>Ga0265314_10000071_pt1 | contig 152845 bp, 123 predicted proteins | sample 4126metaG_FD_203106 | JGI IMG/M metagenome (GOLD analysis project Ga0265314, IMG submission 203106) | Rhizosphere microbial communities from Carex aquatilis grown in University of Washington, Seatle, WA, United States - 4-1-26 metaG | ecosystem: Host-associated > Plants > Roots > Rhizosphere... | reverse complement strand
GCTGCCGTTAAAGTCGTCTTGCCGTGATCAACGTGACCAATCGTACCGATGTTCACGTGGGGCTTGTTACGTTCAAATTTTGCTTTAGACATGGTGTCTTCCTTGTTCTATCGACTTAATTAGCCGTTCAATTCTTTAATGATTTTTTCGGCAACTGATTTCGGTGCCGGCTCGTAATGATCGAATTGCATTGAAAATATCGCGCGTCCCTGCGACATCGACCGTAGTGCAGTAGCATAACCGAACATTTCAGCCAATGGTACTGTCGCTTTAATCGTCTGTGCATCGGAGCGGGGATTGATACCATGAATTCGCGCCCGGCGTTGATTCATGTTCCCCATTACATCACCCAGATATTCTTCCGGTGTAATCACTTCCAACGACATCACCGGTTCCATAATCTGCGGTCCCGCTTTATGTGCCGCTTCTTTAAATGCCATAGACCCGCAAATACGAAAAGCCATTTCATTCGAGTCGACTTCGTGGTAACTACCGTCAAGCAAAGTTACAATCACATCATCCATCGGGTACCCGGCAAGTACGCCGGTCTTCATCGCATCCTTACAACCCTGATTAATCGCCGGGATATATTCTTTCGGAATCACACCGCCGATAATCTTCGACTCGAAGTGGTATCCTTTACCACGTTCACCCGGTTCGATGGTCATTTCAACGTGTGCGTACTGACCACGACCGCCCGTTTGTTTCACATACTTGTGATTGACAAGAGCTTTCTTTGTGATTGATTCCTGATATGCGACCATTGGCTTGCCGACATTCGCATCGACGCCGAACTCGCGCTTCATCCGATCAACCAAAATTTCAAGGTGCAATTCACCCATGCCTGCGATAGTTGTCTGAGCCGTTTCGTCGTTGAACCTGACCTGAAACGTCGGGTCTTCTTCTGACAACTTGCTCAAAGCTTCCGACAATTTGTCCTGATCCGCTTTTGTGCGCGGCTCGATTGCGAGCTGCACTACCGGAATCGGGAACGTCATTCGTTCCAAAATAATTTGGTGGTTCTCTTCACAAAGAGTGTCACCGGTACGAGTCTCTTTCAAACCGACGAATGCGCAAATATTTCCTGCCGCTATCTCGTCGATGTCTTCGCGTTTGTTCGCGAACATGTGTAATAACCGGCTTACGCGCTCTTTGCGCCGTGAAACGGGATTGTACACATAAGAACCGGCTGCCAATTTACCGGAATAGACCCGAACGTATGTCAGTTTACCGACATAAGGATCCGTCTGAATTTTAAATGCCAATGCGCTGAACGGTTCATCGTAATCGGCTTTTCTCGCAACGTGCACTTCCTCGTCGAACGGTTCATGTCCGACAACCGGTGGTAATTCTTCCGGTGAAGGTAGTAAATCAACGATCGAGTCTAATAAGGGTTGAACCCCTTTATTTTTAAAACTCGAGCCGCAAAGAACCGGTGTAATTTTGCAATCTATAGTCGCTTTACGAAGCGCTTTCAGTAAAACATCTTCGGGAATTTCTTCTTCAGCAAGAAATTTTTCCATCAGATGATCGTCGTAATCGCTAATCGCTTCAATCATTTTCTCGCGGGCGTCATGTGCCATCTGTCTCCGGCTTTCGGGAATTTCCATATATTCCCAACCCTTGCCCAGCGAGTTTTCATTAAAGACCATCGATTTCATCTTTACCAGGTCGATCATTGATGTAAACAATTCGCCTTGTCCGACCGGTAATTGAATGGGAATTGGTACGGCGCCAAGACGGTCTTTAATCATCGCGACGACATTGTAAAAATCGGCCCCTACGCGATCCATTTTGTTCACATATGCGATGCGCGGTACGCCGTATTTATTCGCTTGTCGCCACACCGTTTCCGACTGTGGTTCTACCCCGCCGACCGCACAGAACACGGCGACTGCGCCATCCAAAACTCTCAAAGAACGTTCTACTTCAACCGTAAAATCGACATGGCCCGGGGTGTCGATGATATTGATGCGATGTTCGCGCCAATAGCAGGTAGTCGCAGCGGATGTAATGGTGATGCCGCGTTCTTTTTCCTGCTCCATCCAATCCATGACGGCGGCGCCTTCATGCACCTCACCCATTTTATGCGTCTTTCCCGTATAGAAGAGTATCCGCTCGGTGGTAGTTGTTTTACCGGCGTCGATATGTGCCATGATGCCGATATTTCGGATGCTCGAAAGACGTTCCAATTGTGTCATGAACTGCCCGGTTTTCCTCTATGAGATTTGCCGATTTCGGCAAGTTAAGCGATAAAAATAGATTAGCTTCTTACACCGCTTCGGTAAGAAGCTTTTATATATCCGATAAACGTTTGGTGTACTAGACTATCTGCGGATACTTACCAACGGAAGTGTGCGAACGCGCGGTTCGCTTCAGCCATCTTGTGAGTATCGTCCCGTTTCTTGATCGCGTTGCCTTCACCGCGGGATGCCGCCATGAATTCACCGGAGAGTCTTTCAGCCATCGTTTTTTCGCTGCGTGAGCGGGAAGAAGTAATCAACCATCGCATCGCCAATGCTTCACGCCGCTCCATGTTCACTTCGATTGGCACTTGATATGTCGCACCACCTACGCGCCGGGATTTTACTTCCAACAACGGGCCGACATTCTTCAGTGCTTTTTCAAATACTTCGATACCGTCTGACTTTGCCTTTTCGCGAATCAAATCGACGGCATCGTAGAATATTTTTTCTGCAACCGCTTTTTTACCGCGTTGCATCAGGTTGTTGATAAACTTCGAAATCAATACGCTGCCGAACTTGGGATCGGGCAGGATTTCGCGCTTTGCTATTTTTTTTCGCCGAGCCATTTGCTACGTCTTCCCGCTGGTCTTACTTCTTTTTCGCCGTGGCGGAAGCTCCCGCCTTCGGTCGTTTAGCACCGTATTTCGAACGTCCTTGACGACGTTTCTCGACACCGGATGAATCAAGTTTACCGCGAATGATGTGGTAACGAACACCGGGTAAATCTTTGACACGACCGCCGCGAATCATCACAATGCTGTGTTCCTGAAGATTGTGTCCTTCGCCCGGTATATAAGCCGTGACTTCCATTCCCGTAGATAATCTTACACGCGCAACTTTACGTAACGCGGAATTCGGTTTCTTCGGTGTAGTTGTATAGACACGAGTGCAAACACCGCGCTTCTGCGGGCAGTTCTTCAATGCCGGAGCAGTAGTTTTTTTCAGAATCCGCTCACGACCCGCTCGCACGAGCTGGTTTATCGTCGGCACAAAACCTCCAAATTCAAAGCCAATCAATATACTACCGGAACCAGTATGAGTCAAGAAAGCAACTCATCGAGGTATTCCCGTGTAGAAAAAGTTTGAAAACTTCTCTGCTACGCGGCTTCAACCTCTTCAGAACCGGTGACAACTTCATCTAATTCTTCCGCTTCCCGGACAGGGGGCATCCATTCGTTTTCCCGGTTTTTTACTTGAATTGTGCGGAATTTCGCCAATCCAGTTCCTGCCGGAATGATATGTCCCATAATAATATTTTCTTTTAACCCGGTCAGATTATCACGTTTCCGTTCAATCGCTGCATCGGTTAAAACGCGAGTCGTTTCTTGGAACGATGCTGCGGAAAGGAATGACTCAGTCGTCAACGCCGCTTGCGTAATACCCAGCAAAACTGGTTCCCACTGTGCAGGGTGCGCAAGCCGTGCCTTTCCATCCGAACCGCCCGCTTTCTTCACGCGGGAATTTTCCCGCCGTAAATCGCGGGAAGTAACCAACGAACCCACTGAATAAGTGGTGTCGCCCGGCTCTTCCACGAGCATCATGTCCGTGAGACCCTTGTTAATCCGCTCGAAGCGCTGTCGGTTCACCGAATCCCCTTCGAGGAATTCAGTATCGCCCGGATCGAGAATGCGAACTTTTTGCATCATCTGACGAACGATTACTTCGACGTGTTTCGGATTAATTTTTACACCTTGTTCCGCATAGACTGCGAGAATTTCGTTCACTAAAAATTCGCGTGCTTTCGCGTGTCCCAACACTTTCAGGATATCGCTGGGCGAGCGCGGACCTTCGGTTAACGGATCGCCGGCTCGTACGAAATCGCCATCGAATACGAGTAAGTCGCGAGTCACCGGAAGCATATATTTTTTCTCTTCACTCGTTGCAAGCGATGCGATGATTACTTCGCGCACACCGCGCCGTATTTGGCCGAAACGAATGATACCGTCGATTTCCGCAATGATGGACGGGTCGCGCGGCTTGCGGGCTTCAAAGAGTTCCTGAACCCGGGGAAGACCACCGGTGATGTCTTTCGCCTTGACGCCCTCACGGGTAACACGTGCGATTTCCGTACCGGCTTCTACATAATCGCCCTCTTCGCGCATGAGCCGTGCACCGACCGGAAGCACGTACTGGCCTTGCTTTCGGGTCTGCGGATCGGCTTTCGTTCCGAGTAAAACGATATGAGGAGACAACTTTTTATCGCGCGGTTCGATGATAACACGATAACGTTTTTTCGTCGTCTCTTCCGTCATTTCCTTGTAGGTAATGTCTTCCTTCAAGTCGATGTAGTGAACGTAGCCGTCGCTCGTTGCAAGAATTGGTTTCGAGTATGGATCCCACACGAATAACAACTCGTTCGCTTGGACATCCTGCTCGTGGACAACCTTTAATTCCGCACCGTACGGGACGTTGTGCTTCGAAATCTGGCGGTTGTTTTCATCGACCAAAATCAATAATCCGTTTCGTCGAACCACAATCATTCTACCCGATACTTGTCGAACAAAATCGACGCTTTCGAGCATAATTGTACCGGCAGATTTTGCGTAAACTTCCGATTGTGCCGACTGACGAGAGACCGTTCCACCGGTGTGGAAGGTACGCAGCGTAAGTTGCGTTCCCGGTTCGCCAATCGACTGTGCAGCAATGACGCCGACTGCTTCACCGACATCCACGAGACGACTCGTCGTCAGGTTGGTGCCATAACAGAGACGGCATACACCACTTTCCGCTTCACAAGTCAATACACTGCGAATCATTACTCGTTCGACACCGGAACGAGCGATTATTTCAGCTTCCCGGCTCGTAATTAGCGTTCGTGCGGGTACCAGAATTTCATGCGTATTCGGGTCGTACACGTTATCGGCAAGTGAGCGTCCCACAATCTTATCATAAAGTTGTGCGCTGACTTCCTGACCTTCTTCCAATGCTTCCACGATGATACCATTCGCGGTTCCGCAATCATCCAATCGGATAATTACATCTTGTGCGACGTCTACCAAACGGCGGGTCAAATAACCCGCGTCCGCTGTTTTCATTGCCGTATCGGCAAGACCTTTACGGGCACCGTGCGTGGAAATAAAGTACTCGAGAACCGATAACCCTTCGCGGAAGTTTGAAACAATCGGGTTCTCGATAATTTCACCTTTACCACCGGTCACCGTTTTCATCGGTTTCTGCATCAAACCGCGCATACCAGCGAGTTGGCGGATTTGGTCACGCGAACCTCTTGCGCCCGAATGCGCCATCATATAAATCGGGTTGAACCCTTGATCGCTCATCGCCAAGTGATCCATCATCTTCTTGGCGACTTCGTTGGTAGCGTGCGTCCACGTGTCGATGATATTGTTGTAGCGTTCGGTATCGCCGATTAAACCTTCTTCGAAAGTTTCTGTCAACTTGGCAACTTCTTCGTATGCTTCGGCGATAATGCGATGTTTTTCATCGGGAATTTCGACGTCCCAAATCGAGACCGAAAGACCACCGCGTGTCGAATATTGGAATCCAAGCTCCTTCAGCCGATCAAGGAACTGCGCGGTTTTCGCGGTTCCGACCCGGTTGTGGCAATCCTGAATAATGTCCTGAATTTCCGATTTCGTCAGAAGTGAATTGTAATATTTTACTTCATGAATCTCTTCGGGAAGAATCCGGTTAAAAATTACGCGACCTGTTGTTGTGTCAATAAATTCGCCGCCCCTGCGCAAATAAATTTGTGCATGTAGAGCGACAATATTATTATCGAACGCCATCACCACATCATCGTCATCCGCAAAGAATCTTCCTTCACCAAGTACTCCCGGCCGCTTTTTAGTCAGGTAGTAGCAACCCAAAATCATGTCTTGGGAAGGTACGGTAATTGGCCGTCCATTTGCCGGGTGCAGTAAGTTTCCGCTCGCAAGCATCAGGAAGCGTGCTTCTAATTGTGCTTCGTAGCTGAGTGGAACGTGAACCGCCATTTGGTCGCCGTCAAAGTCGGCGTTGAATGCCGCACATACCAACGGATGGAGACGAATCGCTTTACCTTCGATGAGGATCGGTTGAAATGCCTGAATACCGAGCCGGTGCAAGGTTGGTGCGCGATTTAACAAAATGGGATGGTCCTGAATAATTTCTTCTAGAATAGCCCACACGGCTTCTTCACGGCGTTGTACCATGCGTTTCGCCGTCTTTACCGTTTTCACATATTCACGTTCAATCAACTTACGTATGACAAACGGCGTGAATAATTCGATGGCAAGTTCTTTCGGCAAACCGCACTGGTGCATCTTCAATTCAGGCCCGACTACAATCACCGACCGACCGGAATAATCGACACGTTTACCCAACAGGTTTTGACGGAACCGACCGGACTTACCGCGTAAGTTATCCGACAGTGACTTAAGCGGACGATTGCTGTCACCGCGCACTTCGACGTTTTTACGGCCGTTATCGAATAAACTATCGACCGCTTCCTGCAACATACGTTTTTCGTTGCGGAGAATAACATCCGGCGCTTTGATCGCAATAAGGCGGCGCAAACGGTTGTTGCGTATAATTACGCGACGATACAAGTCGTTCAAATCCGACGTTGCGAACCGCCCGCCTTCGAGTGGAACTAATGGTCGCAAATCCGGGGGAATAATCGGAATACGGTCAAGCACCATCCATTCCGGTTTATTCTTCATTTGTTCGAGATTACGGCGGAAGGCATCGACAATTTTGAGTCGTTTAATGGTGTCATTCTTACGTTGCGCATTTGTTTCAGTCTGCATCGTTTTGCGCAATTCGTCGCCTTCGTGCTCGAGTTGTACCCGCGCGAGAAGCAACTTTATTGCTGCACCACCGGTCAGAGCCACGAACTTATTCTGATCGCTGTCTTCTAATTTTTCGTGGTCGTCGCCGAGTTCCGCAAGAATTTGGTAATAGCGGTTCTCGTTGAGTAGCTCACGATCGCGCAAACCGGAACGACCCGGTTGGACAACGATGTACTGCTCGTAATAAATCACCCGCTCTAAATCACGGACGGTCATTCCCAGCAAGTGGCCGATTTTGGAAGGTCCTGATTTGAAGAACCAAATGTGCACTACCGGAACTGCCAATTCGATATGGCCGCTCCATTTACGGCGCACATCTTTTTTCGTGACTAAAACACCGCAACGGTCGCAAGTGATGCCGTTGTAGCGCATACCGCGATACTTACCGCACGAGCATTCCCAGTCCTTGGTCGGACCAAAAATCTTTTCGGAAAACAATCCTTCTTTTTCCGGCTTGTAAGAGCGGTAATTAATCGTCTCCGGTTTCGTTACTTCGCCGTGCGACCGTTCAAGTATCGCTTCCGGTGAAAGCAACGAAATGGTGATACTCTTGAAATCTACCGGTGCCTCTTTCTTATCCTTCTCCACGGGCCGCCACGGCTTCATAGGTGCATCGGTTGTTGGTAACGGAGGTTTGTTGGCGATTTCATTCATTGGACAACTCCACGTCAAGACATAGACCGTTCAATTCATTTACTAATACTTCAAACGATTCCGGAATACCCGGTTTCGGCGTTTCCACACCCTTAACAATCGCTTCGTACATCTTTGATCTGCCGGTTACATCGTCCGATTTTACCGTCATGATTTCCTGAAGGATGTGAGCCGCGCCATAAGCTTCCAACGCCCACACTTCCATTTCACCGAAGCGCTGTCCACCGAACTGCGCCTTACCACCCAATGGTTGTTGGGTAATCAAGCTGTACGGTCCAATCGAGCGGGCGTGAATCTTATCGTCCACAAGGTGCGATAACTTCATCATGTAAATGACGCCGACCATCGTTTTCTGGTCGAAGAAGTCACCGGTACGACCATCGCGTAATTGTACTTTCGATGTCCGTTGACCGAATGTTTTCTCCAACAAATCCTCAACTTGTTCAATCGTCGCACCATCAAAAACCGGAGTCTTATACTGGGTCTTGGTTTTCATGCCTACCCAACCTAACGCGGTCTCGTAAATTTGACCGAGGTTCATACGGGAGGGAACGCCAAGCGGGTTCAGAATAATATCGATGGGCGTACCGTCATCGAGGAACGGCATATCTTCGACCGGAACGATTTTACCCACGACACCTTTGTTACCGTGCCGTCCAGCCATCTTATCGCCAACGCTGATTTTTCTGCGCTGGGCGATTCGAACTTTGGCAAGTTGTAAAATACCCGTAGGTAATTCGTCGCCAAGTTTGATGCGATGAATTTCATTCTTTGCATCGACTTCAAGATTGAGTAAATCGTCCCGGTAGTCGCCGATGATGCTTTGAACGATGTCGTGTAAATCTTCGTCCTCGCTCCACGGCAAGTCCACGTCGAGTTCGTCGATATTGATTTGATTCAAAATCTCGCGGCTAAACTTGGTTCCGGCGGTAATTTTTATTTCACCGGAAATCGCACGCACACTCTTCAATACTTTGCCGTTAAGCGCTTCGTATAAACGTTCTTCCGCTCCCCGTTTCAGGAGGGATTGTTCGTGGTTCTTCTTCTCGTCGATATCATCTACGCGGCGTTTATCGTCACGTTTTGCGGCGGCATCCTTTTTCCGGCGGCTGAATAGGTCGGAGCCGATAATGACTCCGTACAATCCCGCTTCCGCTTTAAGGGACGCGTCTTTTACGTCACCGGCTTTGTCGCCGAAAATTGCTTTAAGCAATTTGTCTTCCGGCGTCAAATCCATTTCACCTTTTGGTGTGACCTTACCGATCATGATATCGTTCGGCAATACTTGAGCGCCGATGCGAATGATACCATTCTCATCCAAATTCTTTGTGGACTCTTCCGATACGTTTGGAATTTCCGCAGTCAATTCTTCCTGTCCACGTTTTGTTTCGCGAACAGTCAGTTCTTTTTCTACGATATGAATCGATGTGAAGACGTCATCCGCAAGCATCCGCTCCGAGATGATGATAGAGTCTTCAAAGTTGTAACCGTTCCAGGGCATGAATGCGCAAAGAACGTTACGCCCGAGCGCTAATTCACCGAAATCAGTGGAAGGGCCGTCAGCAAGGACGTCGCCTTTCTTCACGATTTGGCCTGTTTCTACCCGTGGCCGTTGATTGATGCAAGTGTCTTGATTCGTTCGCCGGAATTTTTTCAGGTGATAACTGACATGCTTTGTTTGCGTTCCCTTGCGGGTTTGGTATGTTGTTTCCAGCGTAATTCCATTCGCATCTACGTCGATGACAACACCATCTTGCTCCGCCAAAACAAGCGCGCGGCTGTCGCGGGCAGCTCGTTCTTCCAAGCCGGTACCGACAATCGGAACCGCTGGTTGTAACAATGGTACCGCTTGGCGTTGCATGTTCGAACCCATCAACGCGCGGTTGGCGTCGTCGTGTTCAAGGAATGGAATCAGTGCTGCCGCAATCGATACCATTTGGTGCGGCGCAACGTCCATATAATGAACTTCCGATGGTTTTACTACCGGGAAGTCACCGCGGAATCGGGCTTGAACCCGCTCAGCGGTTATCATGCCCTTTTTATCCATCGGTGTGTTTGCTTGCGCAATCATGTACCGGTCTTCTTCATCCGCGCTCAAATAATCGATGTGGGTCGTTACATGGCCCGCGTCAACTTTGCGGTACGGTGTTTCGATAAATCCGAGTTCGTTGATTCGCGCAAAAGTACAGAGTGACGAAATTAAACCGATATTCGGACCTTCCGGTGTTTCAATCGGGCAAAGTCGTCCATAATGCGAGTAGTGAACGTCGCGGACTTCAAAACCTGCACGCTCCCGCGTCAAACCACCGGGTCCGAGTGCGGAAAGACGTCGCTTGTGAGTCAACTCCGTCAGCGGATTGACTTGATCCATGAATTGCGATAATTGGTTGGTACCGAAGAACGTGTTAATCACCGAACTCACTGTACGAACATTAACGAGGTCCTGCGGTTGCAATTTATCCGTATCGCGGATATTCATGCGTTCTTTTACGGTACGGGCCATTCGCGAAAGGGCAACGACGAATTGATTCGATAATTGTTCACCGACCGTACGGACACGGCGGTTGCCAAGGTGGTCGATATCGTCGGTATTTTCTTGGCCTAATCGCAGTTGCAACACCTTGCCGATAATCTTAACCATATCGTCCGGTGTTAATACTGTGGTCTTAAGCGGTACCGTTAAATCGAGTTGTTTGTTTAAACGGTAACGTCCTACACTGCCCAAATCGTATCGTTTTTCGTCGAAGAAGAAACGGTGCAGGTTTTTCTCCGCACTCGCTTCATCCTGCGGATCGCTGCCGCGCAATTCCTTGTAAATCACTTCCAACGCCGTCTTACGGTCGTGTGATTTATCCTTCTTAAAAGTATTTTGAATAATTTCGAGGGCAAGGTTACGCCGTGCATCACGTGCCGACTTAAACAGGTGAATTTTCTTCACCCCTTTTTCTTCGAACAGGTGGAGCATTTCCAACGACAACGGATCGTTCTCATGCGCAATCAGCTCACCGGTCGTCGGGTTAGCTACGTCGATGGCAAGATGCCGTTCCGCGATTTGCTTGTGTGCTTTCCGGTATTCAAGTTCGCGCTCGACATACAAATCTTCCACGAGATCGAAAATTTTGTATGCGTCGATTTTTTCAGGATAACCGATAGCGCGTAACAGAGTTGTTACCGGGAATTTTTTCCGCTTATCGACATACGCATACAAACAGTCGTTGATATCCGTCGCAAATTCAATCCAGCTTCCGCGGAAGGGAATGATGCGACCGGAATAAATGATGGTGCCGTTCGGGTGCGGGGTTTCACTGAAACTCACGCCCGGACTTCGATGTAATTGGCTAACTACGACGCGTTCCGCGCCGTTAATGATAAACGTGCCCGCCGGTGTCATCAATGGGATGGAACCGAGATAAACGTCGGATTCAATCGTTTCGCTGTATCCGTCCGTCGATTCATCCCGGGTCGACAACCGTAATTTTACTTTTAACGTCGATGAATAAGTCGCTGCGCGTTCTTTACACTCATCGATGCTGAATTTCGGCGGTTCGATGTAATATTCGACAAATTCAAGAATCGACTCTTCCCGGTTGTCCATAATCGGAAAGATCGAAAGAAATATTTTTTGCAATCCCAATTGTTTGCGATTTGCGGGCGTGACATCAGCCTGCAAAAATTCTTCAAAACTATTCAGTTGGGCTTCCAACAAGTCGGGAAGCTCTAATAATTCTGGAATTCGTGCAAACGTTACGCGATGTTCGTAATGATTTTTGTTCAAGACGCCTCCGCTCCAGATAGACCTTACAAGACGCGAGACCGGAACCGACTGTGCCGGTTCCGGACCCGTGTATCAAATATGCAAGTTACGAGATGGAATACACTCAGCCGGTCTCCGCCCCGATACTACTTGATTTCGACTGATGCGCCTGCTTCTTCTAACTTAGTCTTGATAGACAATGCCTCTTCTTTTGAGACACCGGTCTTGACTGCATTTGGTGCACCTTCTACGAGGTCTTTCGCTTCTTTAAGTCCAAGTCCGGTTACTGCGCGGACTTCCTTAATTACATTGATTTTTTTCTCACCCGCCGCTACTAACACGACGTTGAATTCGGTTTGTTCTTCTGCTGCCGGGGCTGCTTCTGCTGCTGCTGCGCCGGGCATAGCCGCCATCGACATCATCGGCGCTGCCGCCGTTACACCGAATTTATCTTCAAGTGCTTTTTTCAATTCGACCAATTCAAGTACCGTCAATGTTTCGATTTGCGATACGATTTGCTGGACCTTTTCCACCTTCTGGCTCCTTTCAACCATCACGAACTTTTCGTGATACTCTTTTTCGGAAGCGGATTTCCTATTGGAATCCGCAACTTGCGATTAAACTTATTTTATTGGATTAACCTTGCTTTTGCGCAACTGCATCCACGACTGCCGGTACGCCTCGCAGGATTTCTTGCAACACGCCGACCAACTGGCTCATCGGTGACTCGAGTAAACCGAGGATTTGAGAGATGAGTTGTTCGCGGCTTGGTAAATCCTTCATCTGTTCCGCTTGCTTCGCATCGAATACTGAATTATCCATCAGTAATCCGCGAAGTAACGGTTTATCGTTATGTTTCTTTGCGAACGCTAACAACACCCGAATCGGTGCCGCCGGGTCGCCACTCGCGACCGCGAAAAGGGTTTGACCCTTGAGCAGTTTAAATGCGCCGGCTTTTTCCTGGTCTTTTAGCGCCAATTTCGCCAGTGTATTCTTTGCGACGAGAACGTCGATACCTTCTTTACGGCACAATTTGCGAAATTCGTTTGCATCGGCAACTGTTAAGCCGGTATAGTCCGCTAAAACAATCGACTTTGCTTTGCCAAACCGTTCACGTAGTTCTTCAACGGTTTTCCGCTTTGCAGCATTTGGATGCGGATCGGGACGATTCATATTATTATTTCCTTTCTCCACTCTTATGCCAAAGTCGCCGCGGTACGGGCTATGGTAACACCGGGGCCCATCGTGGACGAGAGCGAAATTTTCTTGATATAACTGCCTTTTGCCGTAGTGGGGCGCAACCGGATAATCGTTTTAAGTACAGCGTCGATATTCTGATACAGCGCATCTTCACTAAAGCTTGCTTTACCGCAACCAACGTGAAGAATTCCCGCTTTCTCAACGCGGAATTCCACTTTACCGGCTTTGGCTTCGGTAACGGCTTTCGTAACATCCATCGTCACCGTACCCGTTTTCGGGTTCGGCATCAAACCACGCGGGCCAAGTATCTTACCAAGCTTACCGACATCACCCATTACATCAGGTGTTGCGATAATCGTGTCGATATCTGCCCAACCCCCTTTGATTTTCTCGAGGTATTCTTCAAATCCGGCATGGTCGGCACCAGCGGCTTTTGCCTCATCGGCTTTCGGCCCTTTTGCCAATACCAAAACTCGAACTGTTTTTCCCACACCATGAGGAAGGATAACTGTTCCCCGCACCATCTGGTCGGCTTTTCGGGGATCAACTCCCAAATTCACCGCAAGTTCTACCGTTTCATCAAACTTGGCTTTGGCATTCGCCTTCACCAATTTTACCGCATCAAGTAACTCATACTCTTTATCATGCTCTACGGCGGCGAACGCAGCACGATATCGTTTGTTTCGCATGTAACCTCCCGCGCGGTAATCGACTGCCGTCTCCCGCACGCATTTTTTAATTATTCTACGGTTACGCCCATCGAGCGTGCCGTTCCTTCGACCAGTCGCATTGCCGATTCAATGGACTCGCAGTTCAAATCGGGCATCTTCTGCTCGGCAATTTGTTTTACCTGATCTTTTTTCAACTTACCAACTTTATCACGATTCGGAATTTTACTTCCTTTATCGATACCGGCGGCTTTTTTAATCAGATAACTGACCGGTGGAACTTTCGTGATGAAAGTAAATGTCTTATCGGCATAAATCGTTATCACTACCGGAATGACTTGTCCGGCTTTATCCTGCGTACGGGCATTGAATTGCTTGCAGAATTCCATCAGGTTTACGCCTTTGGGACCCAGTGCGGTTCCCACCGGTGGTGCTGGAGTTGCTGAACCACCCGTTAATTGGAGTCTTGCGTATCCTGTTATTTTCTTTGCCATTGTGTACTTCTCTCTCTCGAAGAAGGTGTTCAATGCACCTTCGATACATTACCTATTCGTTTGAAAATTCGTTCGTCACTTGCAAGAAGTCGACTTCAACCGGAGTCGGACGTCCAAACACTGTAACCATCACCTTCAGTTTATGTCGCTCGGCATGAATTTCTTTTACCGTACCGATGAAATCTTTAAACGGTCCGTCAATAATTTTTACTTGTTCGTCGATTTCAAACGGAATCTCCAGAACTGCTTTTCCACGCCGTTCTTCGACCCGGCCATGAATGCGTTCCACGTCGCCCGGTGATAGCGGTGTCGGTTCTCCACCTTGACCGATTAACCCCATCGTTGTCGGTGCTTCCGAAATCAAATTGAACATCTGTCGGGTAAGCGCCATTTCGACGAAAATGTAACCGGGATAAAGCAGGCGTTTCTTGACCTTCTTTTTTCCCGCTTTCATTTCTACGACTTCTTCGCACGGAATCAATATCTGAAACAAGTCGCCATCGATTCCGAGACGTTTTGCTTCCGTCTCGAGATAGTGCTTCACTTTCTCTTCGTGTTTTGTAAACACATGAAGAGAGTAGAAACGTCTGTCCAGATTTTCGTTCAATCCAATCTCCTAAAGAATCGATTTCACGATTCGAGATAAAATCTGGTCGATTCCGAAACAAAACAGAGCAAGGATGATTGACATGAGGATAACAATCCATGTGCTGGATCTTACTTCCGTCCATGTCGGCCATGAGACTTTATCCATCTCTTGACGGACATCCGCGATGTAGTTCTTGATGGTTTCTTTCAACGGTTCTTTCATCGTTCGACCTCTGAACCCGTCGTTGCTAAACATTAGAGCTCGATGGGCTTTCTGCAGGCCAGGAGGGACTCGAACCCCCAACCCCCGGTTTTGGAGACCGGTGCTCTAGCCAATTGAGCTACTAGCCTATGTTAAGAAGTAGCACAGATTGAATTTCTGTGCTACTTACTTATTTATTCCAAAATCTTTGTGACGACACCGGCACCGACCGTACGGCCACCTTCACGAATTGCGAATTTCAGTTTCTCTTCCATCGCTATTGGAGTAATCAATTCCACTTCCACCCGCACGTTGTCACCCGGTAACACCATCTCCATACCTTCCGGTAACTTCACTGCACCGGTAACATCAGTCGTGCGGAAATAGAATTGCGGACGGTAACCATTGAAGAATGGGGTATGACGACCACCTTCTTCTTTCGATAGAACGTACACTTCACCAACGAACTTCGTATGGGGAGTGATGCTCTTCGGCTTCGCCAAAACCATACCACGTTCGATTTCGTTCTTATCCACACCACGAAGTAACAGACCGCAGTTGTCGCCCGCTTCACCTTGATCAAGCAGTTTGCGGAACATTTCGACACCGGTACAAACCGTATCCTTGTGAGCGCCAAGTCCGATTAATTCTAAGGTATCACCAACTTTGACAATACCGCGTTCGATACGACCAGTTGCTACTGTGCCACGACCCGTAATCGAGAAGACGTCTTCCACTGGCATAAGGAATGGTTGGTCAACGGCACGTTTCGGAATTGGAATATAGCTATCGCAAGCGGCCATCAATTCAAAGATGCACTTGTTCGCTACCGGATCTTCATGGTTGTTCAATGCATTCAAGGCACTACCACGGATTACCGGAATATCATCACCCGGGAATTGGTACATCGTTAACAGTTCACGCATTTCCAATTCGACCAAGTCGAGAATCTCAGGATCATCCACGGCATCGCACTTGTTCATAAAGACGATTAAGTAAGGAACGCCAACCTGACGGGCAAGCAAAATATGTTCACGGGTTTGCGGCATCGGACCGTCGGTGGCTGCTACCACAATAATCGCACCATCCATCTGCGCGGCGCCGGTGACCATGTTCTTTACATAGTCGGCGTGACCCGGACAGTCGACGTGGGCGTAGTGGCGATTCGCGGTTTCATATTCCACGTGGGCAGTTGCAATCGTGATACCACGCGCACGTTCTTCCGGTGCGTTGTCGATCGAATCGAACGAACGGTAAGTCGCAAGACCCTGCTTCGACAAGCAAAGCGTAATCGCTGCCGTTAAAGTCGTCTTGCCGTGATCAACGTGACCAATCGTACCGATGTTCACGTGGGGCTTGTTACGTTCAAATTTTGCTTTAGACATGGTGTCTACTCCCCTGTTCGATGGGTATGGATTCTGCTATTTTTTCGTCTATTGAATAATAAAAAGCGAGCTGACGACCGGGATCGAACCGGTGACCTCATCCTTACCAAGGATGTGCTCTACCTACTGAGCTACGTCAGCGTTGCATGTACAACGCAGACCCAAATCCGCTATACGTGTGAGCGGGAGACGAGACTCGAACCCGCGACCCTCAGCTTGGAAGGCTGATGCTCTACCAACTGAGCTACTCCCGCAAATAATTACAAGTTAGATATGAACCAGTGCTCACATCTGGCGCACTGTGGTGGGGGTAGGATTCGAACCTACGTAGTGCGTAGCACGACAGATTTACAGTCTGTTGCCATTAACCGCTCGGCCACCCCACCGTGACAAAGAGCACAAGTCGAAACCGTTGCGAAGAAAAACCGACTGAATCGCGTCGGATCCGGTCGGCATGCGCTCGATGACGGTCAGTCGGCTACCCTCACAGTCGGCTCCGACGGCATCGGAGCTGACGGTCGGATTTGAACCGACGACCTTCCGATTACAAGTCGGGAGCTCTACCAACTGAGCTACGTCAGCGTGAAAGCAACAAGGTAGGATAATATAATTTTACTGATTTGTCAAGAAATAGGCGTGATTCGACGTCACTTACGTCGCCAAATCGTGCCTCCCGGAGTGTCTTCCAGAACAATGCCTTGTTCTAAAAGTTCTTTACGAATCTTGTCGGCAGTCGCAAAGTCCTTTGTATTGCGGGCTGCGATACGAGATTGGATACTGGCTTCGACATCTTTCTCCGAGAGCGAAGCTCTTTCTTCCCAAGGAATTAGGATTTGTAACACAACATCAATTTTTTGCCAAAATTTCTTTATCAACACCGTCTCTTCGTTCGATAAATTGCCTTGCGAACGCAAACCATTAAATGCCCGCAACGCTTCCGAAATTACCGCTAATGCCCGCGCACTGTTGATATCATCGGCAAGCGAATCGGAAAATTCCGTTTCATATTCGGTAATCTTTTGATCAACAACACCATTCGTACCCGTTCCATTCGCCGGAATCAACGCTAACCAGAACTCATCAAATTTTTCCAACCGCTTCACAGCGTCGTTCAAACCATCGAAAGAAAAATTTACCGCCATCCGGTAATTGAACGTCAGCATGTAGAATCGAAATGCCCGCGCGGTATAACCCTTATCGATCAAATCGCGTAGCGTGTAATAATTATGCAACGACTTCGACATCTTCTTGTTATCGACGAAAAGCCATTCCCCATGCAACCAGATGTTCGCCATCTTCACGTGGTTAGCGGCTTCGCTTTGTGCGATTTCATTCTCATGGTGAGGAAAAATATGATCTACACCGCCGCAATGAATGTCGAACGTGTTACCCAAATAATACTTCGCCATCACCGAGCATTCGATATGCCAACCCGGACGTCCTGCTCCCCATGGCGATTCCCATTTGATATCACCATCTTCCGGTTTCCACGCTTTCCATAATGCGAAGTCCTGAACGCCTTCCTTCTCATCGTATTCATCGACGTCGATACGGTGTCGCTGTTCGCCGCGATTTGTTCGTCCCGACAGTTTTCCATATTCGGCAAAACTATCGATGCGGTAATACACCGAGCCATCCGCGATATAAGCATTACCTGAATCAACCAATTCCTTAACCATCTCAATCATTTGTGGAACAAACTCTGTCGCCTTCGGGTAGTGGGTCGAATGTTTGATATGGAGTTTTTCTAAATCTTCTAAAAATGCTTTCGTGTACTTCTGCGTGAATTCGTAGAAATCAATGCCGGTGTTCCTCGCATCGCGAATCGTTTTATCGTCCACGTCGGTGATGTTCATTACCCGTTCGACTTCGAAACCTGCATATTCGAGTGCACGGTGAAGAAAATCTTCCCAGATATAAGTCCGCATATTACCAATATGGGCAAAATTATAGACCGTCGGGCCGCACGTATACATCCGTACCGTCTTGCCGTCCGGGTCAACCGGGTGAAGTTCTTCAACTTTTCGTGAAAGTGTGTTATAAAATTTTATCATACAAAATTGAGTAGTGGTAGGTCGTTGTCCCGCCAACTGTAATCATTAACTCGTTTGTTTCTGAGGATGTCCGGCGACAATATCGAGAAACCTCGTAAAATAACTTAATGCTGATGCGATTAATAGAACTAACGTAATCCAAGACAACACATCATGATCGATGAAGAAAAAGTACCAGTTTTGATCCGGTAAATCTAACGTGATTGTCAGCGCCAATACCGCAAATACAGTAGTCGACCACTTGCCCCACCAATTCGATGTCATAATGACATTTTTTGCCCGATATGCCCAGTACCCGCATACTACAATCAATACATCGCGTAAAAATGCAACGATCAGCAACCAATAAGTAAAACGTATCGTTCGAGTCGGCGAAGATAAACAAAGTGCTACTGATAACAAACAGATTTTGTCTGCAATCGGATCCACGATTTTTCCAAGCTCGCTAACTTGATTTAGCTTCCGTGCAAGATACCCATCAAAAAAATCCGTCAGACATGCAACCACCATCAAACCAAGGGCAAAATATTTATCGTTATCCTGATCGCGTATTAAAAAAAAGCATACGGGAACAATGATAACCAACCGCGACAAACTTAACAGGTTGGAAACCTGCCATAATTGATGCAGGCCGATACCCTGTACCACGCCGATGAAAGGGCGCTCTTGTTTCGATTTCCGAAATAGGTTTACCAATTGGTTCCTGTCAGTGATGGATAATGGATCTGAAAGCGCACTCGATAGTACCATCTTGCTAAGAAATAATATACAATTATCGAAATCAAATACAACGGGTAGAGCACACCAATTGAAATTGACAACACCAAAATAGCGACTCTTGCCGTCAGCGCTCCCCAATTCGTATCGTCTTGTAAAAGAAGGCGAAATCCGAATAAGAGTGTTATCCCTGCCGAAATAGTGAGTATCCAATCTTGCAACAAAAATGCTATAATTGTCGCCGCTGCAACTCCCCACCACGCAATGATGCCAGTCGTTCCGATGCCATATTGAACGGCAACCGTCTTTTTTCCACTTCGTGAATCACCTTCAGTATCGAGTAATTGTGTCAATAGCGAGATTGCCCCGAATGCGATGACGTACGGTATCCCATGAACCGCTAAGCTCCACTCGCCACTACCGATCAATACCCCCGAAATGAAACTTAGCCCACCACCCAATACAGCGACAACAATTCCCGCTGAAGCTCTATCCTTGAATCGGAATGGCGGAAAATTGTATAAGACCCCAGTTACTACGAATCCCAGCAGTATCCAAATAATCGCCGATTTAGCTACCCACCACAATCCGAGCAAACCAATAGTACCTAATATCGCTCCATAGATTTTCGTTGTATGCGGCGTAAATATTCCACTTTGTAAAAAATGCAATTTTTCATTGGCTCGGTCGGAATCGACGTCAAATGCTTCATTCAATGCATATACCGCCCCGCCGAGTGCAATAGCGGAAGGAATAAATACAATCCAATCCAACAATGAAATGGGAGTAAAACCGAACCGGTATCCGGCAAGGAAAACAGTGCAGACCGGAAAAAGTAAAGTAGGTCGAAGTAGGAAAAACCAGTCTAATGGGTGACGGTTATTTGATGTCATCCTGATTTTTGTTCAAGATCGGATTTACCACCGAAATCACCCGGGAGTTTCACCGGATAAACACCACCGAAACAAGCGGAACAATATCCACCGTTCTTCGACGGTGCCGCTGCTAACATCCCGTCATGGCTTAAATACCGAAGCGAATCGGCGCCAACCCAATCTGCTAATTGATCGGGATTATAGGTGTTAGCAATAAGTTCTTCGCGGGTCGGAAAATCCATACCGTAAGGACAAGGAAAATGTATCGGTGGACTGGCGACTCGGAGGTGAATTTGTATAGCGCCGGCATGGCGGAGCAGTGAAGTGAGTTGCTTTAGCGTTGTACCTCTCACAATGCTGTCTTCTACTACAACAATGCGTTTTCCATTCAGTACCGAACCCACCGGATTGAATTTGATCCGAACTCCAGCTTTACGTAGCTCTGTGGTAGGATTGATAAATGTGCGTCCGATGTAGTGATTGCGAATCAAACCGTGTTCGTATGGAATCCCTAATTCTTGAGAATAACCCAACGCGGCGGCATTAGACGAATCGGGAACGGAAATCACAAAGTCGGCGTCGGCGGGGCTCTCTATCGCAAGCTGTCGCCCCATCGCTCTGCGTGTTCGGTCGATGCTTTCGCCATAAACGATGCTATCGGGACGCGAAAAATAGATCAATTCAAAAATGCACGGTGCCGCTGTTGTCTTATCCGCATAATATTCTGCCCGCATCCCGTTTCGGTTGATGATAATCATTTCGCCGGGATCGACATCGCGAATATACTCCGCACCAATTAAATCGAAGGCGCAAGTTTCTGACGAAAGGAAATATGCACCATCCATCTTCCCCAATACCAGTGGTCGAATTCCATTCGGATCGCGTAATCCTATCAGTTCATCCTTTGTCATCATCAATAATGTGTATGCACCCGACATTTGCTTGGAAACGGCATTCATTCTTTCTTTCCATGTGCCGTTTGAGCGTGCTAATAGATGCAAAACGACTTCAGTGTCGGTTGTGGTCTGGAACAATGAACCCGTTTCCATCAATTCGTGGCGCAATTTCCTTGCATTCACCAAATTTCCGTTGTGTGCAATACAAATCGGCCCGTCGCGTCCAACCGAGAAGAGTGGTTGAATGTTGGTCAAAGTCGAAGCGCCCGTTGTCGAATACCGGTTATGTCCCACTGCGCAATCACCGGGAAGTTTTTCCAATGCAGGCGCACGATACACATCCGCAACCAAACCCTTATCGCGGTGTAAATGGAAACGTCCGTTATTGTTCGTAACGATACCCGTTGACTCTTGTCCGCGGTGTTGCAGCGCATAGAGCCCAAGGTAAGTGAGGTCGGAGGCGCGTGGATGTCCGAAAACACCAAATACGGCGCACTCTTCATGAAGGCGGTCAGTTTGCATTAGTGATACCATGTGAAATGAAAATATACGGAGGTGGAATGCCAAACGGTAGGTTTGCCCTCCTCACACAAGAACAATCGCTTATATCGGGATATCGTTTTGAAAAGCGACTTTTTCCGAGTTTTGAACAGAAGTTGTCTCATCGAGCTGCGCAATGGATCTCGTACCCGCACTCGCAATCACAATCGCACAAACTCGATTCGCTCCATTCGCTAACAATGCCTTTGCAGCTTCCCGCAATGTACTACCTGTAGTTATTACATCATCGATCAATAAAATCGAACACTCGATGCTATCCCGGACGGAAAAAATACCACGTACGTTTCGGACTCTATCCTGCAACGATGACGCCACTTGCGGTTTTACCGCGTGTTTTCGAAGTAGGATTGGCTTCTCTGGAACACCGGTCTTAGCCGATACGAATTTGGTTATTTGGTGGACGGGATCAAATCCCCGCTCCCGCAAATGGAATGAATGAGGAGGTATTCTTACAATCGCGTCAAATGGCCCTGCAGCATATTCTTGTAACCATTCGTCGGTAAATGCATTCTCAATAATATGAATACCTAACTGCGCAAGATGCGAAAACTTCCAGTCGTCGATTGCAGCTCGCACCGCACCATCGTAATGCCAAACAGCATTTACGGATTCCAATGGTGGCAATATCGCGCCACCAAACCGGACGCCAACTTTCAACTCACCTAAACATTTGGTGCAAATCCAACCTTGGTCAATACGCTCTTGACAAGCGTAACAATTTCTTGGAAACAATAAATTGAGTGAACCATTCACGATTGATGTTAACTCGTGCTTCATGGTTTCTTTAGTTGACGGGTATCACCCACCCGTTCCGTAATATCGCGCTTATCCAACTCTTCGATAATTGCTACTGCGTAGCGCCGCGAGACTCCTAATTCAATTGCTATTTCACTGAGCGCTATCGATCCCTGTGATTGTAATTTATCGACAAGCTTGGTTTTCGCGGCTTCAAAAATTTCCGTTAAAATCCAGAACCTGCTTTCGAGAACGACTACTTCCCCGCGCTCGCGCATCAAGTCGGCAAACCGATAAACTTCTTTTTCGGTAATATTCAATTCTTCAGCTATGACGCTTGGCAAAGGTGGTGTAAGTGCGTAACCCCGCAATAGCTCAGCAAAGCGGGTAAGATTGATAGATTCTTTTTCAGTGACCTTCGGTACATGCGATGTAAGTCTAATAATTCCTTTTTCAACGACAATGATACTTTCGTTTTGTAATTTTGCAATCAATAAATCGGATAAACTATTGCCTAATCGCGTCTGTAATGATTCCAGTAACGTCATCGCCGGAATACCTACCCGCTCTGGATTCGCTTTATGAAATACCTGTAGTTGTTTTCGTAGAGAATCAATTTCATGCGAAAGAAATTCAGCTGTAACCGCGCTGCCATTATTAAAAAATATTAGATTCATTTTTTGTAACGCATTACAAAGTTCCATCACTCTCACCGGTAGCATCGACAGTGCAACCGCAATCCGCGTAGTTGACACGGATTTGGGTTCGCATTCACGAATTGCAGCAATCACCTGTAACTCGTCATTGGATTGTCTCAGGCATTCCAATCGCTCGCGGTTGCCCTCTTGCCGGAGTCGATTTAGTGGCATTGGATTTAAGACAATTCCACCGCCAATTGTTTCCGCTGGTGAATATCGTCGAACAACGAATCGTTCATTAAATCCGGCGACAACCGCTTCTTCGCTTTGGAACCGCGCGTAACCCGCCTTATCACTTTTGCTAAAAACGGTTGTATCGAGTAAATCAAGCCGTCCGATTACTTCTGCTGTTCCAATGTGCATCCTGACCCGTGACCGATGTTTAATCGGCTGCTCGCTACACACCGTCAGCAAAACATCGAATGCATTGGTCGGTACAAATACGCCCGGATGGCATAACCGGTTACCACGCACGACTGTCTCGCGATCCACTCCCGCAAGGTTCAGTGCCGCCCGCTCCCCTGCCCCTACCGAATCGCGTGTCGTGTTCTGCGATTGAATTCCTCGTATCCGAACAGTTGATTTCTGCGGTAGCAGTTGTAATTCATCGCCTATACTAATCTTGCCCGAAACCACTGTACCCGTTACCACGACTCCGAATCCGGTTTTCACAAATACCCGGTCAATCGAAAGCAGCGCCGGTGACTCGATGACCCGTTCCGGGATGTCTTGAGCCAGCTGACCCAACGCTTCGGCAAATTCCGGGACACCTTTCCCGCTTACTGAATCGACCGCCAGTACCGGACTACCGGCCAACGAACCACCTGCTAACATTTTTTTTACGTCTTCAACAACTAATGCCACCCAGTCGGGATCTTTCCCATCAATTTTCGTTACCGCAACGATGCCTCTCGTTATTCCTAATAAATTCAGTATTGTGTGATGCTCTATCGTTTGCGGCATGATTCCGTCATCCGCAGCGACGACCAGCAACGCCGCATCGATACCCGTCGCGCCCGCAACCATGTTTTTTATAAATCGCTCATGTCCCGGCACATCGATAAAAGCAATCCCGTATTTCCAAAAAGCAAAACCGAGATCAATCGTCATCCCGCGTTCTTGCTCTTCCGGCAAACGGTCGGGATCGATGCCGGTCAATGCTCGTACCAAGGTCGATTTACCGTGGTCGATATGACCCGCTGTACCAATGATGATGCGTCTTCCGGTCATTGCAAGAGTTTCATGTTTGGCTTAACTCAAAAACCATACCGTGAGGAGATAAACTGCTGGAGTTGTAAGTAGTAAACTATCAAACCGGTCAAAAACACCGCCGTGTTCCGGTAACAAATGACCCGAATCTTTCACGCCGGCATTTCGTTTAATCGCCGATTCGATTAAATCGCCCGCTTGTCCCACCGTTCCCCCCATCAGCGCGGTAAGAACTAAAAATAAAACGGGGAGCTTATCGCCAAGAACAGCTATTCCCACCAACGACCATACTAATGCGCCTAATAACCCGAATATTGCCCCTTCAATCGTTTTACCCGGTGAGATAGTAGATGCCAATTTGTGTTTACCGAATCGCTTACCGCCGAAATAAGCACATGAATCGCAAATCCAAATCGTCGAGAAGAGGTAAATGATGAACACTCCTCCCCACCACCACTCAGTAGGCGCAAGAACAGATTTTCGCAATATGCATAACTGCGCAATTGAGCCCGCTATATATAAAAAACCACCGAGTGTTCCGAAAATTTGTAACACTTTACTCGAAGTTCCACCGCGTAATAGCACAATCGGAATTAGTATCATACAAACCAAAATGAACTCGAAAACCAATTCCTGATGGAATTGTACGAGCAATACAAAAATACCCGCCAGCATTGCGATTAGTAATCTCGGTACCTCCGTTCCCATCTCGTTTAACATCGAGACGTACTCAAAAACCGCGATGGCAGCGATGATGCTGAATAACCCGGCGAAATACCACCCGCCGAGAATAGTCGGAACAATGAGTAACGGTATCCCCCATACCGCGACCAGTACCCGCCTTAACACCACATTTTTCTGTTTGGTTGGTTCGCTCATATTTTGTACTTACTTACCATCTCCGGTAGAAATTACTTTTAGTCGTACTGGTGTATTTTCTTTCATTCCTATTTTTTTCGCCGCTCCATACGCCAAATCAATAATGCAATCGGTGAATGGGCCGCGGTCGTTAATCCGCACTACAACTGTCTTTCCGGTCTTTATCGAAGTTACTTCCACCATCGTTCCGAACGGCCATTGCCGATGTGCTGCCGTCAATCCTTCCGGATCGAATATCTCGCCGTTAGCGGTTTTACGGTTCGCAAATTCGTAACTGTAAAACGATGCAATTCCCTCAACTGTCGTCCCGGTTTCCGGTTTATCGGTGGTGATGTTTTTGCTGTCAACGCCTTTTGTTGTATAGCGGGGAGCGCAACCTGTTGTGAGTATCAGGAGGAACAATATGAGTAGGAAAGATGGTAAATTTCGTATTAATCGCATTTCACTTGTTTGATAAGTGGTATGTCTGTTTGCAATTGTCCGGTTAATTCCTTCATCGATGAAATTCCATGTCGCTCACAGTAAGCATTTAATCCATTGACTATTTTTCCCGGTATCGCGGGGTCGGCATATATTAGCGTTCCGATTTGCACAGCGCTGGATCCGGCGAGGAAAAATTCAACTACATCTTCCGCAGTCGCAATGCCTCCCATTCCAATCAATGGAATTTTCACTGCCCGGAATACTTCCCACACTCTTGCAATCGCCAACGGTTTGATTGGCGGCCCGCTGTAACCTCCGGTAAGCGTTCCAATTTTTGGTCTTCGCGTTTCCGTGTCGATTGCCATCCCGACGTATGTGTTTACCATCGAGACCGAATCCGCACCAGCTGCTTCACATGCTTTTGCGATCTCTGCCAGTGAAACCGCCATCGGTGTTAGCTTTGCAATAAGGTGCCGCTTTGTTTCTTTTCGGCACGCCGCTACGACTTCTTCCGTCATCTTCGGATTTACACCGAAACTGATTCCCCCTTCCTTCACATTTGGACAGGAGATATTCAATTCAAGCGCATGCCATTCGGAATGTGGCTCCATTTTCGCAACAAGTGCCGCGTATTCTGCGATGGTATTCCCCGCTACTGATACTATCACTTTACTTGGATAATTTCTCAGCTCGGGAAGTTTCTCGACGACGTAACGGTCGATACCGACATTGGCAAGGCCGATGCTGTTGAGCATCCCGCCGTGAGCCGTCTCCCAAATTCTTGGTAAAGTATTTCCCGGTCGCGGTTGCGGTGTAATTGTCTTCGTGACGACTGCACCGAATGCTGTAAGTGGCGTCAGGTCGGCATATTCGGTGCCATATCCGAAACAACCTGAAGCGGCAATAAGTGGTGTTGATAATTCTAAATCACCCAACCGGCATGTTAAATCAAGCGCCAAATGGACTTACCTCCATGTCGATGGTTCCAAAATCGAAGACTGGCCCGTCTTTACAACATAAATAGTATTGGCGTGCCGTGCCGTTTTCCAATGGTCTCGCTACCGCGCACCCTTGACAAACCCCCACGGCACAACCCATTCGCGCTTCCGCGGAAAATTGTCCGCGGTAACCATACAATTCCGTCCATGCGATGAGTGCTTTCATCATCGCCCACGGGCCGCATGTCAGAAAGTAAGGATTATCTCCAAACACACCCTCATTCATCTGTTGTTCTGCTAACCTGACTACTGTACCGTGAAACCCGCGACTACCATTATCTGTCGCAATATTGATATGAGAATGGTGTATCTGCCGTTCAGTTAATGGTAATTCACCGCCCGTTCGTGCACCAATCAGATGATAAAATGGAATAGCTTTCTTCCAACGTTCCTGTTGAAACAATACCGGTGCAACCCCCACTCCACCTGAAACACCGACAACTGAAGACACATCATCCGGTATCCGCCATGGGTTTCCTAACGGTCCCAATGTATCCAGTGTATCACCGACCTGTAATGCACTCAATAAATCACTACCGCGTCCATATACTTTCAATAGAATTTCGATTTCCGGACCGATAATGTTCTGGATGGAAAAAGGCCTGCGTAACAGCGGGTCAACGCCGCTTCCGACACGGATATGGACAAACTGTCCCGGTTCCCCGATTTTTGCGATTTGCGGTGAGTGATAACGAATCAAAAATAAACCGGGATGGATTTCTTCACGGTAAACAATTGCACCCGTTTCTAAAAACTTCAAATGCAACTCCTGCTAATCGTGTCCAGCAGGCAATGTCGCTGGACTGGGTGGTACTGTAGTGTTACTCGTATCGACCGGAATTTGTAAGTGTGTTGTATCCGGTTTGATGCCCTTTTCATTGCTCTTTAGTTTCGTAGTATCTGGTGGTGTAATAACCTTTCCGGTGTCGGGAGGAGCCAGAATGTGCGTTGTATCTGGCTTTGCAACGGTGCTCCCATTATGTATGCCGGTCGTATCGTGAACCGCTTTAGTTGTATCCACTACCAACGCTTTTCGCAAACTATCCGGTATCGCTCTGGTAACTTGTATCTTCGTTGTATCATACTTACCCGAAAGTGAGTCGTATTTTACGACCAGTGAATCCACCGTGATTTTGGATGTATCCACCTTTGCAACTTTCCAGATAGTATCAGGTGCCAATTTGGTAAGCTGTATTTTTATTGTGTCGTTTTTGCCTGAAGCCGAGTCATAGGTTACAACCAATGAATCAAAGGTTACTTTTATCGTATCGATTCGAATGATATTTGCTTTCAATATTGCCATCAATGAATCTGCTCGACGTGTCTCTTGGATATAGGATACCATTTGTCTTGCGAATGCTACGTTCTTTGGGATTTTGGCAATCTTCGATAAGTGATCGAACAACTTTTCCAACGAGTCGGTAGGAACCCGGTTGATGTTTAGAATTGCAATAGCAGCATTCGCTTTTTCCGACAGATGTACTGTATCTTTTTTCGCAATCGATTCATATACTTTTAATGCCGTTGTAGTGTCTTGAAACGCATCCAATATCCATTCTGCGCCCCGTAACATCATATTCGATGTGTCGACCGGTTCCGGCAATAAATCCATGTTTAATGCTTTTCGTGCTGCATTCGCGATGGGTACGTGAATCGAATCCGACGCTACAATCCGATATAAACTGTCGGAGCGGATGCTGTCACCAACCGAACGCGACATTACGGCATACTCTAATTGATAGGCGCTGTGGGCTCTTTTCTTGGTCAACGCAAGAAGTTCGGGATAGTATCCCAATGCCGCAGTGCTATCTTTCCGGTAAAATGCTTCTTCTTTCTTCTCATCGACAATACGTACAAGGTCTTTCTCTGCATCGGCGATGGCTGTTACAATCGGTGCGGTGTCAAGCCCCATTTTGGTTGTATCCAACAGCGAATCGGCATGTGTTATTTTAGATGCTAATGTCGTATCGGAAGTGGAAAGTTTCGTCGTATCCTGCGTTACGATTTTAGTTGTATCCTTTATCGTAGCTAATGTATCACCAACAACATTCTGAATAGAATCTTTTTTAACCGTAAGTGTGCCGATTGCTGGAGGTCCAAAACGCGTGAGAGTATCGGCTTGAATTTCGTTCGTCTTTACCGTATCGGTTGGAACAATCTGCTTCTCAGGTGGTGCAATACTGACGTGTGCGGTCGTATCGACGGTTTCCGGTTTTTTTGAAACTTCGCCAGTAAGTTTCGATACTTGGCTTAATCCTTTTTTCGTCGTATCAGATGCATTTGGCCGTCTACCCCGGTTAGGCGGTTTTTGCTCTATTTCGGTACTGGTTGCATTTGCCGTGTCGTTAGAAGATGGTACTGGCCGCATATTTGCTAGATAACGGTTCCGAATCGAATCCGGTACTGGCTTACCATTCATTAAATCTAATAGAACATCATATTGAGCGCGTGCTGACTCATACCGCGCCGTTATCGCTTTCTTCCAAATAAAATGTGCATTTGCGGTATCCGCTAATACAGCAAACGCTCCTCCCGCACGGTCGTGGCTTGAGCGTGTCCAATCCTGAGTGATTAAGGAATCTTCTTGGTGAGTAGCGAACCGGTAATTGCCCCGGTAATACGCCGCTTCCGAAGTGATATCATTATGAATTTTGTCGTTTTCAAGGATATCATTCCAATACGATAATGCCTTTGCCGTGTCTCCCGCCGTAAAGTAAGCGACTCCCAATTCTACTTTGGTACTGTCCCGTTGATTGCGGAAACTGCCGTCTTTGTACAATTTCGTTAAGTCAGCAATCGCTTTATCAGCATGTCCGGTTTTATTCCAAAGTTGTGCACGTCGTATCCGGTATTCGTGTTGCTTCGGACGCAGGAGTTTATACTTCAACAATTTATCTATCGTAAGAATCGCATCGTCATAACGTTTCAGCTTGAGAAGACATTCCAATTTTTCTTGTGTGGTGGAAGCTTCCAACTCCTTGTTAGGTGCTTTTCCCTCCATCCCGTTGTATTGTTCCAGCGCTTGCGGGAATAACGAATCCGCCATTAACGCATCAGCGAGCAATAACCTCGCATTATACTGAACGGTTATATCCGGTTCGCTTTCCAGTACAAGCAATAAGTCCCGTCCCTCTTTAGTCTGCTTCAACGCAAGCCAGCACTTGGCTTTACATAGTTTTGCTTCGGGGATGAATTTACTCGTCGGGTAATTATTTTCGAGTTCGAGGCATTTTCGAAGTGATTTCGAGTATTGATCCGATTCGTAGTATGCTTTCGCCATCAGGATAAGCGCTTCCGGTGCCCATCGTGAATCGGGATAAAATTCCAGCATCGTGGCGCAACCGTCGATTACTTTATCGAAGTCGGCTTTTCCGGTACCCGGTGCGGAGTTTGCCACCTGCTTCGCATCCATCCCATGTTTGAAATTGTTGTTCGCATTATACAGATAGTTATAATACGCGCATCCATTCATACTGAGGAATGCCGCTAAGAGTAATAGAATTATAAGTTTATACTTCTTGTTCATTTCACCGGTGGATGGAAAAGTTACACGTAATGTAAGCACACAGCCCCGTTAGTTCTAACAGGTTTATCTCATTACTTTTCCTTATACGCATGATATGCTTCATACGACCAAACGTCAGGTAGGTGTCCCTTTTCAATCTGTATTGCTTTGTTGCGGCTAAATAACCTGAAAATAGTGCCAAAACCCGATTTAACCTGAGTTTGCTTTCAAACTGGCACGATTGTATATTGTGTGGCTTTGGAAGAATATATCGAATTTTACGAGTAGAGGTCTCGAATGCCACAACATAAGTCATGCAAGAAACGGATGCGAACGTCGAAGGCGGAAAATACCCGCAATCGTGCCGGCAAATCCACAATTAAGAGCACGTTGAAGAAAGCATTAACCGCTAAGACGAAAGCGGAAGCACTTCCGCTCGTCCGTGAAGCAACCTCCACTCTCGATACAATGGTTCGCAAAGGTATCATCCATGCCAACAAAGCCGCTAACCACAAGTCGGCACTCGATACCCATCTCAACCACTTAGCATAAACTTTTACTTTTTGAAAAGAAACGCAGGCCCTTCGGTCTGCGTTTTTTTTCATCCAGCTACTCAGCATCTCTTTACTTCACCATCACCATTTTCTTATTTGCGTGGTATCTGCCCGCGTTCAGTTGGTAAAAATAGACGCCTGACGCCAATTTCGACACATCAAACCCCACCCTATAGCGGCTTGCTGATTGATACCCATCCACTAACGTTGCGACCTTCCGACCCAACGAGTCATAAACAGTCAGTGACACTCTACCAGATACAGAAAGAAAAGTAAGAGAATTCTATTTTCGAACTGAATAGGTTTGGATAATTTTTTGTTGGTTTAAAACACACAACATCCACTCGTTAATCAACACAATATGTTTGGTTTTTGATAATTTTTTATGTACAATTTGTGACTAAGAAAGGAAATTTGAATGACCAAGAAATCAAACAAAGTATATCAAGAAGTAAAGCATTGGGTTGAAGATATTCTGGATTTTTGCTTCGGTGAGTTTGCTCCGCCCAGAAAATGTCCATCAATCCTGACAAATTTGGTTTTTATCAAAATTGAAGTCAATCCAATTCTGCTAAATAAATACAACTCTTTCGAACAGATAATTGGAAAAGAGTCATTGAACAAATTGATTGGAAAACATATCAAGACTTATTGGAATTTGAAAAACGGAAAGCAGTCCGTAGTTCAAAATAGATTAATTGGTTCATATACCAAGCATTTTAATTGAGGGTAAAAAAAGATGAGGATAATCGCTTTTTTATTATTGACTTGCATCTTCGCATCTGCGTTCGCAGAAACTCCTGTACAATGGACTGTGATTAAATACGGTCGCGATACTTTAAGAAGTGACGACAGCTCGATATACTATGTGAATCTTGATTCCTACAAAGAATGGAATACACACTCTTCATTTACGTTAGAAATCAAAGAAGAGATTCGCTCTGAAACACGTCAACTAAAATTTGCTCGCAAGTTTTGCGAATGGGATCCGAAAGTACCATTTATAATTTGGCATTATGTTATTGATCGAGCGACGATGCGTTATTTCATCGCGGGTGGAGATGCTTGGCTAGTTCCTCATTTACGAGGTGGTGTTAATCCGGTTCGGTTTGATTACTTAACTTATGATGACGACATTGAATGGCTTCCACTTGTCCCAGAAACAATTGCTTACAGTTTTTATCAAAAAGTGATAAAATCTCGATCTTCCAACAATAGTAAGCACTAAGCTTGGTCTCATTACTTATTTCTGACGACTCATAAGCGGCACCATCGGTGCCGCATTTCTAAATCTTCCCAGAACTTATTTACTCAGCTTGAACCTCATAAACCCTCGACCCTAACCCACACCTCCGGTTTCTTATTTCACCATGACCATTTTCTTATTTGCGTGGTATTTGCCCGCATTCAATTGATAAAAATACACCCCCGATGCCAGCTTCGATGCATCAAACCTTACCCTATAGCGGCTTGCCGATTGATACCCATCCACCAAGGTTGCGACCTTGCGACCTAAAGCATCATAAACGGTCAACGAAACTTTACCTGAAACGGGAAGGGAATAATTGATAGCCGTCCACCCATTAAATGGATTGGGATAATTTTGTTTGAGTTCAAATTGGAACGGTATCGCATTGTGAGTACTACCGACCGATTCCATTCCAGCGGTACAGTCGAAAATGTCAAAGCTGACGTCATTCGCTACGTACACGATATTCCCTTGCTTGGAAACCGAATACGCATAACCACTTTCCGTGCGATAAAATCCTGTCTGGTAAATCGAATCGGCGCGAGCGACATTGTAAATCCTCAAGCCGCCGTCATCACATGCCAAATACGCCCGATTTCCGGTAACATAAATATCGAACGGACGAGGACAAGAGCATTCACCCATGAGATAGGGATTGGAAGAATCGGCGATGCTAAGAGCCATTAACTGACCTCCACCATCTACAACATACGCAATCGTATCGACAATCGAGACCGCACGCGTATGATTGGTTGACCATTCGTTATTATATCTGCTAACCTCGTATGGACTGTGCGGGTTAGAGATATCGATAATACGAAAACCACTCGTGTCGCACGCTAGATAAGCAAAGTTACCCGAGACGGTGATTCCCAGTGTATTACCAAATGTACTCATTGCGTGGACAAAGTGCGGTGAAACCGGGTTACTGATGTCGTAAATCTGAAAACCGCGTGGTAAATCCGTTAAGTACAAATAGTTCCCAGATATCACTATGTTTTCGGAGTACACTTGTGCAGCATAAGAACCGGCAACGGTTGGTGTGGCAGGATTGGTTATGTTTATCGCTAACAAACGACCGGTAGCCCAATCCGTGATATAGACATAGTCACCATTGATAGCAACTGCCGACAAATACTGTGAAGGGTAGAAACCGACTTGAAAAGGTGAAGACGGATTTTGAACATTCACGATATGTAATCCGTCGTTCGCGGCTACGTAAGCATAATCTCCCACGGCTTTTGCTTGGTAAATTGTCGCTTGTTCGTAAACACTAATTCTTGTCGGATCTCCGGTATTATTGATATTGAGCGCTTCAAATCCACAATTGTAATCAGCAACGAACGCCACCGAATCCCTTCGAATTACCTGTGTTGGCCACCAAGCGTCATAGTTATAGTAATATCCTAAAAATTGCGGTTGAGTCGGATCAGTTACATTCACAATTTCTACTGCACCGTCAAACATAAATGCGAGTGAATCGCTTAGTGAAACCCCTGAATAACCGTTATCCTCGTATGAAGAAAGTAAGCGTATCGAATCCGGATGGCTGACATCCAACAATAACACCGAACCGGACATTCTATCCGATACATACGCCACCCCATTGAGCTCATTAACACTTTGAACAGTAGTTGAATCGTAATGGCCAACTTCATTCGGATTAGACGGGTTGGAAATATCGATAATGCGCATCCCGTTTGTCCCGGCGGACACGTACGCATGGTTGCCGTCGATGACCATCTGAACATCCATCATGAAGAATGTGAATTCAAATGGAAATTGGCACGAACCGAGCAATTGAAATGAGTTGGGATTGCTGATATTGAAAACTAAAACGCCTTTCGAGCTGTCCAATACAAACGCTAAAGTATCCCGCACCACGACTTGTACGAATCGCGAAGAATCACTTACATAATAACCCACTTCGTGTATATTCGTTGTATCATGAACGTCGAGAATCCGCAAGCCGCTGTCTCTTGCTGCGATGTAAGCATAGTTGCCCGAAACAGCGAAATTGTTGATCGGATGGTTTCTCGGCAATTCGCGATAAGCAATTTGTCGAGGTGACGCGAGGTCATGAATATCCAAGACCGCGATTCCGTTATTGACAGTCGAAACGTAGGCAAGAGAATCTTCTAGCTGAATCTGTGTAGCCCCTCCCCACGAACGAAAGAGTGAGCTCAAATGGGTAATGTTCAAACTGTCTTGGGCGAATACAGAGTTCGAACCGAGTAACAAAAATAAGAACAGCGTGATAGTCGGTTTGAAAAGACGAGAATAAGAGCGGTGCATTCTTATTCCTTTCGGGTTGAGTAGTAATGGATTAGCTGAAGTCGCTTCTAATGTGATAAATAGCGTTGTCTATAAGATTACTGTTTACACGCTTTTTTCCAAATTCAGTTCCTGAAACGAAAGCTTATACTAAAACAAAAAGCGGCACCGGGTTAGTGCCGCTTCTCTATTGCTTCGTAATGTTATTCACCCAGCTTGTATCGAATGAACCCTTTTACGGTGACCGTATCACCCAGTGTCTTCGCTACTGTGGCGATGTGGTCAGTGACCGTTACCTTCGGATCCTTCACAAACGGCTGTTCGAGCAAACAAAACTCGCTGTAAATCTTGTCCATCTTCCCTTGAGCAATTTTCTCAACCACTGCTTCCGGCTTACCGGTCGCGCGTGCTTGTTCCTTTGCGATTTCCATTTCATGGTCGATGGTCGCTTGTGCCAATCCGTGGCGGTCAACCGAAGATGGTGCCGCGGCGGCAATCTGCATACCGATGTCTGCGGCCAATTCGACGAATTCCGCTTTACCCACTGTTTCCGCTTTACCGGTATTGATTTCGGCAATCACTGCAAGTTTGCTACCCGGATGGATGTAGAGTTGAATCTTACCTGGCTCGTTTAAGTCGATGCGACCGAAACGTTGAACCATCATGTTCTCACCAAGCTTGCCAACCATTATAGCGCGTGTCTCTTCCACAATCTTCGGTAATTCTGCAGCTGTAGCTGGTAATGCCGGCAACTCGTTCAACACTGTACAAACCACGTCCACGAGTTTTGCAAAATCTGCAGTTTTCGCGACAAAATCGGTTTCGCAGTTGATTTCCGCAATCACGGCACGTTTGTTATTGTTATATAACCGCGCGGCAATCGTACCATCGCTGGTTGCCCGTCCTGCTTTCTTCGCTGCGGAAGAAATGCCTTTTTTGCGGAGCCAGTCCTCGGCTTCTTGAAAATCGCCATTGGTTTCTTCGAGCGCCTTTTTACAATCCATCATACCGGCGCCGGTCTTCTCGCGTAGTTCTTTGACTACGGTTGCGGATACTGCCACGAATATTCTCCTTTTCCTCTTCGATGGTAGCGTAGGCGTTTGCCTGCTATAGAATCGGATTTGATTTTTGCCGTAACTACGGCGATGCTTTTACATAGGAACGACCCCAAGCGGGGTCGTTCAACAATCATGCGAAAACGATTGCCCCTTATTCAGCGGCAGGCGTTTCCGAAGGTTTCTCGACCGGACGTTCGCTGCGTTCACGTTTACGGGGACCACGACCACGCGGTTGGTCGCCTCTATCACCGCGGTCACCACGGTCGCGGCGTTGCTTATCTTCACCACCGCCTTGCGCAACTTCACCAACTTCTTGTTCACGGGCTGCGGCTTTTTCCGACCACACTGCTTGGCCTTCGATAACTGCATTTGCGACCGCTTGCATAATGAGCCAAATGCTCTTGAAAGCGTCGTCATTCGCCGGTATCGGGTACTTAATCGTTGTCGGATCGCTATTCGTATCGACGATGCCAATCACCGGGATAGCAAGGCGCGTCGCTTCGGCTACGGCAATCGCTTCGTTACGGATATCGACCACAAACATCGCACCCGGTAACTTCTTCATATCACGGATACCGCCGAGCGCTAACGTCAGTTTTTCAAGTTGCGTGTCGAGTGTGATGCGCTCTTTCTTCGTAATCTTTTCGTACGTGCCGTCGATTTTCTTTTTCTCAATCGACTGCATCGTTTTGACCGATTTGCGGATAGTTTGCAGATTGGTCAACGTGCCGCCAAGCCATCGTTCGCATACGTATGGCGAATTGGAACGGCCAGCTTGCTCGCGGATTAAATCTTTTGCCTGCTTCTTCGTACCGACAAAGAGAATTTGTTCGCCGGAAGCGACGATATTGAAAACTGCTTCCGCTGCTTTATCGATCATCTCTGATGTTTTCATCAAGTCGATAATGTGGATGCCGTTCCGTTTCGAAAAGATAAACGGCTTCATGCGCGGGTTCCACTTGCTTGTAAGATGGCCGAAATGCGCTTGCACTGCGACCAGTTGTTCCACACTAACTCTGGGCATACAGGATAACCTTTTCTCCTTGCTTCGGTTTTTAAACCTTCGCGTATAACTCGCCACCCGGCGATATCGGCATCAACGCTTGCTGTACTGGAACCGCTTGCGTGCCTTGGGACGTCCGTACTTCTTGCGTTCGACAGCGCGTGGATCGCGGGTCATAAACCCGTACTTCCGCAATTCTACTTTGAGTTCCGCATCGAACATGATAAGTGCACGCGCCATGCCCAATCGCATCGCGCCTGCCTGACCCGATAACCCACCGCCGTTGCAATGAGCTTCGATATCGAATTTTGTTTGGGCCGACAATACATCAAGCGGTTGCATGATGGTCATCTTCAATACTTCACGGCGGAAGTATTCAAGTAAACTCTTATTGTTGACAGTAATTTTTCCGGTACCCGGCGTTAAGTAAACGCGCGCTACGCTGGTTTTGCGACGACCGGTGGCATAAAAAAACGGTGGTTTCATCTACTCTAATCTTCCGTACTGAGTACAATCGGTTCGAATTACAACGTGCGGAACTTATCGGGTGCGATAGCTTCCGGCTTTTGGGCGGTATACTTAGATGCGTCGGGACCCACGACCAGTTTCAACTTACCGATCATGTGATTGCCCAAAGCGCCGCGGGGTAACATGCCCCAAACCGCATGACGAATGATTTCCGTCGGATGCTTACGTTGCATCGTACGGAAAGGAATTGTCTTGCTGCTGCCCGGTCGTGAATTTGCGATAAAGTAACCCTTAAGTTCCATTTTATTACCGGTTACTTTAATTTTTTCCGCATTGACTACCACGACAAAATCGCCGGTGTCGATGTGGGAAGACCACGTCGGCTTGTGCTTACCGCGAAGAATCCGCGCCACTTCCGACGACAAACGCCCAAGCACCATACCATCGGCATCGATGATATACCACTTGCGATTCTGGTCGTCGACTTTACTATTTTTCGTTTTAATCATTCTGTTATCCGTTCACTCCTGCTTCACACCATACTTGCAGCGCGAGCTCGTTAAGATACAATGAGTCCCTGATTGAAGCAAACACTCCCGGAGTACTGTTTTTTCAGAACATAAATAGCACTTCGACTCATTCGACTTTACCGTGTTCCGAAAGAACTTGTTTAAAATGATCCGCTCTTCCCTTAGGGATTTCGAACGAGAGAAGTTTGTCCGCCGGTATCGTGACATCTTTTATGTAGGATGGATTCGCAATTTCCGGGTTGTAAAACAGCATCGAACGGTAGTCCAAATCTGCCCAATCACAAACCGCTGCAAATTCTACCGGCTTAGTGAGGGTAACCCTGACCGTCACTGTGTTTAAATCGGGGTACCTTACTATGGAATCCGGTTCAATACCAAATGCGCGGGGATTTTCAAATAGCGTTTTGATCAGTACAATTCGCGGTACGTAAATCGCTGTTTCCCTGATTGGGACTGCATCCCAGTAACTGCGGGCATGCTGCGCATTCATCATTTTCTTCACATTCGACTTGCCGTTATTGTACGCCGCCATTGCTAAAAACCAATCTTGGTTTAAATCATTGTGCAGTTCTTTCAGGTAAGCGCATGCCGCAATCGTTGACTTTACGAAATCTCCCCGTTCGTCCAAACCATCATGAACATACAATCCTTGCTCGCGACCGGTAGCAGGAAGAAACTGCCAAAACCCGTATGCGCCTGATGGCGATTTCGCCCGTGGAATCAAATCGCTTTCCGCGACCGCTAAATACGCCAAATCCTCGGGTAAACCACCATTTGAGACGATTTTCTTAGCCATCGGCAAAATTCGGTTGGCGCGTTTGTACCACAATATCAATTGGCCGCGATTATCCGTACACATTATGGTGAACATTGCGTCGAACTGTTCACGAACGTTTTCACGGTCAAGCGGTATCGTCTGTCCCGCGAAAGTGATTTTATCCGGTAAAGTGGGTATCAGCACTTGTGCAGGAGTCGCCGCAAGTGCCATATTCACAACCAAAATCAAATTGACGATGGCAACAGCTATCATAAATTCTGAAAAAAGGTGCTTGCGCACTTGACCCTCCCGGAGCATACTCTTAGATTATATCGCTTTGTTTTGATTCGGTCAAATTCGGTCACGCTATTTTTTTCGCCTACCTTCGAACACCGATGAACCGTTTGTTGAACATTAACATCTCTTACACTAACATAACCTTATCTGTCATGGAGTAACTATGCCGAAGCGTTGGACGCCCGTTGAAGAAGCGGCACTCTTCCACGAATCGTCGAAACATTCGATTGAACAATTAGCTAAAAAATATGGTGTGACACCGAAATCAGTTGCGGTGAAACTGCAAAAATTACGTCAAGCAATGCGAAAAACAGGTGCGGTCGATGTGCTGTCGATACCCCGTCAGCGTGCATCTGTCGGTGGAGAAGCCAAACGATGGACACCGGAAGAAGAAGTCGAATTGCTCGATTTACATCGCAAGGGATGGAAGACAGAAAAGATTGCCACACACTTCGGTGTTTCGCAAAAAGCGATTTCAGTTAAGTTACTTAAGGTAAAAAAGAAACACTTATTATCCGAAACTACACCTCCAGTCGTTCAGGAAGTACCCCGAAAGACTGTCGTCACGCCGGCTAAAGCCGAGGCAAAACCGGCCCCAATCAAACCCATACAAAAGACGCCGGAACCGCCACAGAGGTTGGCACCAGCCAAACCTGTTCCACCACCTGCTCCGGTATCGACGATTAAACCACCGTTGCGTACTTCCGGCTTGCCCGCTTCGACCAAAAATCAGGAAGGTGAAGCAAACACACAATTCAAGGTGTGGAATGGAACGGAATGGATAACTATCAAAGTTCCAAAACGCATGATTCATGTCTAATCTGAACTGGTTTGATAACGGTAAAACTGAAAATCGTCCAATCCTGATTCTCACAACCCTTCCCGCCAACGCCGACGATCTTTGGTTGCAAATGGTATTGACTGAACATTTGGCGGGATGTATTACCAAATTACCCGGTGCCGTTTCGACCTACTTATGGAAAGGCAAAATTGTCACGGATAACGAATCTGTTTATCTGATAAAATCTTCTACCGATAAATTGCAAGAACTCACCTCGACGATAATCAAAAATCATCCCTATGAAATTCCTGAAATTGCTGTATTTGAGATGGCAGGAGTGAATGAACCGTATTGGCATTGGCTTAATGAATCTCTAACAGTTCACGGAAATTCCGAATAATTTTTCTGCCTCTTGTATTCATGGCTTTAGTCATTGAATCGTTTATATTCTTACAGGTACAATTCTGGAAATCTAAATGGCGAAACACTTTCGCGCGTTAATCGTGGACGACGACATTTCAAGCGTTAGGTTGTTGGCCGAAATCCTTGCCTCAATCGGGTGGGAGACGGTTGGCATCCATGATGGTGCAGTCGCCTACAATATGTTTAAACGGAAACATTTCGATTTGATAGTCACCGATATATATATGCCGAGAATGAATGGGTTGGAACTGCTGGCAAAGGTAAAGGCGGAAAGTCCAAAAACAGCGGTCATACTAATTACAGCGTATTCTCATTATGTTCAAGTTACGCAGACCCTGGATCGGAAGCCAGATGGTTTTCTTCTAAAACCGTTTGACATCTCAGAATTAGTTCTTCTAATCTCCAATCTTCAGATATCCCAATAGAATACTTCATTCCTACAACTTTTCAATCGTTCGTAGCAACTCAGTGTGTTCTTTTTCGGTTAGTACAATTGCCGACTCAACGAGCAATTCCGGGATCTCATCGATAATAGGGTAACAGCGGTGTACGTTCGCGTTGGTACAAACCAATACCGGCGCTCCACGATAAGATGCCAATGCCAGCGGCGAATGCGTTTCCGGGCATGCTAATATCGAAATAAAAGTGTTCTCGAGTGGCAGAGTCATCTATTCTCCATTTCGTTATGATTTCTTCTATAGTATACTATTCAAGAATTGATAAAAGAAGAGAGCGAAAATTAATCTCCATTCTTGTTCTGCTTCATAAATTTTCTGATATTCTTTCATGTCTATCGACCTTCAACAAGTTCTACAATACTTACAGAGTGCAGGTCTCTTATTCCTTTCTCTTTCCCTCGGTGTGATACTCCCTTTTAGTGCATTGACCATCCTCATTGTCTATTTGAGTTCGCTTGCACTTAAGAGAATTATTCAAATCGGTGGATTTCGTCTGCTCTACCTGACAGCTTGGCTCGGTGTCCCTATTCATGAGGTGTCCCATGCCATAGCCGCTCTAATCGGTGGTCACCGTATCCGAAAGTTTGCTCCCTTCAAACCGAACCCGAAGTCCGGTCAGTTAGGTGTGCTGGAAACGACTTACGACGACAAGAAATGGTGGGCACGGTGGGTAGGTAATGCTGTTATACCTGTTGCGCCTCTTTTTGGCGGAACTGTGGTGTTATTTCTCCTTGTTCGAATACTCTGGCCCCAGTTCACAATGGTAGCATATACACGGTTTTCCCCACCCTCCGCGCTTCATATCGAAAATGTAAATGCTTGGCAAAAGTATTTCGCAAATATGCAACTCCAATTGTCTGAGTTCATCGGTCAACTCTGGCAGCCCGAATTGTTCAACCGTTGGGAAACCTATGTAATCGGTTATGCTATGTTGTGCATCGCACTCCATCTTTCCCCTTCAATAACTGACTGGAAAAATTTCCGCAAACCGCTTATTGTAATCATCCTCGTACTTCTAATAGGATGCTTGGTATTGACTTTCTTCCCAAGCATGTTGCCAACCCTTCAATTGGTCACTATTCATATCGTTACTTGGTTTCTACCGGTTTGGTTATTCGTAACTCTGATGGTAGTAATAGCAACTGCTCCGATAATCATAATTACTCAGTTTTTTATAAAAAGATAATGCAATGAGACACACTAAATGCGCGCACCTTTCCAAATACTCTTGTTTCCTTTCCGAAAACGACCGACTGGCGAGTTTGAATTTGCTGCGCTAAAACGTGCAGATGACGGAAATTGGCAGGCGATATCAGGTGGTGGAGAAGGCGACGAAACTCCAGAACAAACCGCTGTTCGGGAAGGTATCGAAGAAGCGGGAATAAATGATAAAATGAAATTCTATCGCCTCGATTCAATCAACACGATACCAAAACACAATTTTCAACCAAACCAACAATGGCCGCTCGATCTTTTGGTTGTACCTGAATATACCTTTGCAATCGATTGCACCGGATTCGAATTAAAGTTATCGGCTGAACATACCCGATTATATTGGGGCTCGTTTTCAGAAATGCACCGCCAATTCACGTGGGATTCCAATCGAAATGCACTGTGGGAACTACACGAGCGCTTGCAAAAAGATCTCCTCGCCGACCGGTTATTTAACCAAAATCACTAAACAAATCTCAGTTGCATTCGTCGTTCACTTTGTTTATAATTGATACTGAGTATCAAATAGTGGAAATATGACTAAATCTGATTTAAGGACTGCCGGACTCTCTGCGACGCAAGTTCGTATCGTTTTGCTTGATGCGTTACGCGAAGCGGGAACACCACTATCTGCAGACGATTTAGGCAATCGGTTAGCCGCTCAAGGACACCACGCCGGTCGTGCCTCGCTGTTCCGAAATTTGACCGCATTCACTAAATCAGGCCTTGCCGAACGTATCGAGACCGATGAACGTGGGAGCCGCTATATCGCCTGCGAACGTGGACATCACGAACACCACCATCACATTATCTGTCAGCAATGTCATCACACTGAATCGGTACGTATCTGTCTCAACCCGGCACAATTACACCAAATCGAAACAAATACGAACTACCGAATTACGGGGCATTCGCTAACTTTATACGGTCTGTGCAAAATTTGTATGCGACGAAAGAAATAGCCGATGAGCCACCACTACATTTTGTTAACGCTTTTTAGTTCAACCTATCTGACGATGCCTGCATTTACCCTCTCCTTCGCCACGTTGCTTTCCACCACTTTAGGTGGTCTCTTCGCTGTCCATTTCAAAAATAAATTGAATTACATCATGGGCTTTACCGCCGGTGTGCTTCTAAGTGTTGTCTGTTTCGACATCTTTCCCGAGATAATAAATCAGGTGGCTGATAATCACCTTTCTCCCACTGCACCAATGATAGCGTTAGTTATCGGTTTCCTGCTGTTCCACATCTTCGAAAAAGTAATTGTCATCCATCATTCGCACGAAGGGGAATATGCCGCTCACTCCCATCCCCATGTCGGCAAATTGGCTGCTGTCGCCCTAATCGGTCACAGTTTAATGGACGGGATTGGAATTGGGTTAGGGTTTCAGGTTAGTCGGGAAGTCGGGTTCTTGGTCGCACTTGCTGTTATTTCTCACGACTTTACTGATGGCATGAATACAGTCACCCTGATGTTGAGCCACCAAAACAGCACAAGGAGTGCCCGGGCTTTTCTGCTTGCGGATGCTCTTGCACCGATGGTCGGTGTGTTTGTCACTCTGTTGTTCACCGTCTCTTCATATTTCTTGCTATTGTATTTAGGGTTTTTCGCCGGGTTTCTACTCTATATCGGAGTTAGCGATATTCTACCCCAAGCCCATAGCCAGAGAAGTTCATTTCCCTTAATTGGACTGACCGTTTTGGGTGTTGCGTTCATTTTTATCGTAACACGTTTTGTGTAATGTTCATACGTAAACCAATTTACCATTTTATCTGTAAATGACCCGGTTTCGATTTGTGATTTTCGTTCTACTTAGATAACTTTTTATTCTTATACACATTACAAGAGGTAATCCCATGGAAATCATCGACCTATTTGCCCGTGAAGTTCTCGATTCGCGCGGTAACCCTACTATTGAAGTCGAAGCTGCGCTCGAAGACGGCACCGTCGCTTTGGCAATGGTCCCGTCAGGTGCATCGACTGGAATTCATGAAGCTCTCGAACTCCGGGATGGAGATAACGCCCGTTACAATGGAAAGGGAGTTCTTAAAGCAGTTGATAATGTGAATGATTTAATTGCTCCGAAGTTGATAGGAATGGATGCCAGCGACCAAATCGCAATTGACGAAACAATGATTGAGTTGGATGGCACGGAAAACAAAGCGAAACTCGGCGCTAACGCCATTCTTGGGGTTTCGATGGCGGTAGCCCGCGCTTCCGCCGATGCAATCCAGATGCCCCTATATCGGTATTTAGGTGGTGTCGGTGCCCGGTATTTGCCAATACCCATGATGAACGTATTGAACGGTGGCGCTCATGCCCAATCGAAAGTGGACTTTCAGGAATTCATGCTCTATCCGAAAGGTTTCGACAGTTTCCGTGAAGCACTTCGCGCTGGTGCTGAAACTTTTCACGCACTAAAGAAAGTGTTAAAGGCGAAGGGGTACGCAACCGGCGTTGGCGATGAAGGTGGGTATGCCCCTGATTTAGCCGCCAATGAAATGGCAATCGAGCTGATTCTCGAAGCAATTACCGCCGCCGGTTACAAACCCGGCGAACAAATTGCTTTGGCAATGGATGTCGCAGCCAGTGAATTTTACGACGACAAGAAAAAATTGTATGTCCTCAAAGGCGAAGGTAAAGAACTCACGTCCGATCAGATGATAAAGCTCTACCACGAGTGGGTTCACAAATACCCGATTGTTTCGATTGAAGACGGTATGGCTGAAGACGATTGGGATGGTTGGATTGCTCTTACCGAAGAACTTGCCGACGAAATTCAATTGGTCGGCGATGATATTTTTGTGACAAATCCCGAACGGTTGGATGAAGGAATCGAAAAAGGTGTCGCCAATTCGATTTTGATTAAACTCAACCAAATCGGTACGGTCACCGAAACGCTTGAAACAATTGAACTGGCGAAAATCAATAGTTACGCTTGTGTCATTAGCCACCGCAGCGGTGAAACCGAAGACACTACAATTGCCGATTTGGTCGTTGCCACGAATGTCGGGCAGATTAAAACCGGTAGTGCCTCCCGGAGTGAGCGTATCGCTAAATACAATCGGCTTCTTCGCATTGAAGAAGAACTTGGCGATACCGGTATTTTCTACGGAACACAGTTATAATTCAAATTCTAATTAACCGGCGGGAGTGCAACCACTCCCGCTTTTCATCGTAATCGGAACCATTATGCGATATACAGTAGTAGGTGCTGGTGCCGCAGGGCTGGCAGCTGTTCGGGCGATAATTCGCGAAGAAAAGTCCGCCGAAATCACGGTGATCAGTGCCGACCAGACACCCTTTTATTTTAGGCCGATGCTGGTCGATTTGTTCAACCGTGAACAATTCCAACACGACGTAAAGACACCACCGACTGTGTATGAAAATGTCACATGGAAACTGGGTTCCCGCGTAAAATCAGTCGAACCGAAATCCAACCGGATTACCCTTACGTCAGGCGAAACGGTTCAATACGATTTTTTAATCCTTGCTTCGGGTTCAATTCCCGATTTAGATTTTATATCTCCATTTCGGCAATATGTCCGCACCTTACACAACTACTCGGACATTCTCCGGCTGAAGCAAACTCTTGGTAAGGGACAAGTATTGGTTCTCGGCGGTGGTTATATCGCCGTCGAAATCATCCGACAGTTGGTAAATCACGGCAACAAAGTCGTGTATTTCGCCCGGCCAGACTTATTCTGGTCCCGCGAGTTACCGGGTGTGACAGCACGCGAAATCGAGCAACTCCTCGTCAACACTGGAGTCCCGCCGCAATTTGGCGTCGAAGTCGCCGATATATTCGATGTGGATGGTAAAACATTAAGTGTGCTTAGTACCGGTGGAAAAACATTCCAAGTCGAAACGATTATCGCTGCGCCCGCGGAAACCCCGAACACCAAATACCTAAAGGGTTCGGGTATCCGTTGTGAAGATGGTATTATCGTCGATGAAGAACTAAAGACAAACTTCCCAAACGTTTTCGCGTGTGGCGATTGTGCTCAGGTACTGGACGTTAAAAATCAAGTGAATCGAATCAACTTCGGTTGGCGTAGTGCTGAGAAGCAAGGTGAAATCGCTGGACAAAATGCCGTCGGGAGAAATAGCGTATATATCCCGAATTCTGATGATTTCTATTTCCTCGATTTATTGGGTAAATCCCTGTTTGACCGTTGGGTGGGAAATCCCCACGAAGCTGAAGCTTAATTAGTTACAATCGCTGTTTTACGGGTTTCTGACTCGTATTACTTAGTAGTTAGCTTTAAGGTGTTTCGATGTTATGTTTTCGCTTTAACAGCCCCTCTTGGGTTGTAGTCGCATTCTCTTTTATCGCGTTGTCTGCTTTCGCCGAAATCGGTCCACAATCCGTCACAACGCTCAATGGTAAATCCGTTACAATCGGCGGTGCCGGCGATAAACCGACGTTGGTATTTATCCTTGCGACTCGTTGCCCGGTTTCCAATGCATATAATGATCGTATGGAAAGTATCGACACCACATACGCCGAACGTATGACAATCGTCGGTGTAAACCCGAACGAAACCGAAAGCAATGCCGAAGTCGCGTCGCACGCTAAAGAAAATGGACTAACATTCCCAATTTATCGTGACCCGGCTTTTACTCTTTCCGATGCGTGGAAAGTTAAAGTGACACCGCAAGCGTTTCTCTTCGACAATTCCGGCAAGCTATATTACTCTGGACGGATTGACGATAATCAGGAAGAAGCGAAGGTAAAATCCCAGGATTTACGTGATTCTATTGAACGTCTCCTTGCCGGTAAACCAAGTATCAACAGCGAATCGCATCCATTCGGATGTTCCATAAAACGGTTATCAAAATAGTAAATGAATACACTCTACCACCCCCATCTTGACCCTTCCAAAACAATTTGTAACGACCTCCCTGATACCGAGCGAAAGCACCTTCGTTCCCTACGCGCAAATGCCGGCGAACAATACCGAATAGTCGATGGCAACGGCACGGCCGTTGTTGGCTGTCTAAAACAGTTTGACCGTGACTCTTGTATCATCGACCATCTGGAACCCGCTCCTTCTTATGAACCTGAAAGCGAACGCATTCTTGTATTGGGAAAGCTTGCACAACCTAAATTAGATGCGGTTGTAGAATCACTCACACCACTCGGTTTGTCGAAACTGCTGATTATCGAAACCGAATATACCCAACCATTCACGATCCGGACTGATAGGTTGTCGAAAATCGCCGAAACAGCTATGAAACAGTGTCGGCGGTCGAAGTTGCCCCAAATAATCAATGGTGAACGGGGTAGTGGATTGAAATGGACCGAATGTATCGCGTTTCTCGAATACCTTTCTGGTGAGTATTCGCGGCTCGTAGCAGATCAATCGGGTAAACCCATTCATACTTTACCAAAATCCACAACAAACAATAATATCATCGCTATCGGCCCCGAAGGCGGTTTTACCGCAAATGAAACGAAACAACTGTTGACGCTGCATTTTATCCCGGTGACGCTTGGCGACCGGATTCTCAGGGCGGAATTAGCTTCAATCGTTACATTCGCAAATCTGCTATAATCTTTTTATCTTTCGCTCCAGTCCTCTTTTCACGTCATACTGCAACTTGTCGTTTATTTGGCGCCACTATACAAGGATACCAGTTTTTCAATACTTTAGAATAAACCAACTATGCCGGCTTTTGATAACATCGAAGAAGAAATTCCCCAAACTGTTTCACTAAAAAAACGTGTTACTGCTGTTAAACGCGTATTGCCATACACTCTGCCCTATCGAAGCAAATTTTATATTGGTGGTGTGCTAATGCTTTTAGCCACCGGTGCCACAGTCTGTCAACCCTTGATTTTTCGGCACATCTTCGACACAAATCTCCCTGAACACGATACTCTTGGGGTAATATTTTCTTCTTCCGTTTATCTATTTCTGCTCGCTGGAGCAACTACTTTCCGGTACTTCCAAAACATTCTACTCGGAACCGCCGGGGTGAATGTTGTGAATGATTTAAAGCGCGTAGTTTTTGACAAAATCGTAACTTTCGAATTGGCATACTATGACAAAAACCCGGTAGGACGCCTTGTCTCACGTGTCGAATCGGATTGTGAACGACTCGTCGGGTTGTTCACTTCGGTTGGCCTCCAAATTATTTCAACGATATTACTCGTAATTGGCATTCTTTCTGTTTTGTATCCTATCGACTGGCGACTCGCGGTATCGCTTAACCTGATTGTAATTATCGTAGTTACAGCGGCTTTGATTTTCTTTCGTAAAATGCGTCCCGTGTTTCGTGAGGAACGTGCGAAAATAGCCGCTGTTACCGCCGTAGTTACCGAGTTTACCCAAGGTGCTCGATTGTTGCGCCTCATGGGCAGGGAAGCGTATGCCGAGAAACGTCTGAGTGATGTAAATGCTGATAAAGTTAAATTCCTGATTGGAATCTTTTTCAAGTTTACAATGTTTTTCCTACCCTTGGGGTTGCTAAATGTCGCCGCTGTCGGTGGTATGCTTTGGATCGGTGCCGATTGGACTCGCGTCGGAGCATTCAGTATCGGTGTCGTTGTCATGTTCGCGCAATACCTAACACAGCTATTTCAACCGTTATTCGAAATGACAGAACAGTTGGGTGAAATCCAACGTGCGCTTGGTTCCGCTGACCGTATTCTTGAGTTATTGGATAGAACGCCGGTAGTTGACAATCCCGTTGTTATTACAAAACTACCACCATTCACAACCGGCATCGAATTGAAAAATGTCCGGTTCGCCTATGATCCGAATAAACCGGTACTAAAAAACGTGTCGCTGTCCATTCCGAAAGGAAAGCGCATTGCGATTGTCGGTCCCACCGGTGGTGGTAAATCGACGATTATTAACTTACTCTGTCGCTTCTATGATCCTGACGAGGGGGTTATTTATTGGGACGGTATCGATCTACGCAACCTATCTCAAAATGATTTGCGGTCACGAATTGGGCTTGTATTGCAGGACCTGTATCTCTTTCCCGGAACCGTCGAAGAAAATCTGAAAGTGATGCGAACGGATGTATCGCGAGAGCGTGTCCAGCGCGCAATTGATCGTCTCGGAACGGGTAAACTTATCGCCAAACTGCCAAACGGACTCGATACTGTTTTTGCCGAACGCAGTGCGAATATTTCTTATGGCGAGCGTCAACTCATCGCGTTCACCCGTGCTCTGGTATTCGATCCCGAACTCCTCATTCTTGATGAAGCGACTTCGAGTGTAGACCCGGAAACCGAACGGAATATCGAAGACTCCTTGCAAACACTGTTAGCCGGACGAACTTCCGTAATAGTAGCTCACCGCTTATCGACGATCCGAAATGCCGATGCGATTGCTGTGGTTAAAGGGGGAGAAATAATCGAACTCGGCACCCACGAGCAACTACTTGCGAAAGGTGGGTTCTATACCCGCTTGTACCGTATCCAATTCCCGGAGATAGCACATGTCGCAGCTTGATTTCGGGTGGTTGGCAAAGTATTGGAAGCAGAAACGCCGTCTGATGACGGTGGTAGTATTGCTCACGGTTTTCTCTATCGCAGCGCGAACAACTTACCCGCTGATGTTCAAGTTTGTGCTCGATAAACTCACCACGCACGCTCCACCAGCGGTAATACGCCACTGGGTCTGGTTACTGATAGCGGTCGGACTTTATCAGGGATTGATGTTCGCAATCTTGCCGAACTCACGCGCCTACGGCAACCTCGTATTTGGTCGCTTGATGCGTGAGACGATTTTCCGGCGAATTCTTCGCAAGGGCTACGACTTCTTTCTCAAATACCGTACAGGTGACTTAATAACACGCCTCACTGACGACATCGAAGGGAATGACTTAAAACTCGCGTGGTACAGTTGTAGCGGCGTGATGCGTCCGATTGAGATGTCGTTCGTTATCCTATTCTCATTGTGTGTCATGTTTTCATTCAGTTGGAAATTGACGCTTCTCGTATTTATTCCGCTTCCGTTCTTTATTTGGTTGCTTTCCCATACCATGAAACAACTTGAAGAACGCACCCGGAAACGTCAGGAAGCAATCAGCGAAATAAACGACTTTTTAGAAACCACCTTCAGCGGGATTAGGATTGTCAAGGGATTTTGTGCCGAAAACCAATTGGGTGAACACTTATCCGAATCTCTGAAACGAAGAGTTACGGCGGAAGTCAGTTTTATTCGAATAAACGCAATGGTACAAACCGTTGGGATGTTGGTACAGAATTTCGGTGTCGTGATAGTGCTTTTTGTTGGTGGTGTGCTGACTATCCGCGGTGAAATGACGGTAGGTAGTTTCTTCGCCTTTGCGAACTATTTCCAGTTTCTTATCGAACCCATTTTTACTATCGGGTTCTTTTTCGCACAAACAAAAATCAATTTTGCTTATGTCGATCGATTGAAAGAGGTCGAGAACTACCCTGAGCAAACTCATACAGCGACCCAATCTCCGGGTCAGTTCCAACGGTTGGAATTCAAGAATGTCGGTAGCCGATTCCCTAATGCGGAAAAAATGGTCTTATCCGACGTCTCTTTCAATATTTCACCGGAAAAGACAATTGCGATTGTTGGTCCAATTGGTTCCGGCAAATCGACACTGCTTGATGTTGCTCTCGGTGAGTTACCAGTTGAAACAGGTGGGGTATTTTGGAACGGCCAACTTATCGATTCAGTCGATAACCGGCAACGGTTATCACAAATAAGTATTGTTACCCAAGAACCACTTTTATTTAGTGAAACTGTATCCGAAAATATCCGGCTCGGAGATAACCAGATTGACGAAACCGGCGTCCAGCTCGCTGTTCAATATTCACGGCTAACCGATGAAATGCGCCTGTTTCCCAATGGCTTAGAAACACTTTTAGGACAACGTGGCATCGAATTGAGTGGAGGCCAAAAACAACGCTTGGCATTGGCAAGGGCCTTGGCGAGAAAACCCCGCTTGCTATTACTTGACGATGTTACCAGTGCTTTGGATGCCGAGACCGAACAGCAGTTTTGGTTGAACTTTCGCACCCAGTATCCTGAAACCGCCGTTCTCGTAGTCACGCACCGCCTTGCTACCGCAGCCCAAGCCGATGAAGTCATTATGCTGGAAGAAGGTAGAATCGTCGGGCAGGGACCCCACTCCGTATTACTTAAAACCAATGAACGATACCGACAATTTGTCGAGCGGGAAGAAGATGAAGAAGCTGTAGCTTAGTAGTTGTAATGTAATTAGGAAAGTTTACTACAATATCAGATTAATTACTTAGTTTAATAACATTTAAACCAATTACCATATTTAGTATAATTCAAATAAGCATCTTATAATGTGAGCGTTATAAAATCAAATTCGTTTTATAACAGAGTTATTTTGATTGAGCAAAGCAACTCGAGCTTATTCCTCGGAAACATGATGAAACAACAGTTTATGCTCCAAGAGAAAAAACACGGTACTTTGTACTTCGTTGTTACAAGGTGTAAAACCTGTTTTACAGTTGTATTCCTAAGTTATTGATAATATTGCTTATATAAATATTTTTATCGTGTTAACCAATCGAGTTTCTTGCTTTAACAAAAAAAAAACTGTACTATATAGCCATAATTAAATCTTCTTCTTCAATATCGTTCAGTTCGGAGCATTAAATGAGTAATAACCTCCCCGCGGATAGCGCATTCACAAAACATGTTTCTGACGTCACTCAACTTATATTGCAACAGCGAATAGAGTTGAGTAAACAACTTGAACAACATGATTTTGAAAAAGCGAAAGTCACCACCAATAGCATTCATTCCCTATTAGAAATCCTGATCCAACTACAGGCAATCGAAACTGACTGGCAGGTCTTGCAAGGTCAACCGATTACCGGTGTACCAACGCTCGCCGCAATCAAAATACCCGGCAAGCGTGGCCGAAAACCGAAATCGCTCTTATTGCAAACCGGTATCATTCCTTCTATTGAAGTGGCTGGCTCTACCGAGAAAAAGAAACGGGGAAGAAAACCCGGTAGCAAGAATAAACCGAAACTCGAAGTTGAAGGCGCACCGAAGAAAAAAGAAACCCGTGGCAGACCGCGTAAAAATGCTACTCAAGCACCCCACTTAACCCAAAAAGATTATTATCGCCCGATATTAGAAGTGCTGCGCGATAATAAAGGCCCGATGGAATACACCCATTGCCGCGATGTTGTTCGTTCACGTCTTGCACCAACCTTTCAAGCCGGGGATACTGAAATTGTTGGCGGAACTGATACCGAACGCTGGGCATATTTAATTCCGTGGGCTCGGATCCGCCTTGTAAAAGCGGGATTGATGAAACAAGATTCACCGCGTAAATACTGGGAAATTTCCAACCTCGGTTTGGATTGGCTGGAAGGAAAGCTTGATATCACACCTTTACAGATAGATAAACTGGAACTTCCTTGGTTGGTCGAAGAAGAAACACCGGAAGAAAAACTTCTGCGGTTGCGCGGTCTTAAACCAGCATCCGAGTAATTAAAATTTACTATTAAAAACGCCACGGTATCGTGGCGTTTTTTTTGTTTAGATGTGCATCTTCACGCAATTGAAACGATTCGACTTTAACCAAAAACGCGAATTTTATAATTCAACAAATCTTCAGTATTTTAGTGTACATCATCAGTTCTGCTTTTGTCGCTATCCAATATGCACAGAAACACCTTACATACCGGACTTAAAGGACGCACAAATGAATGAAAGTTTTTCACGTCAAATCGCTCGATTTGCGTGCAATCTCCGATACGAAGATTTACCGGAAAAAGTCGTACAGGAAACGAAACGGTTTTTATTTGATTCCTTCGGTTGTGCTTTTGGCGGCTACCACACAAAAGACGTTAAGATTTTACATAACCTCTACACCGGGATAGGTGGTTCGTCCGAAGCGACGGTCATCGGTTATGGAAATAAACTTCCCGCAGTCAATGTCACTCTTATTAACTCATTGATGATTCGTGCGCTCGACTTCAATGATATCTATTGGCGCGAAGATCCGTCCCACCCATCCGATTTAATACCCGCCGCATTATCAACCGGTGAACTGTCCAATGCTTCGATGAAAGAAGTTATTCTCGCAATCGTTCTCGCTTATGAATTCGAACAACGTTTGTGTGAATTTGCCGTACTCGGTGTGCGGGAACGCAAATGGCATCATGCCACTCTGACGCAATTCGTTTCACCAATTGTTGCGGGAAAATTGTTGGGACTGAACGAAGACCAGATGGTGAATGCAATCGGAATATCCGGCTGTCATAATCATACCATCGGTTGTCCGACTGCAGGTGTCCTCACCATGATGAAAAATACCGTCGACCCGATGGCTGTTCAATCTGGTGTATTTGCAGCCCTACTGGCCAAAAACGGTTATTCAGGAACTGAGAAAGTATTTGAAGGAAAAGAAGGGTTCATGGATTGTTTCGGTGCGGGATGGGACGAATCGAAATTGGTGGGCAACCTTGGATCTTCTTATAAAATACTTGAGTGCGGTATGAAAGGATTTCCTACAGAAGCGCTTACCCATACCCATATTACTGCAACACTAAAAGCGGTTCTCGAAAACGATATTCACCCGGATGAGATTGAGGAAGTAGTCGTGACCACCATCGCTCGCGCTTGTGATATTCTGTTTGATTCGCACAAATACGAACCGAAGTCGCGTGAAACCGCCGACCATTCGCTCCCGTATTGTGTAGCACGCGCAATATTAGACAGAAAAATAACTACTCAATCCTTTACTCCCGAAAAAATAAACGACCCGAAACTTTCGGAAGTAATTCATAAAATAAAAGGCGAGGCAAGCGTCGAATTTGAACAAATGTTCCCCGCCAAACAACCATCTCGCGTCACTATTCGTCTAAAGAATGGTAAAACGTATTCCGTGTATCTTGAGTATCCCAAAGGCGACCCTCGCGAACCGATGACTATTCTCGACATAGAAAATAAATTCAATGCGCTTTCTGATGCGCTGCTTACGTCCGACCGGCAGGCGCAATTAAAAGACTCGATTTTTTCCGCTGAAAAATTCGACGCGCGTTCATTCATGAATTTATTCAAAGTGTAAGCGGATACTGCGTACATAGCTATCTTTGATTTTCTTTAACAACTTTACTTGATTTGCTAAAATGGATATCCACAATCTTGACCCGATTTTTCACCCGAAACGTATTGCTCTTATCGGTGTGAGTTCCAATCCGAATAGTGTCGGTGGAAAAGTGCTCTCCAACCTTGTTGGTGGAGGTTTCTCCGGGGTAGTATACCCTGTAAACTCTGATTTCGAAGCGGTAATGGGTATCCAATGTTATCCCAATCTTGCTTCTGTACCTCGCCTTCCCGATTTGGCGGTTATCTGTACACCTGCCGAAAAAGTGCCAAATCTTGTCCTTGAATGTGCCGAAACCGGTATTCGTGGTGTTGTGATTCTCTCTGCCGGTTTTAAAGAAGCCGGTGCCGAAGGAATAAAGCTCGAGCAACACATTGCCGATATTCATGCCAAGTACCCGAATATGCGCATCGTCGGACCCAATTGCCTTGGCGTGATTGTTCCCCGCGATAAATTGAATTTGAGCTTTGCCGGTGCCATTCCGCGGACCGGTAACGTAGCGTTTATCTCACAATCCGGTGCTTTGTGTACTTCCGTCCTCGATTGGGCACTCGAAGGGAAAGTGGGATTCTCTTATTTCGTTTCGATTGGAAATTCACTCGATGTCGAATTTGGTGATTTAATCGACTACTTCGGTGAAGATGAGAACACTCAATCCATTGTGTTATATATAGAATCGATTCAAGAAGCCCGAAAATTTATGACAGCCGCCCGTGCATTCGCTCGTAGTAAACCAATTATAGTTTACAAGGCTGGCAGATTTCCTGAATCGGCTCAAGTTGCCGCCTCTCATACTGGTGCGATGGCGGCTGAAGACGATATTTACGATGCCGCATTCCAGCGCGTCGGCCTTGCTCGCGTTTATGATATCGGTGACATCTTCGATGTCGTCGCGTTAATCGGCAGGAACAAATTTCCCGAAGGTCCTAACCTCGCAATTGTTACCAACGCCGGCGGCCCGGGGGTAATGGCTACCGATGCCCTGATAGCTGCTAACGGGGTACTAGCTAAATTATCCGATGCCACAATGGAACAACTCAACAATGAGTTACCGCCAATATGGTCACATCGGAATCCGGTAGACGTATTGGGGGACGCCCGCACCAAACGTATCGAAAAAGCGGTTCAGATCGTATTGAACGATAAAAATGTAAATGCCGTCCTCGTTATTCTTACTCCTCAGGCGATGACTAATCCGACAGGAACAGCGAAGGCGATTGCAAAATTAGCCGATACCTCTTCCAAACCGGTTCTGGCTGCTTGGTTGGGCGGTGAATCGATGCGTGAGGGGATTCGCATCCTTATTGATAATGGTGTAGCCGCATACCAAACTCCTGAACAAGCTATTCGTTCATTTATGACATTGGTTCAATACAATCGGAATCTCCAAACACTTTACGAAACACCTAAAGATATCGCTGTCGAATTCGAATGGGATCGTGCACAAAAACATGACGAATTTCTGAGAAAAAATGGCATTGTCGATGGAATTATATCCGAAGACGTCTCAAAACAGTTACTTGAAACCTATGGTATTCCTACCGCCCGCCCGATTCCTGCTTCCACAGCTAAGGAAGCGGTAACAGTGGCTGGCCGTGTCGGTTATCCCGTCGTCTTGAAAATACTATCACCCGATATTACCCATAAAAGCGACGTAGGTGGCGTGGTACTGAATGTCGAAAATCAGGAAATGGTGATTTCCTCTTTCGAACGGATGCTTGAAAATGTTCGGGTCAAACAACCATCCGCAAAAATTGACGGTATCTCCGTTCAACCCATGATTCAGTTCAAAGATTCACTCGAGTTGATTGCTGGTATCAAGCAAGACCCGGTTTTTGGTACTATCCTGATGGTAGGGATGGGTGGCGTGACCGCCGAATTGTTCGCTGATCGCTCGCTGGCTTTTCCCCCTTTAAATGAGCGCCTTGCCCGTGGCATGCTCGAATCCCTCAAAATTTTTCCGCTGTTAATCGGTTACCGTGGCCGTGCTCCCATCGATATCGATAAACTCATCGACGTATTAATTCGACTCTCTTATCTTGCTGCTGATTACCCGGAAATAGCCGAGTTGGATATCAATCCGCTATTGGTAGCACCAAACGAGATCATTGCGTTGGATGCTCGAATAGTGGTTTCAAGCTCGCATATTAATAAATCCACTGTACCATATTCTCATCTCGCATTGCGACCATACCCTGAAAAATTCGTTTCGAAAATAGTCCTTCGTGATGGAACCGGGGTATTCCTGCGTCCCATAAAACCGGAAGATGAACCGAAATGGCGGAAGCTCCTTGCCGGTTGCTCGAAAGAAACGATTTACTCACGTTTCCGTTACTTCTTCCATTGGGATTCCCATGATGTAGCAAGCAGGTACTGTTACATCGACTACGACCGGGAGCTCGCAATTGTCGCTGAAATCGAAGAAAATGGCGAGCGTATGTTAATTGGTATCGGTCGTACGATTTCCGATCCCAATCACGATACCGCCGAGTATGCGATTTTGATTACCGATCTATGGCAAAATCGCGAAATCGGCGGTGCGCTTACCGATTATTGTATCGAAGTAGCGAAGTTGCAATGGAATGTCAAGCGGATTTATGCCCAAACCACGACGGATAACCGTGCTATGATTGCTGTTTTCGAAAAAAGGGGGTTTGCCATTTCAGTTGACGAATCAGGTGGGTGTGTCGATTGTACAAAGGAATTGAATATCAATAAATTAGTTTAATGAAAAGATCGACTCTTTCAAACGATAAATTTGATTTATATTGGTTACGTCTTGATTTTGTATGATGATAAGCTTAGACTACGTATTGGATGGAGATTACTGTCGCATGAGCACGAACCCACGGAAGTCCCTGCGTCGACAACGTTGTTTCACCGTAACAACTGTTCTTGTCTTTCTTTTAGTTGTATATCACCTTGCTATCCCAAGTGATTGGTCGTTGATAACCAACTCATTTACCGGCATTCCCGATACCAATTCTATCCGCCTCGAAACTACTCGATATGAAACCGGACATCTCCGTTTGAATTTTCATTCGCCGAATATTTCGTTCGACTCGATTCATCTCGAAAATAAAAATTGGATGTACATCGACCTCAACGGTGAAACAAAACTATGGGAGACTGGAAAACCCTCACTCCCTGCTGTTGTTCGCGCTGTTCGGCTCCCTAATAAAGGCAATGTTACCGTCCGTGTTCTATCGAAGCAATATCACGATACTGTCATAAAGCCGGTACTACCCCAATGGTCGCTTTCATCGGATTCGTCACTCAAGCCGCCGTTCTACGTTGATAATAATACCTACTCAACCGACGCGTGGTATCCCGAACAATGCTACAAACTTGGTGATCCCGCAATTATGCGGGATGCCAGAATCGCTCCATTCGCTTTCTATCCCGTACAATACAATCCTGTTACGAATACATTGCGAATTTATGATGCGATTACATTCGAACTTGTACCAAATAATGAACCAGCTATAAACGAACTTACAACCCCTCCAAAACCGGTACCTGGTTTTGCCTCATTATATCGCGACATTATTGGTGCCGATGAATTAGTGACAGATAATGAAAATGCTCCCCCCGGCCAGATATTGATAATTTCAAACAACACAACCAGTATTCTGAACACAATGAGTTCCTACATCGACTGGAAAAACGCCAGTGGTCATCCTGTTTTGTTATATGATCCGTCCTCGCAGATGTTCGATCCAACTCCTATAAAGACGTACATCCAATCCGTATACAACACGGCAAATCCTCCGCTCGAATCAGTTATTTTAGTTGGTGAAGGCGGTATGGGTACTCCGTATCTACCCAGTTATTATTATCCTGCACAAACTACTGTAGGTTACACCGATCAAGCATTTGCCGAACTTGCAGGAAATGACAATCTCGCCGACGTATTTGTGAGTCGATTTTCGGCTTCGAATAATCAAACGCTTCAAACGATTGTGAATCGTACTATCAACTACGAAAAAAATCCCCCTGTTTCCGATACTGCGTATTTCACAAGTGGATGGGGATATGCAGGGACTTCCCACGAAGTATATTCAAATCATACTGCGATTCAATTCGACCTTGAAATGATGCGAAGCCGGGGTATCGTGAACATCCGGTATGATGAGCATAGCGCCGGAGTTAATTACCAGACGATACAACAGGCGACTTCGCATATAATGCTCTGGGCGCATCGCGCCGCATGGACAGGAGAGTTGAATCCTGCAATGTTTTTACCGTTTAATAACGTTAACCGCCCCTTCGTTTCTCTCAATTTGACTTGTTCCAGTGGAGACTGGTACGGTGACGATGTGACCGGAATCCATGAAGCGCTTATCCGCTTTGGTTCACCGGCTCTACCATCCGGTGCGTTGTGTGGGATGTCGACTTATGGCCATGCAACCCATCCTGCATATAATAATGTCATTGCGACCGGTGTCTATTACGGATTTGGTGCAAACAATTCTGTAAACCCCGGTGCAATGTACCTCGAAGGTAAATTCCAATTATGGCGAAATTTTGAAATTGGGACCCCCGGTAGCGTTACCGATTTTACTAATTGGAATAACGCGATGGGTGACGTTACGCCCCACATCTGGACTGCTGTACCCCAATCACTACTGTGTAATACTGTTGATACCGTTTCCGTTGACCAAACACAAATCACTTGTACCGTCATTCATATCGAAGTACCTGTACGAAATATCCTCGTCACTGCCTGGAAGAAAAATTCATCTGGAATAACCGAATGTTTTTCCCGCGCGTTTACTGATAGTGTCGGTCAGGTCACACTGCCCCTGACATTGCAAACCGCTGGCAACCTGATTGTAACCGCTACCGGCCCGTTTGCTGGACAAAATTTTATTCCCGCCGTCGACACGATAGTTGTCACCGGTAATATTTCACCACTGCAACTATCTCTTACCGGATTCTCGATTGATGATGACACCACAAACGGTACATTCGGAAATGGTAATCAAAATTTAAATCCCGGTGAAACAATCGACATTTTACCTTCGCTTCATAATAACCAAGCTATCACCTTACAACCCCCCTCCGCCGTCGTCCATTGTAACGACACGCGTGTTTCTATTTCCGACTCTTCACTACAATGGAATACAATCAATCCCAACGAAGGTTTACCGTCAAATAACCCTTTCCGTATTGCACTATCGAACAATTTCCACAACAACGATTCTATTCATTTTTCGATGGTAGTTACTTCAGGCACTCAGCATTCCACTTTGTTTTTTACTATTCCAGTGCTAACTGTAAACTTAGTCTGTGATTCAGTGCTGTTAGTTGGTGCTTCCGTTCTCGAACCTGGAATGAATGTATATACGCGTATTTATGTCCGAAATACCGGACAATTCGCGTTATTCACACCTACAAGCGCAAGATTGATTTCGCTCACATCGGGTATTTCTGTTATAGCCGATACTACGGTTTTTGATTCATTACCCATCGGGACTGAGGTTACTTGTCGCACTTCTCAATTGTGGGAAGTCTCCGCGTCTCCCCTACTCAGTTCTGGTACTATAGCTGCCATGATGGCAATATTCAACAATGGTGCTGTTACTGACACAATTTATTTCCAGCTTCCGGTGTTACCTTTGACGTCGACCATGCCCACCGGCCCCGATACCTATGGTTATCGTGCATATGACCAATCTGACGTCGCTTATCCTTATGCTCCCGTTTACAACTGGGTCGAAATTATCGATAATAGTGTGGGTCAACGGTTAGCACTAAACGATACCGCATACAATTACGACTCGAGTATTGTCATTCGCCTTCCATTCGCGGCGCAATATTATGGTAGTCGATACGACTCCCTTACAATTTGTTCTAATGGCTGGGCGGCGTTTGGCAGGCAACCTGTCTTTAACAATTTCCGTAATTGGCGACTCCCCGCACCCGAAGGCGCACGCAACATGTTGGCAGTATTCTGGGAGGATGTAATGTTTGCCGGTGCCGGAAGTGGAGTATACACTCACTTTGATTCAACTTCGCATCAATTTGTCATAAGTTGGCGAACAGTAACAACGTTTGGCGCGGGTGCGAACGAATTCCAGTTGATAATTCGACAGCAGGAATATTGGAGCACACCGACTGGTGATGCACCAATCTTGTTCCAGTACAAATCGTTCCACAATATGCCCGGCGATTCTTACGAACCCGATTATGCATCCATTGGAATCGCAGATAATTCTCGTCGACGCGGTTTGGAGTATTCCTATTGGAATTCGTACTCACCCGGCAGCAGCCAAATCCAAAATTCCAATTCTGCCAATGCTGCTATTTTGTTTTCCACCGCGCCGTCTGATTCATTTCTTCACATTTTTTCACCGCTTGGCCGTGATACTCTGCACATCGGTTCACAGTACCGTATTGCGTGGGGTGGTCGCCGCGCCATTTCAAATGTAAAAATCGAGTTAAATCGCCACTACCCAATCGGCAATTGGGAAAGCATCACTACCAGTACGCTGAACAACGGTCTCTTCATTTGGACAGTTACGGATTCTGCCACCAGTATCGCTCGGTTTCGTATCTTATCGTTGAATGGAATAGATGGTGATACTACTCCACCGATTGTGATAAATTCTGCCTTACCGGTATTACACCTTTCGTTTACGGACTCAACAGTTTTGGCGATGAATGATCCTATTCTTATCTCGTGGACGGGTTCAAATCTTACCGGCACAGTCTCCATTTCATTGAATCGTTACTATCCTGACAGTAGTTGGACAACACTATTTAATGGCTTACCCGCAACCTCGCTATCCACCCCATGGACAGTGACCGGAGACGCATCAGACTCGGTTAGAATCCGCATCCTTTCTGATGAATTTGGAACGGTAGGTGATACCAGTACTCTCATCCGTATTGTACCACCACCTTGGTTCCGTGTTACACCATACCCTATCCAACGAACGCTTGCACCGGAAGATACCGGTAGCGTTTCGTACTCATTGATTAATATGGGTCAGGTACCGGTTACCGGTAATGTGATTACGAATACCGGGATAGACGGATTTACGTATTTACGGAGTGTTGATCCCGGTGGGCCGCACTACCAATGGATTACTCCACATACTCCCGTCACGGGAACAATTACTCTTCCCTTCGATTTCCCTTATTTCGACACCACGTATAGCACGGTTCGTGTGTCGGGATATGGTTGGATTACGTTTTCGCAATCCAGTGGCGGTCTTGGTACGCAGCCGCAAGCCCTCCTCTATACTTTGATGCAGACATTTCTTACTGTGTACTGGACACCCTCACCGACTGATTCAATTGTCTATGTTTCCACCCCGAATTATGTGGCTATCGCTTGGCCGAACATGTACGCAATTAGTGGAAACTTTGGTTGTGAGGTCATCTTGTATCGCGACGGTACTATCGTCTATCAATACAACACTAACGGAGTGAATTCAACTTCTGAAACGATTGGATTGCAAAGTGCCGATCATACACAATATTTCAACGTTTACTACCGCGAACCGCTCCCGCCTTATTTAGCGATTAGGTTTTTTAATTCACATAAGTGGGCTTCACCTTCGATAACAACATTCTCCTTGCCGCCTAATGGGTGGCTGCCGTTCCGCATTCATTGGGATGCCCGCGGTAACGTCAACGGAGATACGTTAGTGGGTTCGATACTATTTTCAGCCAATGACAATCACGTTCAAACCAACTTTACTGTGAGAATGAATGTGCATGTGAATGATGTGGCGGATAGGTTTGTCGAACTGCCGAAAGAATTTTATTTCTATCCTTGTTATCCAAACCCGTTCAATCCATCGACTGAGATTGTATTCGATTTGTCAAAACCGGCATCGACCCGAATCGATGTCTATAATGTAACTGGTCGGAAAGTGGTGACGTTACTGAATGAACCGAAATCCGCCGGTCGTTACAATGTCCGGTTCGATGGTTCAACGTTAGCGGCTGGAGTCTATTTTGTGCGGCTTCAGAGTGATGCATACACAGCAATCCGCAAAATCGTTTTAGTAAAATAACAGCAGTACCTGAGGTCGCAAACTTCGACAAAGAAAGTATGGGCGGACCTCTGTGTCCGCCCATAGTCTGTTCCTTCCTTTTTTCGTAGGACAGAATTCATTCTGTCCCTTGAGAGTTTCCTTTAATTTGGTAGTGCGGGCGTCCCCGCCCGCACTCCACTTTCCTAAATAGTTTTCCTATCCCGTCCAAATACCCAATTGATAAATCCCGCCAATACCAACGCACCGGCCAATATTGTCGGTATCAGAATGTCAGGATTTCCTGTACTCAAATTTGAGCTCAGCTTGGATAGTAGAACACCAAATACTGTTACTGTCATCAGCGCAATCGGGTTTCCTATTGTGATTTTCTTCAACAATACCCAAACCAAACCAACGAAAATGATGGCATTAATCATACCGAACAACATCTCATTTCGATACAACGGTTCAAGCGGCATTGAAACCAAAATCGCGACAACAAAAAACAATACACGTTTCCAAATTGATTTCCCGGTCGCTGACCAGATATAATGAATGAATGCAATCAAGACTACCAATCGAACAAGGTCTTTTACAAGCGTGCTCAATATCTCAAAAAAAGGATACGGTACATACAACGACGAGGCGGTTGAATCAAACCCCACTGGTATAAATCTTGGATGGTTACCGAACCAGAAATCGGGAAGTGTGTGTTTGATGAGGGATAGCCCGATTGCCGCCGCCGCCGCGACCAGAACTGTTGTCAGGAGATTTTCATGTTTCGCTTCTTTGATTCGGTTACCAAGATCGGGATACAATCCGCTTAATAAACCAAAACTAAGCACGACGAAAATCCATTGCCCGATGCTCCCTACAATAATTCCCACCAGAATTGTAATCTTAAATATCGACCACGGAACTTCCGGATTGACGATATATGTATCGTACAAAACCGGATAGATATTTAAGCTGCCAAGAACAAAAACAATGCCCGGCAATATCGACCACACCATGATCCGTTTCCACGGGATGATGCCCTTCCGTGTAAATTGCAATAACCGCCAAAGCATCAAAATCGCAACAACCGCAATGGCTAAAATGATGAGACCCTTATAAAGCCCGCGTCCGAACGTCATCGAATCTTGCTCGCGTTCGAATTTTTCCGGCACTTTATACCAATAGGAACCGCTGACATTAATAAAATGCCCGACTACAAATGCGCTCAATCGGTATTTCGCGTCTCCGACATGACGCGGGTCGCCCTCTTTCGCTTCGTAGGTAAAAAATTGATCGACCCGTTTCGGTTTTACCTCTTGGTAATAATCTTTCAAATCCCACTTACTCAAATCAATTCCGCGTGAAACGAGTATCCGTTCAATCCTTGTTCGCGCAGAATCTTTCGACAGCGAATCGCCCGGTGCTTCTTCGGGAAGAATGATACTTAAATTTTTTATTTTTCCTGACGTCGCACCTACTTTGGCAAAATATTTCGTTCGCGACTCCGGCTTAAACGCACGAACATTTATTGTTTTCTCGCCGACTCGCTCTTTAATAACTTCGTTCGCTTCTTTCACGCTGCGTACCCGTTTCATCAGATACGACTCAAATGATCCTTTCCCTGACAATGACACTGGATTCAACTGGACATAAAATGTTAGCGTATCAGGATTCGCCCACCCGCAACTCCGCAAGCTGTCCGCAACCGTCTTAATCGCTTGCTGGTTCGTAATCGGAAATGAATCATCTTCCCCAAATTTCGTAACGGGTACGAGCATCAAAATAATTCCCGCAGTAAATAACAAAACCGCAAGAACGACACCGCCAACTAAAACTTTACTTCCCGGTTTCTCTACAGCTTTCCCTGTGGATACGCTGATTTCTGCAGCACTTTCAATCTCCACTTTTTCTTCAGTGCTTTCACCTATTCGCCCAACCGGCACGCTATCTGCATTGCTCATCCCCGTCTCCGGTTCAAATGAACCTTTACGCAGGTAGGCGATAAATGCGAGCAATAACGGAATACATAGCAATCCTGCCGCGATGGCACCCGTAACGATGAGGTACATGTTACTGCTTCGGAAAAATAGGAATGAAGTATAAAGTGCATCCACCGAATAGTGCCAAACCAGAGTTGCGAGAATACCAAACCGGAGCATGAGGATACCAACAATCACACCAGCGATACCAACTTCGAGACCCCTGATGAACCACGGCTCGTTCGGATAAGTCGCATGGCCGAAACCCCAGATAAACGCTGCTATAATAACAGCCAGCCATGTTACTTTGCCCCGGAATAGTTTTTGGAGAAAAGGTATCGAGAACGCGCGGCTCATAAATTCTTCCGATACCGCTGGGAAAAATCCCATCAACAACACCGCTATCCATGGGAACGAAGTTTTAAGCAAGTCATCGTAAGGCACATCCACCGGGCTCCACGCGCCAAAATGATTCGCTATCAGATAAAACGCAATCTGATATGCGAAAAAGAACGAACACATCGTTAAACCGAGTAGAATATTTTTAAATGCCGATTTCGTCCGCAAGCCGCGAATCGTAAACATCCGTGGCATCGAAATTTTGTCTGGATACCGTTCACGGTACATTGCTTCTGCTGATGCGGTCAGCAGCATAATCGAGAATCCGACAACTGCCGAAACGCCGATCATCGTTCCAAATTCTTTTAACAAATATCCAGACCAAGGATCCGTCGTCATGTAGTTCACGAACCCAGATGTGAATTCATTGAGCTGGTTCATCAAAAAGAGAACTGTACCGATCCCGCCAAACCACAGCGCTGTTCGCCAGTGAATATCTTTCTTTCGAACCCGTATGAAGAATACAATTCCGATTGCCAGCGCAGTCAGAATGAAAAAGATGCTATCCACATCTCCCGCTGCATGGTTATAACTGCGCATCTTTCGGAAACTAGCGCCCCATGCTTCCGGGACAAACAAATATTGGTAAAAACGGTCTACCCGCGCCCCTTGGACGGTGACAAAATAGCGATAGTCGGAACCCTTAACCGGCTGAATCGTCGTATCCCGGTAAGTAAAAGTCCAATCTGTACGCTTCGGTCGGCCTACTTTCTCTACCGAGTAGTAATGGACGTGATTTGAGTCGAGTTTGTAGCTTGCATAAAGAAAATTCTCCGCTAACTTCTTCGCGGAATCTTGTTCTAAGTTCGGTCCCACCGCTTCTTCCGGGAGCAAGTGGCTGAATTCCGCCAGTTTCCCGTCCACAGTGACATTTATCCGGTATTCTTCTTTTTCACCCGGTTTGAACCAACGGTGAAACCAAAACCACATCAATACCGGATTACCGTAATATTTCTGTGCGGCATCATTCCCCAACTCTTTTTCCAGATACGTTTTCGCGTAACCTTCATAAGTGAATGCGCTGCCATGCATATAATCTGCTGGAGGCGTAAAACCCTGCTCATGCAAATATTTTTCAGCTACCGGTTGGGAGTTGTCGCGGTCGTATTTGAAATCAATGGATGCTTCGGGAAATGCACGATGGAAGTATCCGCAGCTGAAGAAAATACCGCCGACAAGGATTGCTAAACAGATTACGACGAAATACCAATCGTTCCGCGTTAGTCGCGTTGAATTCATAGCGGCTCCTTTAGTCAAATGGAAGGAAGAATTGTAGAATATCGAAAAATACCTGTCATGCTTCGTAAATACAAGCTTCTTCCATAATTCTTTTCGATTTATCCCGGCTGGGGTGCCGAAAGAGATGACTTGATGCATATTTTTTCGTACGTTATCTACTTGAGTTACTTGGGATAAAACAACATGAAAGACATCGTCGTCGGAATCGATATTGGTGCGACTAATACTGCAATCGGTGTAGTGGATCATGATGGGAATTGTATTTCCTCCACGAACATCAAAACAACTGGTCATAAACAACCTACGGATTACGTTACCGCTACCGCGACCGCCATTACTGCACTCATCGCAATACATCCCGAATTTCTTCTAAAAGGAATCGGGCTCGGCGCTCCTAATGGAAACTATTATAGCGGTACAGTTGAGAATGCACCAAACTTGGAATGGAAGGGAATTATACCCTTTGCGAAAATGTTTCGCGAACGATTTAGCGTTCCTGCAGTTCTGACTAATGATGCGAATGCGGCAGCTATCGGAGAAATGATTTTCGGCGGTGCGAAGACGATGAAAAATTTCATCGAAATCACATTAGGCACCGGTGTCGGAAGCGGTATTGTTGTCAATGGTGAAGTTCTATATGGACACGATGGTTTTGCCGGTGAAATCGGACATACCATTTTTGATCCGAACGGACGTGACTGTGGATGTGGTCGGAAAGGGTGTCTCGAAACCTACGCTTCGGCAGGTGGTATCAAACGTACTGTGTTTGAACTCATCGGACAAACCAACCTCCCTACGGTTTTTCGCAACCAGAGCTTCAACGAAGTGACTGCTGAAGCGATAGCAAAAGCCGCTTCCGCGGGTGACCCAATTGCTTTACAAGCATTCGAGATTACCGGACGAATTCTCGGTATTAAACTTGCCGATGCCGTCGCCCACACCAGCCCGGAAGCAATCTTCCTGTTCGGTGGCTTGGCGAAAGCCGGCAAACTAATTTTCGAACCGACCCACCGTCACATGGAAGCCAATATGCTCAATATCTTCAAGGACAAAGTGAAATTACTTCCGTCCGGTTTGCCTGATGAAAATGTTGCTATCCTCGGTTCCGCCGCATTGATTTGGAAAGAACTCGATAAAAAATAATTTTGAGTGTTACCCTTCATTTTGGATTAAGGATTTGTAAATGAGAGTAGTTTGCGCCGTTTTGTTTCTCACCACGTTCGCGATTGTATCATTCGCACAGGATACTCAACCGATTACTTCCACATCGCACTACCAAACCTATCTCTGTTACAAAACAACTTCACCGATTGCAATCGACGGTAAACTAAACGATCCCGCATGGCTCGAAGTTCCGTGGTCGGAAAAGTTTGTCGATATCCAGGGGAATACCAAACCCGTGCCTCGCTTCGAGACCCAAATCAAAATGCGGTGGGATGATACCTGTTTCTATATCGCCGCCCAACTTCATGAACCGCACGTCTGGGCCACTTTGACTGAACATGATGCCGTTATCTTCCACGACAATGATTTCGAAGTATTCATGGATCCCAATGGTGATAACTGGGAATATGGTGAAATGGAGTTGAACGCACTCAATACGACATGGGATTTGTTTCTCCCCAAACCATACCGGGATAACGGTAGCGCTGACAATAGCTGGGAAATCACTGGAATGAAAACGGCTGTTGCAATTCAGGGAACGTTAAACAATTCCGCCGATATCGATTCCGGTTGGACCGTCGAAATAGCTATGCCGTGGCGCGGTTTGCAGCGAATAAGCCACGGCACAAAAGCCCCATCCGAAGATGAACAATGGTACATCAATTTTTCCCGTGTCGAATGGCAAACCAAGATCGTCGATGATAAATATATCAAGGTTGCAGGCAAACCCGAAGACAATTGGGTCTGGTCGCCGCAAGGGGCCATCAATATGCACATGCCGGAAAAGTGGGGCGTCGTGCAATTCACATCCAAACCAGTCGGTGAAGCAAAATTTCAGGTATCCGAATCCGACGATATAAAAGATTTTATGCATCAGGTGTACTATGTCGAGAAAAAATATTTTGAACAAAATAAAAAATATACCGATGATATCGCGCAGTTAAATCATATTTCACCCGCATTGATGAAGCATGCGAAAACCTTACGGTCACTGCACACCACTGATACTGGCTTTTCGGCGGAATATGATGCCCGCCTACGTGTCGGGTTGGGTGTCGCCACCATCGATCAGGATTCCCATTACCACTTCGGGTACCAATTTGATTTAGAAGATAAAATGTACAACAATCGCTAACCCCACCACTTTCTTACGGAGCCACCAATGGAAAAAAAAGGATATAAATCCGCTTTCGCAATCGTAACTTTGCTCTTCTTCATGTGGGGCTTCCTAACTTGCTTGAACGACATTCTCGTCCCGCACCTCAAAGCGGTATTCGACATGAATTACACCCAGACCATGCTGATACAATTCACCTTCTTTGGTGCCTACCTGTTAATGTCGATTCCCGCTGGAAAGTTGATTGCACGCATCGGTTATCAATTGGGTGTCGTCGCCGGGCTTTGTACCAGTGGTATCGGTGCGTTGTTGTTTTATCCCGCCGCTGGCATGCTTTCCTATCCCCTCTTTCTACTCGGTCTGTTCATCCTTGCCACCGGTATCACCGTTCTGCAAGTTGCAGCAAACCCTTATGCGAGTGTCCTTGGTAAACCAGAAACAGCATCGAGCCGATTAAATCTTGCCCAAGCTGTTAACTCTTTCGGTCACACTACCGCTCCCTACATCGGCGGTATTTTGATTTTGGGTTCTGCACTTTCCGCTGAACAAATTGCCGCGCTTCCTTCCGTTGAGCAACACGCCGCTCGCATCACACAGGCCTCTTCCGTCCAAATGCCATACATAGGTCTTGCAATCGCATTATTCGTTCTTGCCCTTGTAATGAAACTCTTTCATCTCCCTGTTATCGAGACCGTCGAGAGTCACGATTCGAAAAAAGCCCACTTGCGCGATGCACTGAAAATCCGCCACACCCGTCTTGCCGCAATCGGCATTTTTCTATATGTCGGTGCGGAAGTATCCATTGGTAGTTTTCTCGTCAATTTCTTTGGTCAAAAAGAAATCGGAGGTCTCACCCCCGAAGTTGCCGCGAAATATGTCTCCTTTTACTGGGGTGCCGCAATGGTCGGTCGGTTCATCGGTTCAGCCCTGTTACAAAAACTAAAATCACGCGGTGTACTCGCGGTTGCTGCGACCTTCGCCGCGATACTCGTAGTCACCACGATTATGCTTACCGGTACGCCTGCGATGTACACCATTCTTGCCGTCGGTTTCTTCAATTCGGTTATGTTTCCGATTATTTTCACGCTTGGCATCGAAGATTTAGGACATCTGACCAGTCAGGGCTCCAGCATTCTTGTCATGGCGATTTTCGGCGGTGCGGTAATTCCAGAATTGCAGGGTGTACTTGCCGATAGTATCGGTATTCACACCGCATTTTTCCTTCCCGCGCTCTGTTATTTGTATATCATTTATTATGCGCTGGTCGGTTCCAAACATCCGACCACGAATCGTGTTGCCGCTTAATTAAAACACAAGTGGAACCGGAACATATTTGTAACGTGAGGCGATGATGAAACCTTCAACTATTTTCAACTACATTAAACGTACAGTTGTCGCATACGTGATTTGTATTACTGAATTCATTTGTATTCCTGTTAGCAATGCGACTGTGAGCCGTAAAGAGACCATCCCGAAAGAATATCTTTTGATGTATGTTGCACCGGCAGCGATAGCTGCCGTGGTATTTGCCCTCACCTACGGATTAGCGGCTGCCACCACCAACAGTTTCCACATGAAACAGCCGGTAGATTATGTCGATCCGTTCATCGGCACTGGTGGGCATGGGCACACCTATCCCGGCGCGACTGTCCCTTTCGGTATGGTGCAACTCAGCCCCGACATCGGGAAAAGAGGGTGGGACTATTGCTCCGGTTACCACTATTCCGATTCGATGTTAGTTGGATTTAGCCACACCCACCTCAGTGGAACCGGGTGCGCTGACCTTGGTGATATTCTATTTCAACCGATGATTGGCATTCCTGCACCGGATACATTGATGCACTTTCGGTTCGATAAAATTATTCATCTTGTACCATCCATTAAAGGAGTAAGTTTCGTCGACATGAAAGTGTACTGCGAAAGTGCTACTCCCGGGTATTATCGGGTGGAACTACCGCAAAATCACATTACAGTCGAGTTGACCGCCACTGAACGTTGTGGTTTCCATCGCTATACCTTTCCCAAATCTGATTCCGCATATATTGTTATTGATGCAGGATATGGGCAGGATGATAGCCCCCTTGAATCCACAGTAAAAGTCACAGGAGCGAATAGTATCGTCGGTAGCCGCCGTTCTTCGGGCTGGGCATGGACACAGCAGGTGTACTTCGCGGCTGAATTTTCCACTCCTTTCGCTTCCACAAAAATGGTGCGGGAAAACCAGTGGGTGGATAATCCCTACGAAACGAGCGGAAAAACTGCCAAAGCGGTTCTACGCTTTAAAACTGAAAAAGATGATTCAATTTTAGTCCGGGTTGGAATTTCTGCCGTTTCAATTGAAGGTGCTCTTAAAAATCTCCATGCTGAAATCCCCCGTTGGAATTTTGATTCCACACGTATTATAGCACGGACAAAATGGAACGATGAACTGAGTAAAATTAAAGTGGAGGGTACCAATATCGACAACAAACAAACCTTCTACACTGCGCTCTATCACACGATGTGCGCCCCCACGCTGTTTCACGACGTCGATTTCCAGTATCGCGGCGGCGATGGTAAAAACCATCTTGCCACCAACTACCACAACTACAGCACTTTTTCATTATGGGACACGTACCGTGCTGAACATCCCTTATTCACAATCATGCACCCCGCCCGTGTCGTCGATATGTATTTTTCGATGCTTGGTTTTCAATCTGAATACGGCTATCTCCCCGTTTGGCCGCTTGCCGGTTGGGAAACACAATGCATGATTGGCTATCATTCCGTACCCGTAATTGCCGATGCCTTCCTGAAAGGTCTCCCCTTTATCGACGGAAAACGAGCGCTCGATGCAATGAAAGTGAGTGCCTTTGCCAACCATAAAGGGCTCGAATATTATAACATGGCGCAACCCGATTCCATCGAAAAGAAATTAGCGCAACTGCACGAAAACGATATCAATTCCGGTTTCGACTATAAATCCCTTCGTCTCGATAAGCACAGAGTGTTGAGTGGATATGCAAAAACCATTTCCGGCGAACCGATTGACTACCATTCCTCTTACCCTTACGTGACAAAGGCACTTCTTGTTCGCGCTACCACTGGTGACATGAAAATTGAATGGCAAACCGAAGCGTTACCGCAATCGAATGATGATTCGATGGTTACCTTCATGTGGCTTGCCGGACGTTCGGTAAACAAAGGGTGGCACCGGTTCGATTTATTAGTGAATGGTGAGAAATGGTTCACTTTTAATACTGGTCGTGACCGGAATGATAAAAATTGGACTGTCACCAACACGAACGGTTCATCACTCACCTTCGTCCCGACTTTAAAAGATGTGTACGATGATCAATTCGGCAATATGTTCCTGCAGGTTCCTACCGCATTACTAAAGAAAGGTCAACCCCTCAATCTCACTATCGTTGGTGAAAAAGGCGATAGTTACGATTGGTATATGACATTCGAGTATCAAAACCAACCCGGTATGAAATTTGAAACCGATTATGCACTCGCGGTCGATAAAGGTGTTAAGCAACAGTTTGTCCGCGTGATGGTCGAACATCTGGAAGCACCGGCGTACGCGAACATTTCAGTTGATGGAAATCCGACATTGAAGTCGTGGCTTAACCCCGGTGTCAATCTTTTTGACCTGCCGTTTGCAGTGGTGAATTCCGTAAAAAATATTCGTGTATCTGTTTTTACGAATTCGTTGATGGAATCAAATTACACCATTAAGCCATTCAAGACTCTCGAGTATGTTCCCGCTGACCGCGAGCGAGAGTCCGTTTCCAAGACGCTCGAATATGCTTATGACGATTGGTGCATTGCTCAGGTCGCGAAAAAAATTAATGACACCGCCGACTACAATCTCTTTACCAATCGTTCCGGTTACTATCGCAATCTTTACGATTCCACTACCGGTTTTATGCGCGGACGTAACTTCGATGGCTCATGGGTTTCCCCCTTTAATCCCCGCTACTCAACCGAGTTGCAACCTCAATACACCGAAGGGAATGCGTGGCAATGGACATGGTCGGTGCAACATGACATTCCCGGATTAATCAAACTGATGGGTGGTGAGGCAAAATTCGAGCAGAAACTCGACTCCCTTTTCAACCAGAGTTCTGATTTATCGGGAACCGGTGCTACCGCCGACGTGTCAGGTCTTATCGGAATGTATGCCCACGGCAACGAACCAAGCCATCATATTGCTTACCTTTATGACAATATTGGCAAGGCATGGAAGACGCAAAAACTTGTCCGTCAAATCATGAACGATTTCTACACGAACAAAACTGATGGTTTGTGCGGAAACGAGGACTGCGGGCAAATGTCGGCTTGGTATGTATTCAGTGCGATGGGATTTTATCCTGCTAATCCCGTTGGTGGATTCTACCAAATTGGCAGCCCCTTATTCGATAAAGTCACAATAACCTTGGGTAACAAGAAAGAATTTATCATTGAAGCTGTCGACAATTCCGATCGCAACAAATACATTCAATCCGCCAAGTTAAATGGAATGCCATTCGAAGGTAGTTTACGTCATGAACAAATTCTCCGTGGTGGCAAACTCGTGTTTAAAATGGGGCCGACCCCCAATCCAAAATGGGGCATGATTGCCGATTAGAGGTGATTTATGAAAAAAATCAATTTAATGCTACTCGGCTCGTTGATACTAGTTGCACTCGTAATTTCAAGTGCATCTGCCGCGCCGTTTCGCGTGATGACTTACAATCTGCGCTACGACAATCCTCAGGACTCCCTTGACAATTGGAAGTACCGCCGTGACTTCATCGTATCGACAATAAAATTTCACAAAGCGGATATCCTATGTATTCAGGAAGGACTCGTCCATCAGGTTCACTTCTTGGCTGATTCACTTTCCGAATTTTCATGGTACGGTATCGGTCGTGACGATGGTAAAAATGCTGGCGAGTTCAGCGCCATATTTTACAAGAAAAATCGCTTTATGCGAATTGACAGCGGCACATTCTGGCTTTCCGCTACACCCGAAAAACCGACAATGGGGTGGGATGCCGCTTGCATCCGAATCTGTACGTGGGTAAAGTTAATGGATGCTTCGAATGGTGCGATTTTTCTACTTACCAATACCCATTTCGATCATGTCGGCAAAGTTGCTCGTATCGAGAGTTCCAAATTGCTTCGTTTGAGAATCGCAAAGCTCTCTTCCGACACTCTCCCCGTTATTACCTGTGGTGATTTCAATTCCTCCGAAACAGATTCCGCATACACCATCATGACCACTGCTCTCCCCATTCCCCAATTGTACGATACCAAGAACATCTCGCTCTTACCTCATCATGGCCCGGCAAATACCTTTTCCGGGTTTCACGTCAAAGAAGGGATAATCGGCGAGCGTATCGATTTTATTTTTGTCACAAAATCCATACGGGTTTTGCAACATGCCACTATATCCGATTTCAAAGATGATTTGCGTTTCCCTTCTGATCATCTTCCGGTAATTACCGAGATTGAAGTTCCACACGCGATAATAAGAACATAGAACTATATGAACCTATCTATACTTGATTGGCTGATTGTCGCTATTTCGATTTCCGGACTCATTGCAGTCGTGATGATTAGCAAACGCTATATGCAATCCGTCGCCGATTTTCTCTCCGCCGGACGAACTGCCGGGCGCTACCTAATCAGTGTATCGCAAGGGATGTCTGCCCTCGGCTCCATCACTATTGTTGGTATGTGGGAGATGAATTACATCGCCGGTTTCTCACTCCGATGGTGGGAATTTACGATGGGTATCGTCCTCCTCATCATTACCGTATCGGGTTGGGTAATCTATCGCTTCCGCCAGACCCGCGCATTGACGATGGCGCAATTCTTCGAGATACGCTACAGCCGCCGTTTCCGAATCTTCGCAGGACTGCTCGCCTTCATTTCCGGTATCGTCAACTTTGGCATCTTCCCTGCCGTCGGTGCCCGGTTCTTCATTTATTTCTGTGGTTTACCGCAACATTATTCCGTTGCCGGATTATCTGTCCCGATGTTCCCAACCGTGATGGCTGTCTTTCTTGGTATCGCTATCTATTTCCTTTTTGCTGGTGGTCAAATCGCCGTCATCATCACCGAATTTATTCAAGGCATCTTCGTCAACACTGTCTTTATCATCATCGTCATTTATTTCTTGATGACAATCGATTGGAATCAAATCTTCATCGGCCTCACCGCGGCACCCCCGGATGCTTCCCTAATAAATCCTTACCACACCAGCAAAGTAAAAGATTTCAATCTTTGGTACTTTCTGATTGGTGTGGTCGGCGTGATTTACGGAAAGATGTCGTGGCAAGGGACGCAGGGTTACAACTCTTCAGCGAAAAGTGCACACGAAGCAAAAATGGGAGAAGTCCTCGGCAATCTCCGTGACATTCCCAAATGGCTCATGTTGATTTTTGTTCCGATTGTCGCATACGTCGTCATGCACAATAAAGATTTCGCCGTCGTTGCCTCAAGCGTCAATGATATTCTCAAAGGTGTCGATGCCAAGGCGATTCAAAGCCAACTCACCGTTCCCCTCGTTCTATCAAAACTTCTTCCCTTCGGTTTGATGGGTGCTCTCACTACTGTCATGCTTATGGCGACTATCGGTACTCACGATAGTTATCTCCATTCGTGGGGAAGTATCTTCATACAAGATGTTGTCCTCCCCTTCCGCAAAAAGGCATTCGAGCCGGAACAACATCTTCGTATCCTTCGCCTCTCGATTCTTGGTGTCTGCATATTCATTTTCTGTTTCAGTATCATTTTCAATCAAAGCGAGTACATCTTCCTCTTTTTCGCCATTACCGGTGCCATCTTTACCGGTGGTAGTGGTGCCGTAATTATCGGTGGTCTATACTGGAAAAGCGGTACAACACCCGCCGCATGGAGTGCGCTAATAACCGGTTCCACCATCGCTGTCGGCGGTATCATCCTCCAACAAATCGACAAGGATTTTCCGATAAACGGTCAGGAGTTCTGGGGTCTTGCAATGGGTGCATCCAGTATCGTCTATATCCTCGTTTCGCTATTGAGTGGAAAGAAACGTGAGTTTGATATGGACAAACTCCTTCACCGCGGCCAATATGCCATCCAAAGCGAGATGAAAGTTGTCGAAGAGGTGCCGCTCAAGGGGTGGCGAATGATGGGAATGGGCAAAGAGTTCACCCGCGGTGATAAAATAATTTATGTCATCGCTTACGGTTGGGTTTTCCTGTGGACGGTCGCCTTCCTGATTGGCACATTCTTCAATCTCCACGGTACAGTCCCCGATACATCGTGGATGACTTTCTGGAAAATATTTATCGTGATTAATGTCGTCGTTTCGATTGCAATCATCATTTGGTTTTCTATTGGTGGTCTTCGCGACCTCAAGGATATGCTATTCCGTCTTCGAACCCAAATTCGTGACCACGGTGACAGTGGCTTCGTTGAAAAGCGCAAAATGGGAAGTGAGGAATGATGAAACGGTATCCGAATAATCCCATCCTTACCCGCAACGATATTCCACCCATTCCACCCGGCTTGGTTGATGTTACATCCGTATTCAATCCCGGAGCTATTTTCTTCCAAAACAAAATTTGGCTAATTCTACGAGTTCAAAATCGTGGTCGCGAGACCTCTTTTGTTACTGCTCAAAGTGATGATGGCATACACTTCAAAATCTCAAACAATTCCGTCAACCTGACCGGAATCGAATTGCTTTCTGATACCGTTTATCACTGTTACGACGCCCGCCCTACTTTAATCGGTGATACCATTTACATCATGTTTGCGATGGATATGGATAACGGTTGCAGCTTAGGTCTGGCCCGCACTTCTGACATGCTATCGTTCGAGTTTCTCGGTATAGCTTCCACAGGTGATATTCGAAATGGCGTGCTCTTCCCCGAAAAATTCAACGGTAAATATTTGCGCTTGGATCGCCCCAACGATTTCAAATTGGAAGGTGGTCCGGTAACAGGGAGCACAATTTGTCTCTCCGAATCCAATGACCTGCTTCATTGGACACGAACCGCACCCATTATTTCCGGTCGTTTTCATTATTGGGATGAGCTAATCGGTATGGGCCCGTCGCCGATTAAAACCCGCCACGGTTGGCTTTGCATCTATCATGGAGTGGCGACTCACTTTGGTAGTGCGAACATCTACCAAGCCGGTGTATTTCTCCTTGACTTGCAAGACCCCACCAAGCTTATCGCCCGGGGACACTACAATATTCTTGAACCCCGTGAACCCTATGAGCTAATGGGACAAGTGCCGAACGTAGTTTTTCCCAGTGGTGCGATTGTGAAAGACGTCGACAATGAGGGGTTCGCTCGTGAATCAAGTGAAGTGTTCGTCTATTACGGTGCCACGGATACCTGCGTCGGCCTTGCTACTACTACCATTTCCCAACTGCTTACTCATTGTTCCGGGTAACCAATTCTTGTCCCAAAAAAAGTGCGGTATCGCTACCGCACTTTTTTTATTCCGATTTACTTAAGCATCCGGGAAGAACAACGAAGAGGTCTTCATCATCTTCAGCCAAATCGGTGCCGTCCGGTCCACCCCGAATATGTACAGGTAATTATCGATATGGATACGTGCCGTTTTCCATGACGTCTGTAGTGAAACTTTGTTTACCCATGATTCGTATTCCGCATCGTTTTTGGTTCGTAGCGATTCCATTATCGACTTGCGATTTGCCGGATTCATAAAAGTTTCTTTCCATGTCTCGAATAAATCGAATGTCTCACCACTCTTCACCGAAGGCAATGTACTTGGAGTGGTAAGTACTGGCGCAGCGGTGGTAGGTGCTGGTGTTGGCGGTGCCATCGTCGGAATCGAAAGTTGATGCTCCGGTGCTTCGGCTAATTTTATCGTCGGTTCGTGATGGGGTGGGGTCATTGGTGGTTTGGTTGGTGTCGGTGGCATCATCGGTGGCTTGGTTGATACCGGTAGTAGTGCCATTGGTGGTTTCGCTGGTGCCGGTGGTTTCGTACCAGTTGTAGGTGAAGGAGGGAGACCAAATGGATTATCGTCCACGACTACCGGACGCGGTGCTGGCGTAAATATCAGTTCTGCTTGTTTTTCCGGTTCAACCACCTCTGCTGACAGTTCTGTGATACTACCGCCAACAACCATCTTACGCGTTACCACGTAATCGTTGCGCAATGCTTGAAATCGCGCCAATACCAATGCTAAATCCTCAACTGACATTTCCGTTACATGGAGCGATTCTTCCAATTTCACCACATCCGCGAGGACTTTTACTTCGGACATATTCAGTACGGTAACAAGAACATTCGGTTCTAATTTTTCGCCGGTAAAACCAAGACCTTCCGCACGTTCGAAAATCTGCTGTGCGAGCGATTCGGCATCGGCTTCCAGCGAACGTAAATCGAGTGGAGTATCCGACCAACTTGTACTTGTTTCGGAAATGGATTTACCAGCAGCATCTTGTAAATCATTCATCGTAAACGTAAACGCTTCCAACAAAGCGTATTCCAGTCCTTTCGCGACCGATTCGTCGTTTACCGATTGGTCGAATTGAGGAGAACCAAGTATCCTGCTGATTTCTTTGTCGACGATTTCCTTCGCACGGTCGATCAACGCGTCCCGCAGAACTGTCGATTTATCCCAACCAACCAGCTCTCGGTACGGGAGTGAATTCCGTCCGTGTAAAAGTTCTTCGATCCAATCCGCCGCCATTTGCGATTGTGCTATCGCCATAATGTGGTCCTCCTTACTCCAATATTTTAGGAACCGCTGTGTTTATTTTGATATTTATCGCGTATCGATTCCAATTGAGAGAGATTTAAATGATTAACACCGACGTATGCGACAATTTCTACTCCTTGCGCAACGTTTTTCTCGTCCAATCCGCGCAAAATCGCCATCACGCATTCAATCGGAACTTGCGAAGGTGGCATCCCCATTTCAGTGAGAAAGCTTTCAAGTCGTATAAACTGCCGTTCAACCAATTCCCACCGTCGTTCTTGCGCCATTGAGTCGATGGTTTCGGTAAATACGCTGGCTAAACTCGATTCGGAAAAACCATTTGTTATTACCTGTACGACAATTGCGCGAAATTCGGGGTCTAATTGGTCGCGGGAGATAATAATGTCGATGGCATTTTCTTTTGTCTGGCTCGTTAACAAATGATTGCAAAATGCGCTTAACGTCGGCAATGGTTCCAGTACCAATCCGACTTCGTATGCAATCGAGCGTCGAACCAATTCCATCCACTCTTTCGCCGAGACGACTCGCTTCCGCGCCAGATGATTGCGCAGGTTAGTCAGCATCGTACGGCTTTCATCGTCCTGTAAATCGAATGAACCCGCCATCTTACCCAACGTACCATCCACGTCTTCCGACATCAGCAAAACCACCCAGTTTACGATGCGCGGTGGAATTTTATTCATTTGAATACGGTCGAGTGGCAATGAAGTACTGCTGTCCGGCCAACTGCTTTTTGCTAATTCGTGCAATTCTACAAACAGCTCAGTGATGCGCTCGATAGTACGGTAATCTTTTAAAACATCAGTCGCTTCTAACCGGAAATCCACGTTTTCTAAATCGGCGGGTGCAGGTAGTTTGGCGGTCGGCGTTTCCGCTTCAGTGCGTTTCAGTTGTGCTTCGTTTGCAAGCGGTTGTTGCGGTTTCTTCACTGGTTCGGTTCGCGTACTTGACGGTGGTGGTGTCTTTAAATTGGTTTGTTGCACCGGTCTCGGGTCTATATCTACTGGTGGTCGTTTTGCAGTAGATGGAATCGAAAAAGTCGGTTCTGGTGATGGATTGGTATGCGGTTGTTTACCGGTTTTAGCTTGAATAGTTTCTGCGGATAGCGGTGCGGCAAACGAGAACCGCTTTGCTTCCGAATGCGGATCCGGTGTCGGTTCGGTTTCAGGTAAAGATAGCAAATCGTCCAAAGCAGAATATGTGAGATCTTCGTTACCTGCATGTGGAGCGATAGTAGGTTCCGGTGAATTGATAGGAGCTGACGATTCTGGTGTTTCTAACGGTTGAACAAAGTCGATATCGTCGCTTACCGTTTCCTCTTCGTTTTCGTGGCTTTGTTCAATGCCAACATTCGCTTCATCGGCTACGCGTGCTGCATCGATGACCAGCGATTGCCATGGTTTACCGATGGTTTTTTGTGTGCGGACGAACGGCCCGACCGTAAATTTTCCACCCGGCCATTGAAACATTTCGTAAAATGCGTCAATCCCTACATTCTTTACTGTCCTTGCATGAACGATGTTTCCGCTATCGATTGCAATGACCCCCTCGTTATGTCCGGAGGTAACTTTAATACTCGATTTCCGACCGCTCAATCCTAACAATTGAATTACTTCTGCCAGATGCAAGCTCCCGACGATACCCTCAAAGCCACTCTCATCTTGTTCGGAAAGAATATTTGTTACTTCTTTGCGGAGCGCTTCGAAGTCGAACGGTTTTTCGATATAATGAACTGCGCCAAGTCCATAACTTCGTGTCCGCAGCTCGGGGCTGGAAAAACCTGTCATCACGATAAATTTTATGTTGGGGTGTTCTTGGCGGACGCGAACCATCAGGTCGAGGCCGGAAAGGTTCGGCATGCGAATGTCGGTAATAATGACTTCTACGTCAGGATTCTCTTTTAAAATTGATTCTACTTCTAACGGATCCGTCGAATACAACGTCTCGATATTCTCGTCTATGGAATCGAAAAGCCCTCGCAACGCAAGTACGATATCTTCTTCATCGTCCACTACGATGATTTTATGTTGCGTAATCCGACTCTCGATGAGATCGTTCCGTTTCTTTTGATTTTGCATCATAAGTCAAGCGGTTCTGTTCCGCCTCCTCGTAGTGCTTCGACGATATCTTTCCATCTCCCTTTTTGCGGGTCAAGTTCGGTAAATTCCGTATCGTGGCTCCGTTCGGTGAGTAGTATGCCAAGTTGGACTGCTATTTTCTCCGCATACACTTTTACCAATCCGAGCGTTGTATTATCGGTGAACAATGCGACAAGAAGATGGTTTGTCGATAATCGGACGACGAAGATTCCGTTCTTTTCACCTTTCCAGAATGTCGATTCAAAATTCGTTTCGCCCGCTACTTTCGCCGTTTCCCGGGCAGCGCCGAAAGATGCCGCAACCAACGTCGCAAGGCCGATCATATCGGGAAGGTCGGGTATCCCTTCTCGCGAATAAACGTATCCATCTTCGCCGATTAGTAACGCCAGTGTCGCATGCGATTCTTCGACCAGCACTTTGAGTGCAGTCGAAACAATTGCAAGTGCCTGATCGTCTAATGTCGTGTCCCGTAAGATCACTACTTTGCGCCTTTCCCGAAGAGCCGCTTAAACCATCCGACTTTCGCTTTAGGAGGTTCGGCTTTGACTTGGCGAGACTGCGGTATCGATGCCGGGCGCGGTTGTCGGATTGGCGTCGGCGTTGCGACCGGTCGCGGTGGCGGTTCTGCCGGTACTTGGACTGGTGGTGGCTCTTGGATTGCTTCTGCGAATATAGTCCGTTTGAAATCGTCGATAACACAAGTTGTTATGGTTTTTAACGTATCGAATACCCCTTGCCCGGTCGTAGCTACTGCTTCGAGGTAAGGGACATTTCGCGGGTTCAATTCTACATTCAGAATATCCAAAGAAATCGCACCCGGAATATCACGCTTATTGTATTGCAACACCAGCGGAATGGTTTCCGGATTCATTTTCAATTCACGAAGATTGGCAAAAAGGTTTTCTAAACTTTCCTTGTTTTCTTCGATTTTTCCTGATTGCGAATCGGCGACAAACACAATACCATCGGCCCCTTGCAAAACAAGCTTGCGCGATTGGTTGTAGTAAACCTGACCCGGAACTGTAAATAGTTGCATACGAACAGTGAATCCCCGAACCTTACCAATTTCCAATGGCAATAAATCGAAGAACAAAGTTCGATCCTGTGCGGTTGCTACCGAAGACAATTCACCGCGGCGCTCGTTCGGAAGCATGCGGTGAATGGTCTGAAGATTGGTGGTTTTTCCGCAGAGTCCCGGACCATAGTAAACAATCTTACAGTCAAGTTCACGTTTGGCGTAATTTACAGTTGCCATATTGGTTCCCCTGATTACGTCGATACCAATTACGATTCACTTGGAACCGAACCGATACCTTCTAACTTATCTTCTACCGAATCCGCAAATGCCAGCAAAGCCCCAAGGTTACTTTCCGGCTGCATTAATGCGGCTAAATAAATCGCGCTACTCGAGCGTATTGCAAGTGTACACTCGGAATTTGTTACCAAAACTGTATTCATGCCTTCGCATTCGACTTTTGCTAATGCAATCGACAATCCTTGTATTAAATTTGCCACCCGTGGGCCTAATAGTTCGGAATCGTTGTGTGGATATTTTTCGATTACGATTCCATCGTGGTCGACTAATTCCGCTTCAATCACGCGGTCCCGACCCGGTAACTCCGAAAACAGTTTTGTTTTCCGACGTGGCATTAGTGTTCCACCTTCGCCAATATCTCCGCCCACTTTTTACTGCGGCCATCCGGACGAAATGCATCCGCTTCCCAACAGAAAACCAGCATCCCGCCGGAAATAAAAACACAAAATATTTCTAATTGATCGAAGGCTGCCGCAATCGTTTTCGTACTGCCGTAAGGTAACGTCCCTGCTGTTTCCGATGCTAACGACAATGCTGTTGCAAACCCTGCAATCGCCGTATTATCCCGGCGGTTAAGTTTTCCTCTGGTCAGTATCGGTAATCCCCACTCCGAAACAAACGTCACGCCCGCCACACCCTGTACACCGGCAATCCGGTCGAATGCGTGCTCGAAACTTTTCGGCGGTATGATAGACCAGTACCACATTTTATAAATTCTCTAAGAACGAAGTGAAACTACTGACTTCTTGTTCCGCAACTTGATCAATTTTTTCCGCTTTCGTGAGGATGCCTTCTTTGTTCATTAAATTCAGCCGGTCGAGCGCTTTACACCATTCTTCACCGGATAATTCCTCACCGCGCAATTTTGCTTCAACCTTTATCGCGTGAACATATCCGCCGAGCCCCCGGTCGATTAACATGTCCGAAATTTCTTCTGCTCGGTATTTCCCTTGCCAGCCGTGATCCCGGTTGAACAGTGCGGATGTATCCTTGATAATCTCCCGTACACCTTGAATTGGCTGGCTTGCGTATGCCTTTTCTACTGAATTCGAAATCAATACTTCCAATTCACGACGGGATAATTTGAGTTGAGGCGAATCCTGCAAAAATGCCGTGACTTGCTTATAGGTTGGTACCGCAAGTTTTTCCCAGCTTGAAAGATATTTAACGATTACCGATAATGCGTTGCCGGCGATTTCACGTTTGATAAGTGCGTTTTCCCGGCGGTCGAATAACAACTTTACCGTTTCTTTTGCCGGTGTCCATGTAAATTGGAAATAGAAATGATAGGCATCTTTGTAAATTTTGAGTACGTCTTCGTATTTGAGTGGCCAGGGCCGAGTCAGGTGGTACTGCAACTGCGCCATTGATTCCTGCGGGCTTTCCGCATTCATCATAATCTTCACCGGGCCGAGTGAAATTTCGCCGCCGAATAGCGGTGAAAAAAGTATGTAGAGATAGCTACGAATCGTGCCGTGAGTACGATTTACGATATCCTTAAGTTCGACTCTCCCTTCTGGAGAGATAATCGACTTAGTTTCGGATACAGCGATATTTTCAATCGGTACTTCTTGCATATTCACTCCTTACCGTTGAGTTCCTACTCGTTCCTGTGATAATTTTTCCTCGACGCGGGCATGTACTTGGCCAATTTCGACGCGGCGTTCATAGCGCGCGAACAACCATTTTGTCTCGATATGGACTGCGACTGCTACAAAGTTCTCACCTTCCATGTATGCCGCGCTTTCACCCATCCCGATTAATGCGTCGCTCTCTTCAAAAATTTTGCAAATCCGTTGGACGTCGCTATCCAAATCGCTGTGTAACACATCGATACAACCCGGAATATTTTGTAACAACAATTCCCAACTTTCGATGCGGGTTCTTGAATGGCCCGAAACCAATGGGTTGTTTTTCATCCTCGTCACTCTTCTAAGTTGATGGGAATGCTTGGCAAAAGTAATGAAATCCGGTTCCATTCCTCGAAACGGTACGGCGTTATAACGCCTCCGTTCTTTTGTACCAAGCGTTGTACCGCAAATAAACCGATGTCCGTCCCCCCGGCTTCCGCACGGAAGAACGGGTCAAACAGCCGCGCGAGAATTTCCGGCGACGATTTCGGGCCGTTGTCATTGACCCGTACTACTGTTCCACTCCCCGAATAATTCTGCCGTAGCGCTTCCAGCATCAGCACTTGTTCCGGTTCCGGAAGCGATAAGCCGTCCAGTGGACTCGCTTCAATCATAATTTCGCCGTTTGCATCGACACTATCAATAGCGTGAACCAATAAATTTAACAAGATTTGCAAGAATTGGTCAGGATTGACGAACACGGTGACCTGATTGGCGCTCTCCACAAACTTGACTTTGAGCTTCTTCACCGTTATCCGGCTTGACATAAGTTCTACGGCCTGTTCGTAAATCGCCGCTACCTTCACCAGTTCCGGTTGTTCCCGGCTTACCCGGATTGCCGCAAAGAATGATTGGAATAACCGGTTAAGGCGTTGAACTTGGCTGGTGATACGATGCAGCATCTCTACCGCCGTGTGCGTCTTGTCCAACTTCATTTCAATGAGCTGGGTCATCCCCGAAATACTTGCAAGCGGATTGCGAATGTCGTGTGCCAGCGCCGATGCCAGAATCTCCATTGAGGCCAGTTGTTCCAGCCGGATCCGCTCTTCCTGCATGTGTTTTATCAGCGAAATATCACGGAAATGGATGACGGTTCCAACTTTCCGACCCAACCGGTTCGTGCGCGTCGTCACTGAGTAACCGATTTGAATCCGGTTGTAGTTCATATCAAATGCAAGCTCGTACGTCCGCCACGGCTTCTCTTCACCGGCATGTTGCATGATTTCCATTGCGATGCTTTCGCCGAAAATCGATGCCAGTGTCGATCCGAAAACGATATCGTTCGTCATCCCCATAATTTCGCGGGCGGCTTTGTTCATAAACTCCAGCCGTCCGTTCAAATCTATGGTGATTACCCCTGAATACAGCGAATCCAGAATACTGCGGCTGAACATGTGTACCGCTTCTTCGAGACGGTGTAACTGTGTCAGGTCGTGGAAAACGATGGTTCTACCGCAAACGTCGCCAGACTCATTCCTGAGTTCGGTCAGCGAGCTTTCGATAATCATCGGCCCGCGAAGCGTTTCCACGTGTAATTCGCGTGACACGATAAAACTTGAAATCGGTGAATTCAGGATAAGTTCTTCCGCTTCCGCACCAAATACGTCCCGTAGCGGTACATCCTGTATTTGCGACGACTCCAGCCCAAGTGAAATAATAGCCGACCGGTTTGCGAAAATGATCCTACCATCCTCCAACACCGATATGACGCCGATACCGATGGAATCGATGATATTCTTCGCTTGTGTCGGCATACCAAAAATCGGTGCATCGCTCGACCCGTTATTTTCATTGTTCCGTACGAATGACGATTCTATTGCATCGATAACATCTAATAAAAGCCTTACCGATAGCGGTCTGCGCAATAAAAATGACGCACCGGTAAGGGTTAAAAATTCGAGTGAATTGCGTTCTGTATCATCGGTGACAGCAATCCAAGTGACCGGCATGTCGTTTGGCAGTTCGGTTCGACGGCGGAATTCATCGACAATTTCGGTATATCCAAGTTCGGATGGGGGATCGTTCAGAATGAAAATCGAGTTGCGATGTTGTGGGGAAACCCAGTCCAGCATGGCGGAAACGGTAGGAAAGGCGAAAACATTACGACCAGCGTACTCCATCGCACGGGTGTAGGATTTCCGGAGACGCTCATCCGGTTCGACCAGAAGGATTGAGTCGATTTTCACTCTTCTCGATTTACTTGCTGAAAGTTACGCGAAATAACACCAATTGACTAAGCTTTATCTCTGCAAAACGAATTTTAGCATGTACACAAACAGTGACATGCGTAATAAACTAACTGAGTCAGTAGCACTATGTTTCTCTTCAATCAATATAAATTCAAAACATAGTTCCTACAAGGTTTGCAGAAAATTATTTTCCGTTAAAGTGATGAATATCACTCATGAATCAACTTTATCATCTGAGTTCGATGGGTCGTAATTTGGTAAGTACGGTTTGTATAACAATTTGCTTTGTTTATACACAAAACACGTTTTTCATTTCATCCGTATCTTTTTTGTCTTTCCGTAGGATAGGATTTATCCTGTCCCTTAACAATTTCATTATCTATTTCTTGTATTTCATCTTTTGTCATTCCCCATGGCCCATGGCCCCTTGCCCGTTGACCTACTTCACCAACTGCACTTTCCGCACCACCCGTTCTCCACTTCCCCCTTTCATCGAAATAAAATATGTCCCGCTTGCCAATCCGGTCGCATTCCATCGGTACACATGATTCCCCGCCGTCATTGTTTGTGTAAACAAATCTCCCACTTTCCGTCCCACTTCATCCATCACCGAGAGCGTTATCCGTTCCGGTTTTGGCAGTGAAAATCGAATTGTCGTAGTCGAATTAAATGGATTGGGATAATTCGCTTGCAGTGAAAATGAACCCGGCAACGCTTGCCACACTATTTTCTGGCCAACTGAAACTGGCTGTGTTGTTCGGTACACACCCCGCTCTGTTGCGCAATACAAATGACCCGACGGATCAAGTTGTATATCAAACACGGAATAAATATTCAATCCGGCACCAATATCTTCCCACGTAACACCTTCATCTGTCGACCGATTTAGTCGCATTTGACCTAAGGAATCTGCCCAATACGGAACATATAGTGTGCCTGTAGAGTCTATTTGGAAATTTTCAATTTCACCATAATTAATATTGATGTGGCTTGTCTGTGACCACGTTTCTCCTTCATTTGTCGATTTGAATATAACCGTATCGCACGTGGCGTAAATCGTACCGTTTGGGCTTACATCAAACCAATCGAATCGAATTAAGTCTAAAGGATCGGGTGCGCCAAAATATAATGGAATAAGCTCCCACGAACTTCCGTAAGTCTGGAATCGATACAGATAATTCATATCCCAACTGATGTAGGTGTTGCCGGATTTACGAGTTCGGTACAGAAACATACTTGAGTTATTTGAACCAAATTGAATCCAATGTTCACCACCATTGTTTGTATAAATAGGTCCATTTCGATTTGTATTAGCGATGATTCGCGAGTTTGATTCAAAAAAGAGATCATAAACCCAACTACTGTCAAGCAAGTCGTGAGACCACAGAGTCCAGCTTACTCCATGGTCGGTTGACCTATAAACCCCGCTTCTGTATGCATATAAATCACCTTGAGGTGATTCCGTCATTTGACAATCAAGCATACCAGATGCACCAGCGCTATTAAGTTGCACCCAATCATTCGAACCGCTCATGCATCGATAGAATCCTGTCTGCGCTGAGTAGAACCGATTACCGAATGAATCGACAAAGAAATGACTCCACTTATCTCCGTCGGGACAAGTTGCTCCTCGTGTCCAAGTTATTCCATTATTTGAGGAACGTACGAGTGAATTTTGTGAAAGTGAGACAAGAAATTGATTCGAACGAATAAAAGCTGATTCCGGTGATAGGTCGGTACAACGAACCCAAGAATCACCATAATTGAAGACCATATACCAACAACCATAACTACCTACAGTAATTGTGCTATCATTTATCATTATGCCACAGTATGCATCGAAATAATTTTGAGTTGATTCAGGGTAATCCTTCCGTTGCCACGTCGCTCCGGTATCACGTGATACCCATAAACCTTGATCAGTTTCTATATAAGTTGTTCGAGCCGAACCAAACATGCCCACTATGAACACCGAGTAAATATCCGGGTAACTCGGTTGAAAATTTGTCCAGTGAACACCGTGATCCACGGACCTATAAATGCCAAAGTAAATGGGAACTATCAGTATGTCATTTGTTGTCACTAAAAAATCTTGTGGATTGTCACTCGTAGAATAAGGTAAAATATTTGTCCAACTGACACCACCATTTGTCGACTTGCGTAACTCGGTTCCATGAGATTCGGAGTAGGTCGCCAAATACAACCGATTCTCATTATCGGTATGAACATAAGCAATCGTTCTGTCAGAAATAATGCACTGAAATAGCCAGCTATCGCCATGGTCAAGCGAATAGAACAGCGTATCACGGGAAAACCGAAACAACTTGTTTCGGTCAATCCAAAATGCAGGATAGGTATCTCGCCCGACTCGAATGTGAAGTGGGCTCCATGTCTCACCCTGATCTGTTGTCTTGTATATTTCGTTGGATTCCGCTTGTAAGTAGATTACGCCACTACTATCCGCACCAAGCACCCAAACTAATCCACCATGGAACGTCCCGAACGGTTCCCATGTCGGTTGTGCGAATGCGATTACTGCGGTAATCAAAAGAAGAGAAATAACGAGGAAATTTTTCATTGGATACATCGAAAACCTCACATCACATACAATCAATTTCATTACATTACAAAATAATATAGTAATCAACCCATAATCAAGTGTGTTTCTTTATATGCTTAAAATAAATCGTCATACAATACGCCGTCAGAATTAGGATAAACAACCAACTCAACACCATAATCAACCACCCAAAATGCGACATTATTCCCCCTCCCCTTTCGAAGAAGAATCCAGCGTACCGTACTGTCTCCCAGCAAAATATATCGCTACCAGTAAAATCAACAGCAATCCGACCAGCCCGCCACGGGTATACAGCGTCGCTTTCCACACCTGTGAATCACGTATCGATGTCATCATAATCATCGAATAATTTTTTCTCGCCCACAGTACAATCAGTGTAAGCAAATAAAGCGGTGTGACATATTGGATAATATAAACGAATGATTTCGGCACCCTGATAAAACTACTCCGATTCAACTCCTCCAACCCCTGCTTCGCCCCGAATACCCACGCAAACATGATTACGAGCACCAACGCACTCAACACCGGGAACAGTGTCCCTCCCCAAAAATCAAGTTCATCCAGTGTGCCATACGCCAGTGTCGCTTTTACCAAGAGTGAAACAACCAGTGTCAATCCCCCCACGATGAGTGTCGCTTTCTTCCGCGTCAATCCCAGTTCATCTTGAATAAAAGTCAATACCGGTTGTATCAATGCAACCGATGAAGTAAACGACGCCAGCGTCAACAGCAAAAACCACGCAAACCCGATTACGCCCGGTATGGGAAGCTTATTGAAAATGAGCGGCATCGTAACGAAACCAAGATTGAATGCACCGCTTTGCGCGACATCCTGCGCCCCTGCCGCACCAAGAAAAACGAATGCCGCCGGAATAATAATCGAACCACTCAAAATCACTTCGACAAATTCATTCGTTGCCGCCGATGAGAGCGCTGAATGCGCAATATCGTCATTCTTTTTCAAGTAACTCGAGTATGCGAGTATCGCCCCTACACCTACTGACAGCGTGAAGAAAATCTGTCCCGCCGCCGCCACCCATACATCTACATTCAATAGTGCATGAAAGTTCGGGTTCCACAAAAATCCAAGTCCATTGACAATATTCTGTTCCGGAAATGCCGGGTCCGGCGTCCCTAACATGAATACCCGCACTGTCAAAAATATCGCGAGTATCAAAAGCAACGGCATACAAATTTTATTTAACCGTTCGATTCCCGCAACAATTCCTCTCGACACAATCCAATAATTCGCAATAAACGTTATTCCGAAAAACATCAACGCCCACGGAAATGTCCCCAACTGGCGCGGTGGTAACAATCCTTGAAATTCCTGTAGGAAATCTTTCATGTCTGCCGGATTGGTGATATTTCCCAACCATCCGATGACACTAAACGCGGCGTATGCGAGGCACCACGATTCAATGATGAGGTAGTAGAAGTTGATGACGAGTGGAACGAATAATCCGAAAATTCCAGCGTACTTTGCCCACGGTTTTCGTGCAATTACATGGAACACCCCCGGTGCCGACCCACGTCCGTACTGACCGCTGAATCGCCCCAGTGTCCATTCGGCAAATGCAATCGGTATCCCTAAAAAAAGGAACGCGATGAAGTACGGCACCATGAAAGCACCGCCGCCATTTTGTACGACTTGAGTGGGGAACCGCAGGAAATTTCCGAGACCCGCGGCGCCACCGGCGACGGCCAAAATAATGCCGATCCGGCTTCCCCAATTCTCACGTGTTCCTGCCATAAAGTAAGTTTAGGTATTGGGTGTAGTGTGAATTTATCGGTTATAAGATAATCAAAGATACAACATACTGGTTACAATTTCCGCTACCCGTTCAATATCTGATTCGAAAACCCCTTCGTCCGCGCAATGGTACGGAAATATCGCCGGTTCAATCGCAATCGATGGTATCGCTCGTCCTGTACCTTCATTCAATATTTTGCCGTATTCGAGATAATCGTTTGTATTGTTCCTATGCACAACATCTGGATACATTTTCGCGAACCATTCTTCAATCATAGCCGTTTTTTCTATTAATTCTGTTGTCGGTGTCAGTCCATTGAATTCCCAATGCCGGCTATATAATGCGACACCCCGCTCCCCCTTGAAAAACGGTGTCGTATCCACCGTAATCACGACTTTCGGCAATCGCTTCGTTTTCACTAAATTTGCCGCCAAACGTCGCGCTCCCATCCCGTGTGAGTACCCCTCACCATTGTTCTTCAACAAACTCGGCGCTTGTTTCAGCCCCGTCCCTTCTTCCATTTCCGAGAACAAAAAGTACAGCGTCGGTGTTTCCATCTTCGAACATTCTTGTATCAAATACAACAACGTCCCCACTCCGGTTGCATCATCCAATAATCCCGTCAACTTCCCATCTTCACGCACTACCGAGAGTTCGTCTGTCCTGTCCATCCCGAAATGATTGATTTTATCCAAATGTGCCGTTACGGCAATTGCTTCTCCACTCTTCTTCCCCGGCACGGTCACCATCAGATTATTATCCGCCACAATCTCCAACTTCGCACCTGGACACTTCGCCACCGCACTCTTCACCAGTGGATGCAATCGCTCCTCGTAACTGCTGAACGACGCCACTTTCGCCGCTTCCATTACCCATTCAATTAGATTCATTTCTATTCTACTTCTCTTTGATGAAAAATTTCTAAAACTTTTTCCGCCGTAACTTCCGCCGCATCATCCTTACCTACATCCACCCACTGCACTCCGTCAGTATGCCTGAACCAACTCATTTGCCGCTTTGCATATTGTCGCGTCACAATATTGATTGCGTTTTCCGCTTCTTCCAGCGTCACTTCATTTCGCAAGTAAGATGCCAGTTCCCGGTACCCGTGAAATTTCTCCCGCTCAATCGCTTCACCGTACCCCGCATGCACCAGTTCCTCAACTTCTTCCACCCACCCCTCTTGCAACATGGCGTGTGTTCGTTGTGCGATACGTTCAATGACATTCGGCCGTTCCCGCTTCAATCCCACATAGACAGGCTCATCACCGAACCTTTCTGAACCCTGTTCCCACCATTGCGACAGCGGTGTACCCGATGCATAAAAAACTTCCAGTCCCCGTTCGATTCGTGGATAGTCATGCGGTTGAATTTTTACCGCGAGCGTTGGGTCCAGTAAAAGCAATTCGTTATGCAACGCCGGTACGCCGAATTTTTTTGCCCGTTCCCTTAGTTCACTGCGATATGCTTCATTAATCGGCGGGCCTTGAAATAACCCTTCGAACAACGCGCGAAAATAAAGTCCCGATCCTCCGACCAAAACGATATTCTTTCCATATTTCTTCAGTTCGTTTATTTTCGCACGTGCCAGCTTTGCATATGCCCCCGCTGTAAACGGGATGTTCGCATCCTGAAAATCAACTAAGTGATGCGCAACTCGCTCATTTTCTTCCTGCGTCGGTTGCGCTGTTCCTATCCGAAATCCGCGATACACTTGCCGCGAATCTACCGACACAATTTCCGCATGCAATTTTTCCGCAACACAAATTCCGACTGCGGTCTTTCCGCTCCCGGTCGGTCCCACGATGCACAGCAGTCGTTTCACCCGCCCGACCGCCCAAAACGTCGGTCTAATTCATCTATCGTGAGTTGAATTAAAACCGGTCTTCCATGTGGACACACGTAAGGTAAATCGCACCGAAACAATTCTTCCAATAACGTCTGCATTTCCGATATTGCCAACGGCATTCCCGCTTTCACTGCCGCTTTGCATGCAAATGTTGCCGCTAACCTATCCATCTGTTCCGGTCGCGCTTCAAAATCTCTTCGGTACAAATCTAAAATCTGTTTTACCATCACTTCATCTTGCGTAATGTGCTTCAATCCTTGCGGTGTGCCGCTCAAAATCAATGTCGTTGCGTCTTTTACTGCGATTCGAAATCCCAACTTCGCAAATTCCTCAATCAATTCTCCTGCTACCGCCACATCATCCGGGCTTGCCGTAATTTCTACCGGGAACAACAACTCCTGAACTTTCCACCCATCTCTCGACATCTCTTTCACAGCCCGTTCATACAAAATTCGTTCGTGCGCGACGTGTTGATCGACAATCACCAACCCAGACGGTACTTGTACGAGTATGTATTTCCCTTGAATCTGCCACAGTGAACTTGCTTCGCCTCTCTCAAATCCCGCCGCCAGCTGTTGCAACGCCGTGTCGTCCGCCGCACTCGCCAGTTCCCCGCCGCCCCCCGTCGCAGTATCCCAATCCCGTTTTGTTTCGAGTAATGAATATTGCGAAGCCGGACGTTCTCGATACCGTACCGGTACATATCCCTGTGGTTGGTCGAAGAACCCCGAAGGTCGCTTCACCGGCGCGTTCGGCTCACGTACGACATTCGGTTCCGGGTAATTTTCCGAAACTGTTTTTGTTCCGGTGTGCTCCTCTTCAAACCGGTGGGTCGGTTGTTCCAACCCGCCACTCCGCAAAGCATCGCGTACCGCATCCACCACAATTCTGCGAATTAACGGCTCATTATCGAACTTTACTTCTTCTTTCGAGGGGTGAACGTTCACATCAAATTGTTTCGGCGTCAACTCGATAAACAGAATGTAGAAGGGAAACATCCCCGGTTCCGCAATCTGTCCCAATCCTGCCGTTACGGCATTCGTGATGAACGGTGAGCGAATGAGCCGGTTATTGAGAAACAGGTGTTGATCGCCCCGTTGCATCCTGAGTAAAGGTGCCGTTCCAACCATTCCGGTCAATCGAAGTCCTTGCTCTTCCCAACCGATGGGACGCAAATCCGCCGCGACTTTTTCCCCGAATACCTGTGTAACCCGCTCTTCCAATGTACCGGGAGCCAGCGTGTAGAGCACTTCATCGTCGTTGGTAAATTTCCATTCTATTTCAGGGCGTGACAACGCGAATCGTTTGAACCGGACGTGAATGTGTCCGAATTCGGTTGCATTCGATTTGAGGAATCGTCGTCGTGCGGGAACATTATAAAACAAATTTTTAATGCTGAATGTTGAGCCGACTGGCACCGCGATTTGTTCAATTCGTACGACACGCCCGGCATCGATGGCAAGATACCATCCCGTCTCTTCATCTGCGGATCGTGACTTCACTTCCACTCGTGCGACCGATGCGATGGATGGCAGCGCCTCCCCCCGGAAACCAAGTGTCAACAGTGCTTCAAGGTCTTCAAATTGGCGGATTTTACTCGTTGCGTGTCGTTCGAATGCCAATAAAAGATCTTCGCGATCCATCCCGAGTCCATTGTCGACAACTTGAATTAGATTCCTTCCTGCACCTCGAATCTGAATCTCGATTCGCGTCGATTCCGCATCGATAGCATTTTCGACGAGTTCTTTCAGCACCGATGCCGGGCGCTCGACCACTTCACCGGCGGCGATGCGGTTCGCTACGATTTCCGACAATACCCGAATTCGCGGCATACATCCTTCCAATTATTCATCCTAATATACTACGGTCATCGTTAAAACAGTACGTCCGACATTCTTGTCAGGCGATTCGTAGGACAGGCACTCTTGCCTGTCCAATTAGATTTGCGAGGAATGAAACGAAGTATCCTGCGAAGCAGATACGTAGTGAAATGACGTGACGATCTTTTGCTTGTAGCCTTTTTTATAGTCATTTTTGAAGCTTAGTACACCCACATCTTTTACCGGTAACTGGCGACCGGCAACCATCTTCCCCCTACTTCTTTTTTGCCGCTACCTTCAGCCCCTCACGATTGAGCAATTTCAATACCCCCTGCTGGCTCATAAGTGAATTGAGATACTCATCGCTCGCTAGTCGCTTTCGCCGATTCTCACTTGACTCAATCATGATACGGTAGTTATCCGTCGTGACATTTAATGTCGTCTCCGGTTTGATGCCCAGCATCAACAAAAGCGACTTATCGAGAACGATAGCATAACTACCACCTAACTTGATTAATTTCTTCCGTATCATTCCCATCTCCTTTGTTTTTGTTCTTCCCTGAACTCATTGCCCCATTCTTTTTTTATCTTTTCCCCATTCCCTATTACCTGTTCCCTATCCCCCCATCCTTTTCCGTACTCTGTCCCAAAAAAGTTTGTGAAAACTTTTTGAGAGTTATCCACAATTTAATATAAAATATATATCTTATATATACAATTTCCAATTATTGCGAGTTAGTCGCAACCAATTTCCCTTCCAAACTTTTATTATTCAATTCTTTCCATTATTGCGACTCCTTCGCGCAAAACAAATTCCCCGTTTTTCGACTTCTATTATTTTGATTATTCAACCTTTCTTTTTTTCGTCTTTTCCTAACCGAATCCCAAATCCTGAATCTCTAATCCAATATCCTTCCTTTCCCCGACCCCAGTCCCCTGTCCCCCGTCCCCCGTCCCCAAAATGCCCGTGGTGCTGCCACTTTTATCTCCCCCCTTCCCCGATTAGATTGTGTTCCATACGTAATACCAGAAACTCCGGGATTTCACTTGAACACAAACCAATCCGAAGCTATCCAAACCATTGCCGAACCGGGCGAGCGCATTCTTGTCCTCGATTTCGGCTCGCAATATACCCAGCTTATCGCCCGCCGAATCCGCGAATTAGGCGTTTTTTCCGAAATTGTTCGCCACAATTACACCCGCGAAGAGCTGTCTGCCCGCCAACCCATCGGTTTGGTGCTCTCCGGCGGCCCCGCATCGGTATATGACAATGGTGCGCCGTTACTGGATCCTAGCGTCCTCGATTGGGATATCCCGATTTTGGGAATTTGTTACGGCTTGCAGGCGCTTGCCCATCAGACCGGCGGTCAGGTCGAACCCAGCGACCATCGTGAATTTGGTCGCGCTTTTGTTTCTGACACCCACACCTCACGGCTATTGACTTCGCTTCCAGCCGAATTTGAAGTATGGATGAGCCATGGCGACCGCATCCTGCAACTCCCCGATGGCTACACTACCATTGGTAGCAGCGGCAGTACCGCCCATTGTATCATCGAAAATATTGCCAAAAACCGCTTTGGTGTGCAGTTCCACCCTGAAGTAACCCACACTCCGCTTGGTAGCACTATCCTGCACAATTTCTTGTATGATATCTGCCACGCGAAAGGGAATTGGACGACTGAAGCCTTTATCAATACCGCTACGCGGCATTTAACCGAACGAATCGGCGATAAAAAAGTTTTACTCGGTCTTTCCGGAGGTGTCGATTCGTCAGTCACCGCCGCCCTTCTCGGTCGTGCCATCGGTGACCGTCTCCTTCCGATTTTTGTCGATAACGGCCTCTTACGCAAGAATGAAGGGGATCAGGTCGAGGCGGCATTCCGCGATTTGGGTCTGAAAATTGAGCGCGTAAACGCCGAACATGAATTTCTGAGCGAGTTAGCGGGAGTTAGCGAACCGGAAAAGAAACGTAAAATTATCGGCCGTGTCTTCATCGAGACCTTTGCCAATGCTGCTAAGAAGCATGAAGGTATCGGATGGCTGGCACAGGGAACCCTTTACCCCGATGTCATCGAAAGTTCCCCCGTTCGCGGCCCTTCCGCTACCATCAAATCCCATCATAACGTTGGTGGTTTACCCGAAATACTACCTTTTCCTTTGTTAGAGCCCCTCCGCGAGCTTTTCAAAGATGAAGTCCGAAAAGTAGGTCGTGCGCTTGGTTTACCCGCAAACCTTGTCGACCGTCACCCCTTCCCCGGCCCCGGTCTGGCCGTTCGCTATCTTGGTGCTGTCGAAAAAGAGGGGCTTGACATTTTGCGCGAGTGCGATGCTATCTTCATCGAAGAACTTCGTCGCGATAAATTGTACCACGACGTTTCACAGGCATTTGTCGTACTACTTCCAATCCGAAGTGTCGGTGTACAAGGTGATTACCGCACCTATGAGCGGGCTGTTGCTATCCGGAGCGTCAACACCAACGACTTTATGACTGCCGATTTCTCGCGTTTTTCTTGGGATTTCCTTGCCCGTGTTGCCAATCGCATTACCAATGAAATCCGGCAAGTCAATCGTATTGTTTACGATATTACATCTAAACCACCGGCAACAGTGGAATGGGAATAGTTTCCTTGATTTATCTATAAAAAGGTGAAAATGAGAAAAGGTCTGAGTATTGGCGTTATAACCGTGTTATTGCTACCGATTTGCATTTTAGCCGTCGCTGGTTCCCCGCAAACCCCAGTAGATACTGGCATTGCGGAACCAGTCTATCAATTCACCTACCTGCAGGCATTGATTCTCGGTATCGTCGAAGGCCTGACCGAATTTCTTCCCGTATCCAGTACCGGACACCTTGTCCTGACTGCCGATTGGATGGGAATGTCAAAATCTGCCAAAAATGCCGTCGATGATTTTAACGTTATCATTCAGGGTGCCGCTGTCCTCGCAATTATTGGTCTGTATCGAAAACGAATCGCTGAAATGTGGAATGGTGTGGTTCATGCCGATCCGGCTGGACGTAAACTCATTTTGAACCTATTTATCAGTTTTTGTCCCGCGGCATTTGTCGGTGTATTGTTTCACCACGCTATCAAAGAGAAATTGTTCAATCCGACCTCTATCGCTGGTGCGCTTATCGTTGGCGGTATCCTGATGATTATTTTGGAGCGCATCCACCGTAAAAAAAGTGGAACATCCGGTGTTAGTGTTGGTGAAGTGACATGGAAGATGGCTTTGATTATAGGAATAGCGCAGATTGCTTCGCTTTGGCCAGGAACTTCCCGCTCTATGGCTACAATTCTTGGTGGCATGCTTGCCGGTTTATCGCTCGCGGCGGCTGCGGAATACTCGTTCTTACTTGCACTCCCCGTAATCTTAGCTGCGACAGTATTTGAATTGGCAAAGAGCTACAAGGAAGTCTTCCATCATGCCAGTATCGGCGTTTTCACTGTTGGTATGGTTGCCAGCGCCGTAGTTGCCGCCTTTGCCGTCAAAGGTTTTGTCAAATTCCTTCAACGCGGTGGTCTTTCTCCGTTCGGTTGGTATCGAATAGCAGCAGGAATACTGGTACTTTGGTTCGTATCTTAATGATTACTCTATATTCGTAACTTTACTACACATTTTCGATAATCTCACTGAAACAATCCATGTATAGATTTATTATCACACTTCTCCTCCTATTCACTACGCTTTTCATCGCAAATGCGCAAGAATTTAAATTCGGGGATACCCATCCATTCGATGCTTTAATCGGAATCGACGGTACAACTGATTCCACGAAAATAATTTCGTTAAACGGTGAATGGAATATTTTCGGTGGCTCTACTCCAGCTACCCTCCGCGTTCCGTTCAGTTACAATGGAACCGATCCCGTCAAAATCTCGCGGATATTTCGTGTACCGTCTCGACTGGCTAATTATCAATTTCGCTTAATTTTCCTCGGCATCGGACAAGATGCTTCCGTCACATTAAACGGTGAGTTCTTGGCGCTCGGACGTGGCGCTGATGCGATGTTTATCGACATTCCCCCGAATCAACTCCGTTACGATACCGACAACACTTTAAGCATTGAACTGCAAGCAGAAGTGAGCCGGTCAGATGAGTTTCCCCTCCCGGCTGGTTTCTATACACCAAAACGTTACTCGGGTATATTTCGCGACGCGTATCTTCTTGCCCTACCTTTACGCCGCATCGAATCTTATTCGGTGAATACTGTCGCTGGAACCGGCGGTGGACGTTTGCAATTGACTTATTTAATTCGCGATTCTAAACCATTACCTTCGTATGCGCTACCTGCCGGCACGCCCACACAATTGCAATTACGCTGGACGCTAACTCCTTTCTCTTCCGACGAATTGATTGCGTCGAATAGCATCGACATCGAATTACCGCAACGCTCTATCAAACAAGGTACTGCGACATATACTGTTCCGAATGTACTGTCTTGGAGTCCGGTACAACCCAATCTTTATCGTTTAAATTTGCGGTTATATGACCAAGAGCAACTTCTTCATGAGATTACTGAATATGTCGGTTTCCGGGACATTGAAGTTACACCTTCCGGTTTTTTTACACACTCCGGTCAACCAATAAAAATAGTAGCTGCCAATTATGTCGAAGAATTTCCCGAGACGGGGTGGTCAGCAACTCCCTTTCAACTCGAACGTGACATTTTTGCAGCAAAATCACTTGGTCTGAATACACTACGCATAATCGGAAAACTTCCCCATCCTTATCTAATTCACCTGGCTGACCGCTATGGCTTGTATTTATTGGTGGAAACACCGGTTTCGCTTCCTCCTGCCCGCATCCTACGTGGTGAAGAATTTCGCCAGTACATCGTCTCTATTTTACGTCAATTCGCGGATCATTCTGGCAACCACCCATCCATACTCGGCGTTAGTCCCGGGTTTGGACTCCCAACTGATGATTTAGATGAAGAATACGCAGATATCTTTCAAAAAATTCGTCACGAAACCGGACATTTAGTATTTCTTTCAACTCCAAAACCGCTAACTACAAGAATAGCCGATTTCCAGATATGGGAGCGATTACCCGGCCTGACTGCACAGAATCTCACGTTGCCGGAAGGTGCTAGTCCATTGTTAGCGGGTACCATAGGTATTTTACTCGACCCACTAACGCAAAAAGGAAACGATGCTGCTTCCGAATTGCGTCAATCCTTGTCGTTGATAAAAACGCTTGACCAAACTGCCGTTCATTCTTGCGCTGGCTTTGTGTTAGGCGGTTTAAATGACTATCAAACCCAGTATCCGCTTTTAAATCGAACACCTGATGAATCACCATACACATTACCGGTTGGAGTGATTTCTTATCAACGCAATGAACGTACGACTTTTGTGACATTGCGAGATTATTTAAACGGTATACCGGTCAAACCCACACCGGTCAGTGATGCACCCGCCTCGAGCGCGGCAACTTTCATCGTCTCTGGTTTGCTTGTGTTACTGCTTTTCGCATTTTCCGTCGGTCAAAATAAAGTACTGCGAATGCACGTCACACGGAGTCTTTTACATCCAGGTGGTTTCTTTACTGATGTCCGTGATGGTCGGATATTCCAATTTGGTGAAACTGTAATCATTGGTTTGTTAATTTCACTAATAACTGCAACACTTGGTGCTGCAACCATTTTTGGGCTACGGCACGATTACTCGTTCGATGTATTTCTTACTACACTTATCGGTAACCCCATTGTTAAAGTCTGGGCTAACCTGATAATCTGGAATCCTGCGATTTGTATTGCGTTTCTATTAGTTTTCTTTACCGTAATTGCAGGCATCTTTGGAATTATATTATCATTCGTTTCGATTTTTACCCGTCAAAGAATTGCACTTACCAAAGCAATTTCATATCTCACATGGGGTTTCGCTAACCACTTACTATTACTACCGCTTAGTTTGATTTTGGTCGGACAACTTTCTGCACATTCTATCAGTATCGGTTGGTTGGTAGTGGCATTCTTCTTTCTGCTATGGGGTTTGTACCGTGACATTACCGCTATACTAACTGCATTTAGAAATTCAACGCGGGCGGCTACTTTCCTATTGATTGTCGTGTTGGCCGGTAGCAGTATAGGTGTATGGTACTGGTTGGTAAAGGTAAAAGCGATTGGTATGGTATGGATGTCGTTCCGTGCCGCCGGTTGGTAGAAAAAGATGCGTTCCGCATTTCGGAAATATTGTAAGAAAAGGAAATAATATGAGCACTTTACACAAAAAAATCTTAGGTGAAACACTTACTTTCGACGATGTACTCCTTATACCAGCTAAATCGGAAGTTGTGCCGCGGGATGTGGAGCTTTCGACTCGTCTAACGAAAAATATTCGCCTAAACCTTCCGATTGTTTCCGCAGCGATGGACACAGTTACTACTGCTCCGTTAGCTATCGCTATCGCCCGCGAGGGTGGAATTGGTATAATTCATAAAAATATGACCCCGCAGGAACAAGCTGTTGAAGTTGATCGGGTGAAACGCTCGGAATCTGCGATTGTCGCAAAACCTATCACACTTTCCCCTGAAAAGACCATCGCTCAGGCACTTCAGTTAATGGCGGAAACCGGTGTATCTGGCTTCCCGGTCGTCGATCATGGCAAGTTAGTCGGTATGTTGACTAATCGTGATTTACGGTTTGAAACACGCCTTGATGAAAAAGTAAAGAAGGTGATGACACGGAAATTAATTACTGGTCGTCCAGGAATGTCGCTTGACGACGCAGTGGAAATCCTGCAACAACACCGTGTCGAGAAATTACCATTAGTAGATGATGAAGGTAAACTCGTTGGCTTAATCACCGTAAAGGACATCCTCCGAAAACGGCAATTCCCGATAGCATGTAAAGATTCACATGGACGTCTGCGGGTAGGTGCGGCAGTCGGCGTCGGTGACGCTACTATCGAACGAGCAAGCCTGCTTATTGAAGCGGGTTGCGATGTGATTATTGTCGATTCTGCACATGGACACAGCATCGGTGTAATTAAAACGGTCGAATCTTTACGCGAATTGTTTCCGAAAATTGATTTAGTCGCAGGGAATGTTGTTACAAAGGAAGGGGTCGCGGACTTAATTTCTGCGGGAGTGGATGCGGTAAAAATCGGAGTTGGTCCCGGTTCGATTTGCACCACGCGTGTCGTCGCAGGTGTCGGAGCAGCACAGATTACTGCAGTATTGGAAAGTGCTGAAGAAGCTGCGAAACATAATATTCCGGTAATTGCGGACGGTGGCATCAAGTACTCCGGTGATATCGCGAAAGCGCTTGCAGCAGGTGCTGAAACAGTCATGATTGGTTCTCTGTTTGCCGGGGTGGAAGAATCGCCCGGTGAGCATATCCTTTTTGAGGGGCGTTCGTTTAAAGTGTATCATGGTATGGGCTCATTGGCGGCAATGAAGAAAGGTTCTTCGGATCGTTACTTTCAACACGGCACGGAACCGGAGAAACTTGTACCGGAAGGTATCGAGGGGCGTGTTCCTTATCGCGGGCCACTGGCTGACACTGTACATCAATTGATGGGCGGACTTCGAGCTGCGATGGGATATTGCGGCACACCTACAATACATGACTTAATTACGAATGCTAAATTTGTTCGGATTACCAGTGCCGGCCTGCGTGAGTCACATCCACACGACATTATCATTACGAAAGAAGCACCGAACTACTCTGTAAATTCGAATAATGATTAGTGGAGATACAGTTTTCAACTCAATTATACACATAAGGGATGCTGATAAATATCGGTTATTCCGAATCTTATCAGAGCGTAGTGATAGAAGCTAGTTTCGGGTTCAATTTTGGCCGAGTTGCGTAATTGACTTGAACGGTCTATATTAACGGCTGGTCTCACTAATGAGACCTTGGCGCGGGGTGGAGCAGTCTGGTAGCTCGTTGGGCTCATAACCCAAAGGTCGTAGGTTCAAATCCTACCCCCGCTACCATAATTAAAGAAGACATAAGGTATTTACCTTGTGTCTTTTTTTATGCCCTCGCCTCTCGGTTCCGGTCAAAAGTGACGAAAATCATAGGGTCGATATGGACAGAAAAGATGACAGAAAAAATGTATTCAGAACCGGTGCATCGCGCTCGATTTTGTGACGAATGTCATAACCTCGCAGTAGACAAAAATACAACCCGCGCCGGGACTGGGTTTCAAGATATCATCTTCTCAGAAAAAGCCGCCAATTCCACACTCAGTGTAAAAAGAGTTGTGTCACCTCAGCCAGTTGTCCTTTGATTTTGGGGATCGTACTTCGCAGATCAAAAAATAGAGGCAGGTTTTCGTCTATCCAGAATTAATATGACGTTTTTACTTAACAATTCAGCCTAGATTTGCTTGACATTACATTCACAAGAGTTTATATTTTGTAAAGCTTAATATTCTCGAAAATCATTCTTTCCTTCAAGTGGAAGACAAATTGATGGTTATCTGCGGTAAATATTCTGCAGTTGTATGTGTTGTCCTTCTTTTCGTCGCACTAATTCCTACGGCGCAAGCTCAAACTTTACTCTCCGGTTCCTTATCTGGAACATTAACCCGAATCGGTAATCCTTATATCGTTACCGACAGCTGTTGGGTTGCCACCGATTCGCAATTGACGCTTCAAGCAGGCGTCAACATTCTTTTTCGCCGAAACATGATAATTACAATTAACGGCACACTCCAAGTTCTCGGCACACTTGGTGATTCAGTTTTCTTTGCACCGGAGTCGGCAAATGTGCAATGGTGGTGTTTGAATTTTCATTCTGGTACTCATCTTCCTACTATACGATATGCCTCGTTCATCGGCGCACAATATGGGATTTATGCGGTCAACTCACCGATTGATTTACATCACTGCTTTTTCGACAACAATTGTTCCTTCGCAAGTCATAGTAGTTCGATTACAGCGGATTCTTGTTGGTTTATCGACAATGTAAGTAGTTACTGTGATGGCAGCGGAACGCTCACAAACTGTCGGATTGAAAGTTTGGATGGCGTTCAATTCTTTGGTACAGGTACATACACGAACTGTCTCTTTGTATATGGGAATTCAGTTAGTGGTAACCCCACGGTAATGACAGATGTACATTTTGCCGCTGGTGGTAATCTTGGCGGCGAGAGTGTATCGGTTTCTCTTACCCGCGTAACCGGCCATCCTTCGGTACGGATCGCCGATGCGAATGGTGGACATAGCAGCACCTTTATTGATTGCCAATTGCGTCAACTTTGGTACGAGGGTTCTGGCAGTACGATTACTGTGAATCACTGTGTTTTGGATTCTTGGTTATATGTTGCAGTATGGCCGTCAAATGGCAACGGTCTTACTGTTCAGATTGATTCGACAAGGGGGCCGACGCTTGAATTGATTCTCATCAATAACTCGCAGGCAACCATTCGGAATTCCGTTTTTTATAACCAAACTCCCACATCCGATGTTTCTCCTTTTGCTTGTCTTCAGTTTAGCAACACACAAGCCCTTATCGACCGCTGTACAATTGTTCAGCGCCAGTGGTTTTTTCCCCGCGATACAGCATTGATCCAAATTGGCGAAGGAAATACTCGTCCGGTAACCATCCAAAACAGCGTGCTCTATCACGCCACTCATCCTATTATTGTTCGGGGAAATGGCGCTTCACCACCGATTCTACGTTATAATGCATTTCAATCTCCACGTCCGTTTTACAATGTTACAGCAGACAGTACGAATCGAATCGGATGGCTACGATTACAAAACATAAGTTCTGGAAACGATTCACTACGACTCTATTCGATAGCAATTGATGGTGCAGATCCTTTATTACCACATGATGCCGACAGCAGTTGCGCCGACTGCGGTGCGATACCGTTCGACCATCGCGCGATTCATCCAATTGAGGCATGGCAGGATACAACAAGAAGACAATCCTGGGTATTCACTTCCGATACGCTTAAAAATTATGTCGTGACACTATGGGATACCTTACCGAGTGTTTCAGTACAGGTACTTCCGACATTGGGTCCAACACCGCTCGTCAATTTCCGGCAACCAGTTCGGAGTTGGGATACATTGCAAATAGCTCTGCATGCAAATGGCGATTCATTAGCAAGTGGAACATACCGTATGATTGTTGCGAACGGAGTGACAATGCCGGATACGGTATCGATCGGTTACCGGTTCTATCCGAGTTTACCGTCGATACTGCATGATACAGTACTCACCAGAGCACACAGTCCTTATTGGATTTGTCGTCCGGTAACAATTCCGCGCGGTGATACCGTTAAAATAGATTCTGGCGTCACGGTGTATCATACGTTAACACCCGGGACACAACCGGTATGGCAAGTATACGGGACGCTTCAAATCAACGGAACACCCAATGACAGTGTTCGTTTTCAACAGGTGTTTCCGTTTGATGCTCATGCTTGGATTGGAAGTATGGTTGTCGATTCAGGGGGAAGTTTACTCGCGGATTATTGGAATTTGGATACGACAGAAGGATTTTACTTGACGAAGAGAGGTAATGGCAGTTTAGTTTTGCGAAGTTCGAGACTACCGGTTCTGTTATTACTTTCTACGAAAGGCACAAATTTACTTCGTAGTTCAGAGTTCTTTAGATACCCTTATTACACTTATGGTGGCATCGAATTCTTTGCAGATTCGGATTCAGTTGCAATAATAAGTACAAAATTCCATTTTCGTTGTTTTTTAGAAATATACGATTTCTACCATCATGCTTCTTACTTAATTGATAGTTGTATGTTTATGAATGCTGGTATTGAGCTTGATGATTCGGTTAAGGTAACCCATTCGGTATTTTACAACTCTTTTCAAACTTATGATGGAAGCGTTACCATACAACTAAAACGAAACTTGCTGATAGGTGCTCAATCCGTCATCACGAAAACCGTGAATTCTATACCCAGTCCCCTCCCACCTGTGACAGTTGTGAATTCTTTATTCTTGAATACTATACGACCTTTACGTCAGTACAATAATGCTGTACCACAATACGATGTTCGCGGTTGCCTGTTTTGGCAGTGCGACACAAATCAATTACAAGATGTACGCTTCGGGCAACTCACAAGAATTAATCGGAATGGCGATTCAACTGACTTTTTCGGAAACCTCTTTCAGAATCCTCTGTTCACCGATTCCACAACCATCCCTTGGCAGTTCGCTCTCCATTCACCGATTCGAAATGGTGGTGTTTTTGATAGCTTGCCCTACCTTGGCTCCGCTCCTGATATCGGACCGTGGGAAATTGATACGTCTGTCTCAGCAGTAAAAGAAACCGTAACAGCTTTACCGACAACTTTTTCGGTTGGGAAGCCCTATCCCAATCCGACCAACGGGATGTTCAAGGTTACGATTCAAAGCCCACGTGCAAATGGTATGGAATTGACTTTTTACAATTGTCTTGGACAAACGATTCTTCACCAGTTTTTGCATGTTATCGCCGGTAAAAACTCTTTTACAATCCGGTGCCCAGACACCCTGCCGACCGGATTATACTTTGTACAGGTTGGCGGGGAGAATGCACGATTTCCGATTTTGTTGCTCAAATGAGCATGAGGAGGATTCGATGTCTCGTTTTTCAACTTTTTCCGTAGTTCTTTATTTGATGCTTTGTGTAGTATTTCACAGCGCTTACGCCCAACCAATCTCATTTTTGCGTGCAAATGTCGACATGACAGCGCGAACATTAGTGCCAGACAGTATATATGTGATTGTCGGAGATAGTAGAAACCCCGATACAATCAAGGTAACTAGCACTTTGACGATTCAGGCAGGTGTCAAGATTCTGTGTGATACAAGCACTCTGGTTAATCAAACAAATTCACTAAGAAAGAAAAAAGTGATTTTGATCAGCGACGGCGGTAGCATTCATGCTAATGGAACTTCATCATCGCCTATTCTCTTCAACGGAATTATTGATAGTCGCCGTTACGCACACATGATTCAATTCAATTTCGATCATCCGCACGCATCCAGCTGGCTCCAGCACTGCTATATTTATAGCCATGATTCACTAAATGTATATCCAAGTACGTTCGATTCGAACATCGTCATCCGGGTAAAAGCGAACCTAGATACTGCAATTCTGCATTTGAATAACTGTAGCATCAATTATCCGGATGATTATTTGATCTATCCGAATTTGAACAATCTACCGTCCGCTAAAACACTCATTTTATTGGATTCGACAAAGAATGTTGTAATCGATTCCTGCTCCTTTTTTGGTAACAACGGTCCCTACACGCCAGGGGATCAAACAGTGGCGATTCATTCAACCACTTCAAGAAATGCTCTTATTTCGAATTCACAGTTTTTGTCGTGCAATGTCATGTGTTCAGGTGACAGATCGGGTCAGTTCCTCTTGAATTCCATAAGCAACCCTGAATATATCGTTACTTATCCACTCGTGCTTGCGAACTCTCAGTTAATGACAATTACCGAAAATAATATAGCAAACTTCGATTCATTCGGCATTTCGATCGTTCATTGTGACAGCATTTTCATGAGCTTTGATAGTATTGTTACTGCACCATCCGACATCACCTCGCTTGTAGGAGTCTTTATTGACAGCTCGCAACATTGTTACGACAGTTCTTCATTTGTTGCGTTTGTTCAACAAGATGGATGGTCGGTTAATCGTACGAATTCGAGTCGATTCTCGAATTGTTATGCAACCTGTTGTTCGCAGGCAGATTACGGCGATTCGACCAATGGTTATGCTGGATTTCATTTTCGAATGGTTCATAATTTATTAATCGACTCGTGTACATCAACGTGTAACGGGCATGGGTATTCACCTGAAAGCCATAAACCATCTAACGGATACGGTTGGGGTATGATCTTTTTCTGCGATACAGTCAACAACGCACAACACGATACACTCACACCCAATGATAATACATTTTTCTCCGTTGCCGTATCTCGAAGTTATATTTACAAAAATCCTAATGCGAGCGCCGATGTTTCGATCAATTGTGACAGTGGCGTGGTACTACAGGGTTTGAAAGGCGGAGGTATCTGGGTACAAAATCACTCGCGTATTTCAATTGATACTTGTCATATTCGATACAATGCTATCGGCATCAAGGTCTCGACAGGTGCGTCACCGCTGGTGCGCGATTGCCTAATTGATTCAAATTTCATGTTACATCGTATTCCGGGTAACGATGGCAAAACTACAATCCAGTCTTCACCAGGTCTCTTTTTCGACAATCATCCGTATGGGTCTTATCTCCGCAATCGAATATATAATAATTCTATTGGTATAGTTGCTTTAGGTGGTGATAGTTATAGTAACCCTGACTCGCTAACGAATTGCAATTTGCCTTGGGTATGGAATTGTGTGATTGATCGCTCCGAGTTATCGGGAGTTACATCGAGATCTGGTGGAATTCGTCTCAGCAATTCAATTCTGTATCACAACTATTTGTCAGCAGATATGCTCGCCGATTCCGCGCATGCAACTGTATTAATTGATACCCCTACAGTTGCTAATCAATTTGTAACTGATAACTGTGTGTATGTCCGGAATCGAAACGGTGAATTCGATTTGAAATGCTTAGGTGGTGTTAATCAATTTCAGGTTCGATACACCTATTATCAACAGAAAGACAATCTGCATTTTAATCAGATTCCGGGTGGTACTGGTGCACGAATCAGTAGTCCTGAGTTTATGAATCCACTCTGTTGGAATTGGCATGATTTTGTTCTTACCGCAAATTCACCTGGTATCGATCAAGGCGATTCTTTAACGTTTTTCCATGATCTATATCCTGAAACGAATAATCCCAGGAATGATCTTGGTTGCTGTGGTGGGCCGAATGCAAAACTGAATTGTGGCGGCCCTTCTGACATAGTCGGAGGAAGCCCATTTATTACAGTTATTTCCGGGCAAATTACGCACGATACAACGATTACAAGAGATGTACATGTTAATGGTGATCTTTTCATTTATAACAATGCCAGATTGACTATTCTTTCTGGTGTTCATGTGTTTCTCGATCAAGGGCACTCGGTTACTGTCAAAGGTGGAATTATCTGCAATGGCAGTACGTATGGTAAAATCTTTTTCGATGTATATCACTTAAATGACTGGTCGGGCGAATACTGGCAAGGGATCATATTTTCTGGAAATTTCGATGCACAACATTCTATTTTTGGACATGTAGTAATTCGCCATGCACTCACAGGAATGGAATTCGATTGGTTAAGCGGACCATACGGTATTTCTCCCAATTTTGTCACAATTAGTGATGGCGAAATGGGAGTCGTAGTATATGGGAGTTATGTTTCAATGAAATCTGATACTATTCGAAATATGATCTTCCATGGGTGTCAGATTTACAATGGGGCTTTCGACTTAACGAATTCATGTATCGAAAACTGTGGTGGATACGGGTTATACATATATGTATGCAACCCCTTATTGATGAACAATGTGATTCGTAATAATGGGTCTTTGGGTTTTCCTGGGGTTTACTGTCTTGGCGCGTCCCCCGATATTCGCAAGAGTGGATCTTCTGTCAACATCTTCATGAACAACGGGCCAACAACCGGTTCTCCTTACAATCAGGCAGAACTGCTCTTAACCGGAGAATCGTACCCGCTCATGAAGGAAAGTCATGCGGATATTTACGATAAACGCACACCTGGTCAGCCTTATGATTGCAGGTTTGCGGTATTCAATAATTCGGCAAAGATATCCGTGTGTAATAACTATTTCGGTTCCGACGTTCAAACAGTTACCGATGAGAAAAACCACACCACGTATGATACATTGGTTAATTGGGGTGTACCCGATACCTTACCAAATCGAATTTTGGATGTCAATGAGTTGATGAATGCATTAGCACTTAAAGACTCCGGACGTTTTATCGAGGCAATTCCAATTTTCCAATCAATAATTTCAGAATATGCTGATTCTGCTGATGGTTACTTTGCAATCGGTCAACTCTGTGAATGTTGGAATCAAACTGGGTTATCACAGGATAGTTTACGACAATGGTTACTAACGGAGTCTATTTTACATAGTTCGGCATATCGACGAGTTCTCGAACGAAATGCTAGTTGGTGTCTCGACTATACACGCTCGTATGATAGTGCTTTAAGGGAATTCGATAGCGCTCGCGTACAGGCACCACGCTTAACAGATTCAGTAGTTGCTGTTCTCAACATTGAATTAACGAATATTTTGCGAGGTATGCGTTCTGGTGGCAATACCACACAGAGTTTAGGTAATTCAAGTGAACGACTTGAAACATATCGCGAGCATGTTCTTCAATTAACACAGCTGATTAATCAGCGGTCGTATCAGTCGATGCACAAACAAGACCCGACGCTCCCGACCGAGTTTTCATTGGCAAAACCATATCCCAATCCATTCAACTCGACAACAAGAATTAAATTCAGTGTTCCAGTTAATCACCACGTTGTTTTGGAAGTGTATGATCGTCTTGGGCGTGAGGTAGCTACGATTGCAAACAAGGATTTCCAAGCAGGCAAGTATCTTATAGACTGGGATGGAAAAAACTCAAGCGGACAGAAAGTCAGTTCCGGTGTGTACTTTATACACATGAATGCAGGGATGTTTTCGGCCACGCAAAAGTCAGTAATGGTAAAGTAAGTAATCGGAACAATATATTTGACCGCCTCACAGCCCGTGGGGCGGTTTCTTTATACATTCCCAATAACCGTTTCTACTACACTCTCCATACCCGCTGTCTCTTTCAACCCGGGTATCAGTACAAAATCGGCGGTGAATGAGGAACTCACCGGATCACTCTGAATCTTTTCCACGAACGCCCGAATAAACAATCGCTTCTCCTCGATTGTTCCCGACTCGAATACTTGCTTGAAATTCTTCGCCAGCTCGATTGCCTGCTCGATGACGCGTCCCGCTTCAATCCGGTTACTCCCGGCGGAGGCAAGTTCTAATTGCTTCGACTCGAGTACCGCCAGCTCCCGTTTTAATTCAAGCAATCGGACGTCGACGTAATCCCGGTTAGCCGAGGTAAGATTATCGATGAGATTATTTGTTGTCGTTTTTATCTCACGAATACGGTTGTGAACCTGATCGATTTCGTCGCCGAGTTGTGGTGTCATCTCAATCGCGATACGCTCGACCATGCTCCGCAGATTTTGGATGCCCTCCGGTGTACAAAAATGTTTCTGGAGCATCGCGTCGATTTTCTCAACCACCCATTGCTCCAATTTTTCTTTCCCGATTAAATGCCGTTTACATACTTTCTGCCCCTTGGTCACGTATCCATTACAACAGTAATACAGAGTCTTGACATTCGATCCATCGAGTCGTTTGCGTCCTTTCTGAATGGTGTATCCGATCCAATTGTGACCGCATTGTTCGCAATGTATCATGCCGGTGAGTAAAAATGGCGAACGTGCTCCGCGACCGCAGTTGTATGTATTGCCATTTCCATTCTTGGAAGTGTATTCGCGACGTTTCTGGGATTCATCGTATCGGGTCCGGGTGATAATTGCCGGATGCGCATCGCGTGTCACGATCCAATCTTCCTCCCCATTCTTCAAAGGAGAGTGTCCCGGAAAATTACGGATCGGAATGGCGGCATGATTTGAGATACGGTGGAACTTGGCGAACGATGTGCGGTTCCACACCATATCGCCGGTGTAGATCGGGTTTTTCAGAATCACCGCGATAGACGATTGTCCCCATCCGTCTTTAAAATTCGGAGCACGAAAATTACCAAACGGTCGGTCGGTCTCTTGCTGGTTGAGACGCTTTGCGATACCTTTGAACCCGATACCATCGACGACATACCAATCGTACATCGTTTTCACAAGTTGAATCCGCTCAGGTGAACTCAAAACTAATCGAGAACGGTCACGCTTGGTAAATTGGAGTGAGTCTCCTTTCGGAACCGCACGAACCAATTCTCCCTGCTCGTTTAATATGCTACGCGAACCATCGGACATAAACCGCACAGTACAGAGGTACTCGTTGGTGCGAGAATAATACGCCAGATCGTAACCGAATGGTGGAACTCCACCGAGCCACCACCCACCTTCGGCGCGAGTCAATAATCCGCGTATCGTTACTTTCGACAGGTCTTTCAACTCTTGCCGGGCTTGCCATTGCTTGACCGGACGCAGTAAATCGTCGGTATCGTCACCGTTGAATCCCTCCGACACATATATGATCTCGATACCACGTGTTTTCAGTTGATGCCGGTAGTATCCCGCCTCGTCATTATCGACTCTTCCAAACCGCTTTATATCGTACACGAGGACCTGCTTGAACGGACACGATTTCAGTTTCGCGTCCGCGATCAATTTCAAGAATGCTGTTCGTCCATCGGTCGATGCTCCGCTAATCGCATCGTCGGTGTAGAAGTTCAATATCTCAATCCCATGATTGAGAGCGTAACCTTCGATGGTGCGGCGTTGATCTCCGATGGATTGTTCCTGCCGATCGGTGGAACGTCTCAAGTATCCCACCGCCGGATGATAGTTGTTATTACTCAGAACCATTATCGTACTCCTCCAGTTGAATCGTTATTGAGTGCTGGAAGGGTGCAATCAAGGGGTGTCGAAGTCAAGGCGGGGTCGGGCGCTCCGGCTGCCGGAGGATTGCGTGCGCCTGCATTAGACTGTCGCTGTAACGCTGTAGACAATGACCATTTTGCCAACACTCGAAACGCGAGATGCTGACGTTCCATTTCCTCTTCGTTCGGAGTGCGATACATCGCAATGAGTTTTATCTCGGTCTGTTGTATTCCGTGTGCAGTTAATGTTTTTGAATTTTTCATTACCTTTTTCCGATCAATCAATACTGCACTCTATTAAGGCAACCGGCGTGCCAGTTTTTTTTATGACAGAATTGATGTAATCAGAAACGGTAAGTAGCGAGGAAATCAAGAGGAGGTATTACTGCGGAAAACAAAACGAGTTATCCACCGCTTAAAATAGGCGGTCGCAAAGCCAAGCCCTGTCTGACGACCGTTCAAAATGAGCGCTGAATTTTGGTAAAAACGTTCATTTTCGGCGGTCGTTCTGTAATCAGTAACACTTCATAGCGGTGAAAAAAATATCCACCGCCTAAAATAAGCGGTCTCTAACTCAATGCCTGCTTGACAGTGCCTAAAATGAGCGGTGGATAAACCCCTAAAAACGAGCAAAATAGGCGCTCCGGTTCATAGCGGGTTATGATATTCCTCACATTAACGACTCCCGGAAACCAGCACCATTAGCATCTTCCAGTACTTACAACATTCCGGACAATCTTGGCACGATGATTGCGTTTAGTCGTTTCGGACACTTGCGATGAATCAATTCTTACGTCGCAGACAAATAGGGAAATCGAAATGTGCTGGTGCAATGGAGTGGACGAAAAGTTTGAACAGACTAAGCGACTGATCCAAATCCGCGATATGGCTGCGGAGCAGATTCGTGAATTGGAATCAATTCGTCGGACCCGCGACCTCGTCCTTGCGGAACGGTTACGACTGGAACGTCTGCAACGCGAGCATGATCGTATTCAAACCGCCATCACAGAAATTAAAATGGAAAGCAGTAAAAAATGAGTCTATCCAATTCTCACATATCTGAAGATACCGATGAAAAGGAACTTGCTCCGTCGCGGATCGGGCAGGGTGTTTCGAATGAGTGAGCTAAAACCGAATGTGCAATTGACGGCAACGATTTGTATCGAATTGACGCCGGAGGAAGCAGATGCATTGCTACTGATTCTGAATGCGTACCGCGAACAACTGCCGTTACCAGTCGATGACGATTTGTACCGCGAACTGATCCGAAAATTGGGAACTATTCATGAAGCAAGGCAAAATCATGCGTGACCATTGTGTCGAATTATTGCAGCATTATTTCTTCTCGCGCACCGACAAAGTGGCGTTTCGCAATGGCTCTGGCAAACCGAATCCGGCGCTCGCCGGTGAGTTGCTCCCCGCGCTTCTGGCGGCACATGTTCGCGGTAAGGAACTTCCGAAAGTAACTATCGAATCGATCCACAGCCGGGGGACAACGAAAGTTACTGGACACTTTCGCATTGGTTCCTACACACCAAATGCCGAAGGATTAACGAAATGGCTTTGCATCGATTTCGATGGCGGACCGGAACATCCCAATGGACTGGTCGATCCCAAACAAGCAGTATTATTGTCACAGCGATGCGCAAACGATTTTGGGATTCCTTCTTACATCGAACGCTCGGGTGGTGGTCAAGGGTGGCACCTGTGGGTTTTATTCGAACCAATGGTTCCGGCATTTATGGCAAGACAACTGGGTCTGGCGCTTTACCCGGAAGATGCACGACTCGCTAACGGCGAATCTGCCGATGCTAAAGTGAATCGCGGCATCGAGGTATTTCCGAAACAAGCAACAATCAAACCCGAAGGCTATGGCAATTTGCTATGGCTCCCATGGTGGCATCAAGCAGCGCCTGGTGGTAACGAATTTTATATCGCATCCATGTTGGGAAAACTCGATCCATTTCTACCGGAACAATTCGATACCGTTTCCCCGAAACAGTTGGAACAGACATTAACGGCACACCATCGCAATTCACCAGAATTGGCACCCACCCGTCGGAACACCGCAACGACACCGTCGCCACACCCGACAAAGACCACCACATCGGAATGGGACGAATGGCGAACTACTGCACTAGAGAAACTCACACTGACCGATGTTTATGGTGATTTATTGACTGGCAGTCAATCCGGTGCGGAATGGTTGGAATGCCGCGACCCGGCTTCCCCCACCGGCGACCGCAATCCATCGGCGGGAGTGGCGACCGGCACCGGTACTATCGAGCGTGGATCGTTTCATTCCTTTCTCACCGGTGAAACGATCTCGGTCTTCGATTTCCTTATTCGGATTGGTAAAGCGAAACATTTCCGCGATTCCTGCCAATGGATTTCCCGGCAAACAGGTATACCGCTACCAACGCGGCAAGCGACCACAGAACCTGCAAATGATTTGCCGGAAATTGTCGTCAACAACCGGCAACTTTCTGTGATCTTGTCCGATGCTTGGGACGCACTCATTGCTGCGAATCAACCACCGCGCGTTTTTCGGCGAACGAATCACCTCATCCGCATCAAAATCAATACTACCGAAGACAAAGCTTATCCACAAATCCTCGATGATGTCGATATCTTCGGTCTGCTATTCCGGTGTGCCCGTTGGGTTCGTATGACCGAAACCGGAATCTCCGACAGCCAACCACCGCACGACATTGCGCGCGACATTACGCGGGAAATCGATGAGCGCATTCCGTGGTTCGACGATATTGTCCAGACCCCGGTCTTTGCCGCCAATGGTATTTTACTCAATACCCCCGGTTATTATCCGGAGGAACATCTCTATGTTCACCTCCCGGACAATCTCACCGGAATTGCTGTGCCATCGCATCCCTCTCCGAAAGAAATTAAATCGGCGCGCGATTATTTACTGGATGAGTTACTGGTCGATTTTCCGTTTGTTACTGACAGCGACCGCGCGCATGCGGTAGCGGCATTGTTCCAACCATTCATCCGACCCTTGATACAAGGTTGTTCGCCACTCCATTTGATCGAATCGCCGGTGCCCGGTTCGGGTAAAGGGCTGCTTTGTAACATTATTTCCCTCATTGCCACCGGCAGTATTACCGGTGCCCGCACAATACCTAATGACGAAGACGAGTTCCGCAAAGCGATCACTGCCGAATTGCTGAAAGACGATTCCATAATCTTACTCGATAATATTAACGAGCAGCGCTCACTCAACAGTACCAATCTGGCAACAGTTTTGACCTCAACGGTTTGGTCTGACCGCTTACTAGGGGCAACCACTAAAATATCGATTCGCAATCATGCACTCTGGCTTATGACCGGCAACAATCTGAAGATGTCGCTGGATTTAATCCGGCGGATGGTGCGCTGCCGGATCGATCCTCACCTCGAGCAACCGTGGCTGAGGGAGAAATTTAAACATGCCGATTTGCCGCTATGGGTACGCAAACAGCGACGCGAATTGGTGCACGCAATCCTAGTACTCATTCAGGCATGGGTCGATGCGGGCATGCCGCCCTATACCAAACCGCTCGGTTCGTTCGAGCATTGGTCGCAAATGATCGGTGGCATTCTCGATGTGGTTGGGATACCCGGTTTTCTCGGTAATCTGCAGTCGCAATACGAATCTGCCGATCCCGACCATGCGATCTGGCGAGAATTTGTCTCGGCATGGTGGGAAAAGTACCGGGAAAAACCAGTCAAGATTTCCGAGTTGAATGAATTCTGCGAAACGAATGAATTGCTCGCTGCCTTGCGCAGCGACGGTACGACCCGCTCGCAACAGACCAAGCTGGGACATGCCCTGCGCAGAATGGTCGACCGCAACTTCGCCGGTTACCGCATCCGGCAGGCGACCGAAGGGGTGAGTCAGAGCCGCTACAATTTTTATTTCCTCACGCCGGAGAATGCATGAACCAGCGCACTCAACCGTTTGTGCGGCAGACCTTGAACGCAGGTAAATGCTTGTCATTCCGTCAAGGTCTGCAGATGTATGCAGCAAGGTCTGCACACCGGAATCCTTACTGGATGCGCTTTTCCGGTCGTATGCAGACCTCAGCAGACCTCGATTGTACCCCTCCTGCGAGCGTGCGTGCCTGTGCCCGCGCGGGTGAGAACAGGTTATACGATAAGGTGTGCAGAGGTCTGCTCGCCATCGCAACGTCCGATTCCTACAGCGAATGCGAGTACAGACCTCAGGTTATAAGGTCTGAATCAGGTACGAAAAGGTCTGAAGAGAATAACAAAAAGAATTTCATTCACCACCATGATTCGAATGGAAACCGGTAATGAAGAAATCCAATAATGACAGTACTTCCAGTAAAAAGCACCGCGTCAAGGCGCGCTCGCTAACTGCGCTGGTTCCAGATACGCAAGAACGCTCAGGTGTTACAGGTACTCTGAATGGTAATACCGTCTGTGGTGTCGTCACGAAGAAAGGAACTCAATGCCGACAACCAGCACAGGCGAATGGCAGGTGCCGGTTTCATGGTGGCAAATACGAAGGCGCGATCATGGCGCGTCCGGGAAATCGCAATGCTGTTATTCATGGTGCGTATTTACCGGAGCTACAGGATGAGCGCGAAAAGAAAGCGTTCGATTTGTTCCTTGCCGATTTGTACGAGGTCTTCCCCGATCTGAATAAGGCGAGCGACCTGCGGCATGCGCAACTTGCCGCGATTACCTATATCCGTTTGCTGCGTGCGTTGTGGGGCGATGCTTCCAGTTCGACTATCGACGATCTATCACGCGCGTTCACGCGGCACCTTGCGGCAATCCGTGTAAACCGTGACCAACGGGTGGTTGATGGCGAGGGTGCGGCAGGTCCGAAATCACCTGCCGAGTATGCGGTCGAGATTATTCAGCAAGTACGGATGTACTCGAAAGGCGGCAAAGTTCCAGTGCCAATCGATCCGGCTCTGATCGGTTTAGGTCCATCGGCGGAGATACTACCCGATGAATAGTAGGAACATGCCGGAAAATTTTCGCAAACCATCGCAGAGGGTCGCAGTGTCGGTGCGAAAACACAAGAGTTACAACGACGCAGTGCCGAACTCAATCGCAGAGTCACTATTCTACGGGCATTGGGAGCTGGTGAGAACCTGGCAGTGTCGCGGGTGTTAGTCTGAACATGGTCTGTGCAATGACAGGTAGAGAAAGCCAAGAGTTAGGCGAATTTCCGAATCAGTGTCTCGGAAATTCTGGTGCGCACCACAGGTGTGTGTTGGATCATGTTCTGACGTCATTCCGCCTAACTATCGAAGAAACCAAACGTATGGAAAAATGCTGCACATGTTCTTCCGATCTGTTAGGACCGTTGTCGTCACCGCATGTCGAGTTGGGTGCGAGTGCGCAGGAGAAAGTCGTGTTAGGTGATTCATTTATGACTTTTTTCAACACCCACACCCATACAGGCAATCTCGGTTCTCCGACGTCACCACCGATCGAACCAATGAGCGACTCGCTGTTATCGCAGGTCGCTAAGACGGAGTGATTCATTGTCTTGTTGTCGCTTTAGACAATGGTGTAATAAACACCACGTCCTTTTCCGTGCGGTATCAGTTGTCCGCTACGAACGAGGGCTTCCAAATGCTTTTTGATCGTGTTGCGGTTGAACCGGTAATGGCTGACAACATCCGACATCGTAATACGACCACGCTCTTTGACTAGGCGGATAATTGCTTCGGGAATCGGTAACGACTGTTGCTCGCGTTGCGATTCGACCCGCTCGAGTAAACGATCCTTTTGCCGCTTGAGTGTGAGCAGGAAGAACTCATTCCAAGCGGGATCGCAGAGGTCTAATTGGGTCTTTCGTAGCGCCAGATAATAGTCCTGCTTTTGCAGTTCAATTTGTTGTTCGAGTGAACTGTACTGGACATAGTCGTATCCGGCACGCAACAACAATAGGTTGGTAAGCACGCGCGAGACGCGTCCATTGCCATCTTGAAAGGGATGAATGGCGAGAAAACGAACCGTGAACTCGGAGATTGTCAATAACGGGTGTTCCGATTCTGCCCTTAAGCGTTGTCCGATATCGGCAATTAGTTCGCGCATCAAATGCGGAGTTTCCAACGGTGAAGATGTTTCGAAAATCACACCGACTTCGTGACCGGTTTCGTCGAATGCCGAGACATGGTTGGGATGCTGTTTGTATTCGCCGAGATGCCACTGATCCTTGCTGGAATGCGCAAGCAAAATTTTATGCAATTGCTTCACGTGGTTTTCGGTCAAGTCGATTTCAGCAAACGACTCGGTTATCAATCGCATCGCATCAGCGTATCCGGCGACTTCTTCTTCGTCACGGTTGCGGAAAGAATGAATATCGATGCCGCGCAGGAGCATTTCCACTTCTGAATTGGAAAGTTTTGCCCCTTCGATTCGCGTCGAAGAACCAATCGATTCGATGGTTGCAAACATCCGGAGGGTTCGCAGCGCATCGGTCGATAATGAAGAAACTCCGCGCCAGTAACCCTTGAACTCATCGATTTCAGCGATGAGTCGGACAATCTGGGGAGTGAGTGTGATAGACATGGGTAATCCAATTTGATACACAATTATATCCAATTATACCCAATAAGTACCGCGACTGCAAATTTAATGGGTCTATATGGGTAACAATGGGTATAGCAATAATGTAGGATTTTTTATGTTTGAGCATCTCGGCACCGATTTAGCATTCGATAATGATGGCGACCTTGTCGTTTCGGCGACTGGAGATTTTGCCCTCGTAACCGGACGCGACTGTCTGCTCCACGATCTCGCCGATGCATTGCGCACCCTACCGGGAGAACTATTTCCGCATCCTGAATACGGTTGCGGATTGCTTGGTATGCTAGGATGCAACGACACTCCGCTCAACCGGGCACTGGCACAGCGCTATATCACACAGACCATCGAGCGCGATCCCCGCGTTGTTGCCTCGACGATTCGGGTGGAAGCGATCTCGTTTGAAAGTATTGAGAAATCGTTTCGGGCAAGTTTTCAAGCGGTCGGTGACGAAGACACCCATACACTCGTTTGGGGTTATGGAATAAAGAGTATCGATGATTTGAAACGGAATGCAACAAAGTGAAATCGTACACTGACATTCGCGATGAATTGATTGAACGGGTTGCAAGTAAAACACCATTCACCAATTTCTCGACCTCGAGCGGAATCCGCAATCTGCTGGAGATTTTCGCGTATGTCATCGCATCGCTGTACAACTTTGTATTCAAGGTGGCACAACAGGGCTTTCTGATGAGCGCCACCGGTGAATGGCTCGACCTGCGCGCACGCGAGTGCGGAGTCGAACGGTTGCCCGGCAATAAAGCGCAACTCTGGATCACATTCAATCGGACGGCATCAGCAAATCCCTTGACGATTCCGGCAGGTAATATTGTCAAAAGCCGAGCTGATTCATCCGGTAATGAATACCGGTTTTCGACGATACAACCGGCGACAATTCCTGCAAATGAATCATTCGTTCGGGTGCTGGCGGAAGCGGAAGCGATTGGCACTGCTTACAACATTGGTAGTGGAACGGTTACGCGACTGGTGACATCGATCTCCGGAATTACCAGTGTCATCAATGACGATTTTTTACTCGCAAATGGGAAAACGGTATCAACCCTCTATCGCGAGGGGAGTGACATCGAGACTGATGGTGCATTGCGCAAGCGTGCCCAACTTGCGTGGCAGGCAATCGGTGTCGGTGGTAACCGTGCCGCCTACGAGCAATGGGCATTGTCAGTCCCGGGTGTTCGGTCGGTACAGATCCTCGATGATTTTCCCTTTGGACCCGGGACGGTTGGAGTTGTGGTCTTGGGTGTCGATGGCATGCCATCATCGCAATTGTTGTCGGATGTATTGCTCTATCTGCGGCAACGTAAACCACTCACTAGTGACGTACGGGTCGTGGGTCCCAGCAAGCGCACCATCGACGTATCGGTCAATGTATGGCGCTTCTCTGATGCCGATCGTGAAACCATCGATAATACAGCGCGTCAAGTGATTCAAATTCACACTGACAAATTGCTGTTGGGTGAGGGATTGTTAGTTGCGCGCTTGCTGCAAGCGATTCTGAATATCGATGGCGTGTACAACGTCCGATTACTCTTGCCTGCGCAGGATCTGCTCTGTGGTCCCACTGAATTTTTGGAACTGGGAGCGCTTACTATCGAGCATTTCCTCAAGGGACGCAGTTACCAGGACACTGGTATCATTATCGAACCAGTCGAGACCACCGATGGCGAATCCGTTCCGGCACTCAAGCGGGAGAATTTCTACTGATGAGTGTGATCGGCGATTTCCTCTGGATGCTGTTGCCCGGTATCCGCAAACAAAAGGACACAGAAAATAGTGCTTTGTACGGGTTACTCTCGGCGATTGGAGAAGTGCTCGACGATGCGAAAAGCGATATCCGCAGAATTCGGTTGTCATGGTATGCGCAGGTAGTGGAGCCGGACGATGGTTATTACGCATTGCCGGAACGTAATAGCGATCTCGATACCATTGCCCTCGGACGCGGGACTCGCCGTTATCCGGTAGAATCGAATGAGTCACTGGCTCTTCGGCTCACCGATTGGCCGAATACCTGCCGGTGGATTGGCACCAAGCCGGGATTAAAGGCATTAATTGAATCGCACGGTTTTGTCTGCCGGGAGATCGTCGAAAGTTATGCCGACCCGCAGGGAATGATTTTGCTGTCTATTAACGATCAACCGCTGGAAGCGGAAATCAATCTGACGCATCTCTTTTCCGAAGAGGATGCCGGTAAAACCGACTATGTCGAATACCGCCAGAATCGGGTCTACCGTGCCAGTGAGCTGGTCTGGAATTTCTGCTTTACGGTGAGTATTGGCAGCAATGGACTGCCGGAACACCGGCGCGAGCAATTGCAACAAGCGATATATGACTTTAAACCCGCGCACACCCAAACGCAAATATTATTCGTGGACTAAGAAAAGCAAATGAAGAAACTACTATACTTCTCCGGTATAAAGCCGACCATCGAAGACCTCGAGTACCAGCAAGACGGGATTGAGGAAGCGCTGTCGTCCATGCAATCCGATCTGGTGAGTGATGGTGTGGTGCGGGGATTGCTTGTTTCCAAGGGAATCCAAGACTACCTCTGCGCATCCGGTGTCGCTTATATCAGTTGCAAACGGATTGAATTAATAGAAACGACATCCTTTCAATCGACAGCGAATCGTTATGTCTTTTTACAATACACGACAATATCAAGTCACGAAGTATCGCACTTTCTGACTGGCGACAAATACAACATCTATGGCGACGACTCCTTTAGTATTGTATCACGCACCGACAACACCCCGCAATCCGGTGAGGTACTGCTCGCCCACATTGAAACCGATGGTTCGGTTACCGATCTGCGGGAGCCAGTTTCGCTATTGATCGATGAACGGTTGCATGCACCGAACACCGATACCCATACAACTGCTTCGGAATTTCGCATCGGAGGTGCCGATGGACCTGTCGGCCTTACCGTGGAAAATATTCTCTCAGTTTATCCCGAGCTAAGGAATTTATTACGTAACGGACTGATCAACTTCCAAGATGGCAATGGTGACCAGTTGCTACTCACCCGCAAGATTCCTTCGCAACCAAACGCACCGGTGCTTTCGCTTTCGAATGCTCAACTGAAACTGTACCCGACCAGTCAACGATCAAGTGAACTATCGCTGGCACTCGATTCGTATCAAGCGGCATCAATAGCGAGTCAGCAAATATCGGCGCACTTATCGTCGCTGCAGGAACTGCGCGCGCTGGTCATTGCCAAACAAATCGCAGGTTATACTTTCGAGCAACTGCGCGGCAATACCGCTTTGCCCGGTGGCTCCTTTGATTTTGAAGTGCGCAATACCAAGAATGACTTGATTCGCAACGGTGTGTTATCGAATATGCGCCTACCGGGAACGGTTTCTCTCTCAAGCGGTTCACAGGCGATGGTTGGCAACGGCACCAGTTTCGATAGTTCCTATATCGGCAAGCGAACCCTAATCGATCCGGGGGCGAATAGTTCCCCACTCGAATTTACTATTTCGGCAGTCACTGATAGCACTCATGCCACACTTTCCACTACGGCAACCGGCAATATTGCCAATGCAGTGTTTTATTTTTCCGATGTCCCGGAGATCGGTTTTGGTGGTTCGATTACAACCATTACCGGAATGCTGGCTGGCATCGATGCGGTTAAATCCGGCAAGGAGCAAAACCGTTCGCTGGCGCTCCAACAACAGACCCACTCTACCAATCTGATCGGCGATAGTGCCGCAGTTATCTCCCAACCGCAAAGCAACCAGTATGTATTATTTTTTAGTTGGACAAAACCGTTACTGTTCGACCACGAAGAGATCGTGCAATATCTCGTTCGTGTCTATGAATTGTTGCCCAATACCGGATCGCTACCGGTCGATATATCAGTTGCTGTGCTCGAAGCAAATCACACCGATGCCATCGTTCGTGTAAATGAATCACCAACTAAACAGCGCCGCCAGATCGAAACCGACGATGCGACCACAACGGTTGGGAATGGCTCCACTACGAGTGAAATCATCTATACCGGCACTATGTCTTTTCAACCGAATCAACGAATCATCGTCGGTAACGAAAGCGGAATAGTTCGCACTGTCGATCCCGGCACCAAGACCATAACGCTGTTATCACCACTTACCAATGCTCCCATCTCCGGCACCACACTCACCGGTAAGAAACTACTCTATGAATCCGATGTCCGCACCGAGTCGTTCTCCATCGAAGTAAACCCGGGACAACGATTGCTACTGTTCGTTCGGTCAATGTCCGAGTACAATGTCGTGAGCAACTGGAGCAATAGTCTCGCCATTACCGTCGATGCGCTCCAGAGTGGCGATGGCAAGACGGTAGCACAGCTTGCCGATGCTGATCGCAAAGCGATGACGACCATCAAACAGATCGAGCGTGAGCAAGTAACGCGTGATTTATCCGAACAGGTCTTTACTCTCCAACGCGCCATTGCCGAAGCCCCGACTCAAGAGCAATTAGATGCGCTGGCGGCAGCTATGCCAACGGGAGCGAACTAATGGCAGACCGGATATTGACATTAAGTGGTCTTCCCGTGGGCAGAAGCGCAGTGTTGTATGACCTGCTGGCAAGAGTGCAACGCGATGGGAAATGGTGCTCGCTGCCGGTGCGGGTAGTGACAGTGGCAACCGATGGCACACTCACCATCACCGGACTGCGCGACAGTCGCTATGCATTGCTCTTTACCGCTCCTGCGCTGGTCGTGTTTTCGCGTTATCGAATCGAAGTTGGCGAGCCCGGAAATTATCGCACCCGCTATCTCGGCGATGCGGTGGAGACACCTTTGTTAACACAGGTATCGTCAGTGGTAGCGAATAATGAGATTGGTCTGCAATTCAAGTGGTCGCTGCGCAACGATTACGGCGTCACTCATTATGAATTGTATGCCGAGCGTCAAGATGTCGATGCGGCTGGTGTGCCAGTAATTATCCCGGGACGTAATGCACGTTCCGGTATTCTTCCCGCAGTTCAACCGGAGACACAGTACGAATGTTACCTCGTTGCCTGCGGACTGCGATTGAAAAGTAAACCTTCACACCGCATTTCAGTGACAACTCCGCAGTGCCCAATAGCGGAACCAAATTTAATTATTAATGGCAATTTTGAACAAATGGTCTGGTGAAAGGATAACCTGACATGGCAAATCAAATCACAATTTCAACAACTGAAAAGTTATTCGGCACCCAATCGATGGAGATTACTACCGATAGTGCGATGGCTTCATTGCTCACCGATCCGGATAAAACCAATTTTGTAAATGTCACCGGACTCTCGGCAGTCACTGTCTCGTGCTATCTCTATATCAAGACCTACACTGCCGGATACATCGTAGCGCGCACCCTGTTTTATGATGTGAATGGTAATTTGCTCGGTAACCATGACTGGGTTTTACAATCGGCGATTAATGCCGGATTCACCCGTTTCTACCAGACCTACCGGTTGGATCAATCTCCGGTTCCAACCGGAACGGTTAAGCTGAAACTGCAATTCGGTGGTATTCAGAAGTCGAGTGCGAATCCGAACTTCGATCTATTTATTGATGGTGTGAAAGCGGAGCAGGGGGACAAACTCACTGCCTTCTCCGACTATACTCTAAAGGAGAACGATTCGCTCGATCTGGTCGGTGACGGTGTCGTCTTCAAGAAGGTTGCTGGTGTCAATACCGACCACCGGATCACGAGTGACTCTATTGAGTCCGCAGCCGTGACCACAACTAAACTGGCGGATAGTGCAGTCGATGCCACCAAGCTCGCCAATGGCGCAGTCGATAATACCAAACTTGCGGATAATGCGGTCACCAGTATCAAAATTCAAGACGGTACGATTACAAATGCTAAAGTTGCAGAAAGCACCCTTACTGAAGACCGGCTAAACAGCGGCATGGTCACGAAACTTTCGAAATTGAAGTCGGATGGTGATTTCCAAGGTGACCTCTTCGCTTCCGATGGCACTACCAAGCTCATTGATTCCGCTTCTGGCAAGGTAACCACAGCACTCCAGACCAGTAGTGGCGCTTCCATCGACGACCGGATCGAACAATTCTACACCGATATCTATAATAAGGATATCGCGATTCCCCTGCTCGATAAAGATGTAACCAAATCCGCAGTCCATCCGACTTACTTGACCTACCGTCCCGGTTTTACTACCGGAGATATCAATATCGGTAACATCGGCGATAGTTGGGACAGTATGTTCGATCTGACGCGCGCCGATAATGGTGAGGATTTACTTGATGCTTCCGGCAATCCGATTAAGGTGGTCGCGCTCTGGCAGAAACAGAATAAGACCAATGCGATAACTGCCGGGAGTGATCCGCACGGGTCGGGTCCCGGTTGGTCCCGCAACGACGGCGATGGCAGCAATAACTCGACATGGATCGAACTCTCGGTAATACCGGTTGTCAACTTCACGATTGCTTATTCAGTACGGAAAAAATTATCGCAACTCGCAACCCGCGATTTGGTCACCGTTGGTGTAATCAAAGGGGGACAATCCGATGCCAATGTTACCACTGCGCTGCAGGAACTCAAGGGTACTCCGAATTGGAACGATGCGGTTCCCAGTGGTCGCAAATTAATCGAACTTACCACCACCAAAGATGGCGGGATAACCTACGTCATCGCCGATGGCAAGGTGAAAGGGACTTCGATTGCCAGCAATGAAGTCGGTAACACTCACCTTGTTGATAATGCGGTTACTACCCAGAAAATTGATGCGAATGCGGTCACTGGAAATAAAATTGCTAGCGGTGCGGTGGGGAATACACAGATTGCCAATGCCGCCATCAATGACACCAAACTTGCCGATGGCGCGGTAACCGCTATCAAAGTCGCGAATCAAGCCATCGATGCAAGCAAGCTGGCGAGTAGCGCAGTTACTACGGTAAAGATTGCACCGAATGCCGTCGATGGTAGTAAGCTGGCAAGTGATTCAGTCGATACTACCCACCTAGTCAATAATGCGGTTGATGCATCGAAGCTGGCAAGTAATTCTGTCACTGCCGGGAAAATTGCTAATTCTGCGGTCGGTACAGCGAATCTTGCCGATGGCGCAGTAATCGATACCAAAATTTCCGATGGTGCAATAACTACCAACAAACTGAATGCGACTGCACTGGCAGCATTCGATGCACATAATTTGGTGCAGAACCCATCGTTCGAATCGGGAGCATGGGTCTGATGAGTTTCTTCGATACGACGACCGATTACTCGGTATTTGGTGGTAGTTCACTGCGATTGGTTGGTGATTCTGCGCCACCGAATGTCATCACCGGACGCAGCAATCCGATCCCGGTGCACGGGCGCGATGCTATCGTCGTATCCGCTTACGTCTTCGCCCAGGCAATTATCACCGGAACCGAATTTTCAGGATTACTGACTTCCTATGATAACAACGGCAATGAACTCAGCACCATCGAATGGTTAAAGCTTACTGCCGGTAATGGACAGTTTATCCGGTATTATTTGGTACAAGACATTAGCAAACTCCCCTATAACACCTCTTCAATCCGGCTCTCGTTCGCACTTTCTGATCCGTCAAATAAACCTGCCGGACAAGTCTATGTCGATTGTGTGAAGTGCGAATATGGTAATCGGGTCACCGGTTATTCGGAGTCCGTGTTTTACGAAGAGATCTGCAAACACATCGGTGGATTTGGTGTTCCGACAATCGGCACGGCACAGTTAGCGAATGATTGTGTAACAAGCGGGCAACTGGTAACCGACCCCGCCTCCCTCGGAAAGTTGACCGGAGAGGCGTTGCAATATAATGGTGCGGCACTGAATGCCAATGTCCCGCTCAATGTGAATAATGGACTAAATGCACTCGGAAAAACCGGTATTACTCAGATGATACAAGTATCGAATCCCTGGGGCGGAATAATTAACATTGAAATCACTAATGGCATTATTACGAGCATCGCATGAGTGAATTTGAACACACTTCCGGTGAACATCTCGAACCACCCTATTCCTGCCAGTACCATCTGGCTAAAGTGGAGCAGATTGTACAGCAACTGCAGGACTTAAAAGAATCGATTCAAACCGTGCAAACGGAAGCGAAGGAAGAACGCAAGGAAGTCCATGCTGCATTGAAGGAATTAAACGATGCGATCAAAGGCAACGGAAAGGAAGGGCTCGTTGTGCAGATGGATCGCAATACTAACTTCCGGCTCATGATGACGAAGCTGCTCTGGGTATTATTCACGCCACTTTACGGTGGATTGATCGCACTCGTTATAAATCTATTTCTATCCAAATCATTGAGGTGAATGATGAGTATTCTCACAGCAATCCCCATTGTGGGACAAATTATCGATAAAGCCGAAGGCATCATCGACAAGTTAGTGTCGGATAAAGACCTTGCGGCGAAACTGAATCACGACCTGCAGACGCAGATGCTCGCACTCGATTATGGTGCGCTGGAAAAAGAGATCGATGCCAAGGCGAAGGTACTGGTCGCAGAGGTACAAGGGCAGAGTTGGCTGCAGCGCAACTGGCGACCGCTCTTGATGTTGGTGTTTACATACATCGTTGCTCACAACTTTGTGATTGCACCGATCTTTGGCATTACCTCCGTGCCGGTGCCGGAGCAGATGTGGACGTTACTCAATATCGGAATCGGTGGCTATATCGTCGGACGCAGTGCTGAGAAAATTGCGACCTCATTAAAGAAGGATGACTCAAAATGACTCTGGACGACATCGAATTTATTCCTGCGGCAAGAACCAACGCATATTCCCGACCAAGGAATATCGTGATTGACACGGTTGTCATTCATTATACTGCCAATGGTAGCATTGAGGATACGATTGCGTGGTTCCAGAATTCCGCAAATAAAGTATCGGCGCATTATGTAATCGGCACAGACGGACGCATTGTCCGAATGGTGCCGGACGACAAGCGCGCTTATCATGCTGGTGTTTCCGAATGGCAGGGTCGTCCGAGTGTCAATGCCTTTTCGATTGGAATCGAACTCGTCAACTGGGGTCCGCTCAAGCTGCGCGATGAATCCTTTTTCGCTTGGCCTAATGATTATACCGAACGCTATGATGGCGATGAGCCGGTATTGATCGGCACCGAATATTGGCAGTCGTTCCCGGAGCTACAGCTTGCTGCTCTTGAGCAACTGCTCGTGCTCCTCCGCGAAGAGCACCCAATCCAGTGGCTGGTCGGTCATAATGAAATAGCCCCCGGACGCAAGATTGACCCGGGTCCCGCGTTTCCATGGGAGCGCTTTCGACCTAACGTTTGACCCTGTCAACCGTTCGATAATCTCTCCTTTCCCAATCTAGTTAGCTAACCTACAAGCCGCTACAGTAGCGGCTTTAACGGTTATTGCCTTGCCTTGACTTCGCAAGACCCCGCGCTTAAGGTGTTGCCAACAAGTAAATCCAACGCAAGGCATTATCATGAAATACACAATACACAACCAGAAGTTCGGAGTCGAGATAGAGACTGCCGGATGCGAGCGGAAGCGAATCGCCGAAGCGATCAAGACTATCGTCAACGGGCGAGTCACCCAAGAGTTCGGAACCTTTCAAGCATCGCTGGTCACGCAACCTGATGGTCGCATCTGGCGAGTCCAAAACGATGCATCAATAACAACCATCCGCGGTCACAAGGGTTCCGAGATTGTATCGCCGATTCTGACCTACGACGATATCCCGACGCTCCAATTAATCATCATCGCGGTTAAGGGAATCGGCTGTATCGCCCATCGGAGTTGCTCCGTGCATGTTCATGTCGATGCGACACCGCATACCGCACAGTCCTTAACCAATCTGGCGAAGATGGTCTATCGCAATGAGGATTTACTCTTCCAAGCGATCGGCACCTCACCGGAACGCAGAGCACATTACACTAAGCCGATGGAGCAGGAGTTCATCGACCGGTTGCTTCAGAGTAAACCGGATACGATGACCGATTTGAACCGGGCATGGTATGGACATGCTAATCAAAACCCGCAACACTATGACCAGAGCCGCTATCGAGGTCTTAATTACAACAATTTGTACCGCTCAATCCACACGATTGAATTCCGGTATTTCCAAGCCTCCTTAAACTCAGAACGAATTACTTCCTGGATTCAACTGGTGCTCGCAATGTCGGCAAAAGCCCTCGACCTCAAAAAGACGACTCACTCCAAAATTGAAACCGACAATCCCAAGTTCAACTTCCGGGTCTTCATGGTTGCCGGTCTGGGAATGAAGGGCAACGAGTTCAAAACCGCACGAACCATCCTGCTTAAGAACCTGCCGGGCAATAGTGCATGGCGATATGGCAAGCCGCAAAAGAATACGGAGGTCGCCAATGTCCAATAAAGCGACGATTCCCTATTTCGCGTATGGAGCGAATCTCAATCTCGACGATATGGAATGGCGTTGCCCGGGGCATCTGCCTCGCTGCGTCGCCTATATCGAAAACTACCGGCTTGTCTTTCGCGGGGTGGCATCGATTGAACCAGCAAAAGGACATCGTGTTTACGGTGCGTTGTATCTGCTCACCAAATCCGACCTCGACGCACTAGACCGGTTTGAAGGATATCCCCGGTTGTATCACCGCAAAATTTTACCGCTCCGCAAATCCGGAAACAATCACAATACGAAAGCGTGGGTGTACATAATGAATGCCGACCGTAACGGTTACTATCCCCCTTCCGGTGGATACCTCGAGACGATACTTGACGGTTGCCGTGACTGGTGTATTCCTGATTTCTATCGCAAGCAAATCCTCAACGTTGCAAGGAGGCAACACAAATGATCAATAAGCACGAACTCGTCAATGAAAATGCGGTCTTCGTCGGCACTGCCGTCGAGATCGTCGAACAACTCCGGACGCAGGGATACTTCGAACGGTCGCTTCCGTTCCGGCAGTATCTGCGGCAACTGGTCGACACCATCGAAATCGCGGGAGGTCCCAATCTTTACAAAGGGATCTTCAATGAATCAGAGAAAATATCCGACGAGGAGTTGGCGGAACGGTTTATCCGCGAACTCATTAACAACGGTCTATTCAAGGAAGCGTGAGCATCTGCTCACTCAATCGTAATCATCAAATCCAAATCAATCACTCAACACTCTCTTGAAAGGAGAACAGCATGAGTACCACAACAACCAAAACCAAGAAGCAAATCGGCGACCGTGTCGTTATCACCGGTGGCTCCCGCAAGGGCATTCAAGGAAACATCATCGCATTGCAGGGATTGAAAGCGACCCTGCGCACCGACGATGGCGAAGAGATTCCGGCAATGCTCGCCTGGATCGATAAAATCGAATCAACTCAACCGGCACAGGAAACCGTAGAGACACCCAGCGAACCCGTCGAGACACTGGTCGTGGAGACCACTTCCGATACGACGACCGAACCACCCGAACCGCCACAACCGACAGTATCCGAGCCGGTTGCTGAATCCTCTTCACCCGAAACTGAGACAGCACCGATAGTGAAGAAGCGAGGTCGGAAACCCAAGCCAGATGCCGCATCAACGGCAACGGTGCAATCCGAACCGGCAGAAACGACAGAATCGGCACCGACTACGGAAACTGCGACAGTCGCACCGGAGGCAATACCGGTCGCACCGAAGCGGACACGCAAGCCCAAATCCAACCCGGCACCGGAAATTGCCCCTGAATCGAACGTGGCGCAAAACCCCTACGAACAAATGACAGTAGTCGAGTTGCAGAAGCTTGCCAAAGAGCGTGATATTTCAATTGCTCGGACAAAAGCCGACTTTGTCCGCATCATAAAGGAAATGGAGCCCGATTGCGATACCGAGGCACTCAAGGGTCCGGCACTCTTTAACAAGGTATCCGAACTGCACATCTCGCGGCTCCGGTCGAAGAAGGATTTGGTGGAGTTGCTCTCGGTTTAATAAATTTTCACGATAGTACAAGCGGATGCTCACGACGGGCATCCGTTTTTTTTCTGTTCAAATTTTACTTGTGTGATTCCGTATTACCACATGCTGAGATTCAACAGTGGCCTTCAACATATCAACTACAGATCGAAGATTGTTGGAATCGACTGACGATGAATGTATTAAATCAGTAAATTTCTCTGCCCTCACCAATGACTCATCGATCAATATGTAGCCTTGGTATAACTTCACAAAGCATAATACCGTCTCACTCGTTAGAGTATCCGTGTTTATCAACACACCAGATTTTTTATAGGAATGCACCGTAATTCCAAGACAATTGAGCTGATTTCGGTATCGATGTACAGAAACGATATCAACCTCGAGCTGCTTTGCGATGTCCTCGTATTGTAATCGATTATTTTTATTATTTAAGCAAATATTTACAAATTCTATCAACCGCCTACCATGTTCGATGTTGCTGAATAATTTTTGCCACTTGGTTTTCCTCATCATGCTCTCTTTAGTCGTAAAAAATTCTCACTAGTTGATAGTTATCGTCCAAAATGTCATGAGTACCTTGTGGTTTGGGAAACTTCGCGAAGCTTAGTTCGCGTGCTTCCATTGATTAACGGTTTCAAGGGTAAACTGTCCCTAACGGCTTTCATGAATACATTTATCGATAACAAACTATCAACTACTCTCAAGCTGCATGCGGTGGCTTATCTGCGTAAGTCGACCCGCGAGATGCAGGAAAACTCGATTTTGAACCAGCGCAAAGCGATTGACGCATTTGCCGAACATCATAACATTCACATTCTGAAGTACTTCATCGACGACGGTATATCCGGTCTAACGATGTCGAAACGGGATGCTTTTAAGGAGTTGATTAACGAGTACGTCATTGGCGGAAAACTGAGTTTTAGCATCATCCTTGTATTGGATGTAACGCGGTGGGGTCGTTTCCAGGATATCGACGAATCGGCGCATTTGGAGTTTATTTGCCGTAAGCACGGTAAGGAAATCATTTATGTTACGGAAGAGTTCAAGAACGACAACTCGATCATGGACTCTTTAATTAAAGCGTTGAAACGAGCGATGGCGGCGGAGTACTCGAAGAATTTAAGCGATAAGGTGTTAGCCGGATCGCTGACTATCGCGCGGCAGGGGTTCCGGGTCGGTGCACCTGCGCCGTACGGTTTTGAAAGGATGCGGCTCGATCAGCAAAGAAATCCAGTTGGCATTTTGCACGATGGTGAGCGGAAAGCGATTGCCAATGAGCGGGTTACGTTGGTGCCCGGTAATGCAGAGGAAGTGGAGACGATAAAACATATTTTTGGTTTATTTACCAGACGGGGGCTACGGGAAGGAAACATTGCAATCGAACTGAATGAGCGGAAAATACCTTCTCCTGGGGGTGGCGAATGGACAGAGAATACAATACGAGTGATGCTTCGAGATGAGACGTACACCGGGACCTTACGATATAACCGCACATCTTCGCGGCTGCATGGACCTACCCGCAAGAATCCGCGTGACCGCTGGGTATTGGTTCCACAGGCGTTTGAAGCGATTGTCTCACCCGACACATTTCTCGAAGCGCAGCAGATATTTCAGAAACGACATCCGGTTTGGAGCGATCAAGATATCCTACTTCGTTTGCAGGAACTATTCCAGACGCACGGGAAGCTCACCGGTCTGATCATCGAGTCGACACCACAAATGCCCTCCACCAATATTCTAAAGAAACGGTTCGGTTCGCTGTTCAATGCTTACAAATTAGTCGGATATGTACCTCCCTATGATATCCGGTTTTTCGAATTGAAAGAGTTGGTGAAATCCATTGAGGAACGGTTGTGGCAGGAAGTATTTGCCGCATTGGTGGAAATGGGACTCACTGTGGTCGACCACGGCACACATCTCTGTTTGAACGACCAGTTGAACATTCAACTTATGGCATCAAGTATTCGCAACAACAATGGCAAAAAGCGTTGGGTGTATCGTTTTGACCGGCAAGTAGACATCGATCTTACGCTCGCAGTTCGGCTTGCCGACGATGCGGGAAATATCCTCGATTTCTATTGTTTCCCATCTATCGCCATGGAAACCGACAAGTTATTTGTGTCATGGTCGAATGGTATCTATCTCGATGCATACCGTTTCGACAAAATAATCGATGTGTACGATTTATTCGGCGATAGCGGACATATCAATAAGGAGAAAACCTGCGATGAAATCGGTACGTGATGTGATTGAAATTAAAATCGATAAGATCAAAATTATCAATCCCCGACAACGCGATCCGGCAAAATTTGAAGAAAACGTCGAATCGATTCGGCGACAGGGATTAAAGCGTCCAATCGTGGTGAATACCCGATATATCCCTGAACATAGTAAATATGAATTGGTTTGCGGGCAAGGTCGAATTGAGGCGTTTCAAAAATTGGGACACACGACGATTCCTGCCTTGACCGTCGATGTCGACCGTGAAACGGCGTATGTAATGTCCATCGCTGAAAATGCTACACGGATGACACCCCCGCCCATTTGGTTCGCGCAAGTAATTAAAGGACTCGCGGACACTGGGATGCCGATTGAACAAATTTCCGTTATTCTTGACCGTACACCGGACAAGATCAAGGATTATCTCTTATTAATCGAGCATGGGGACAAATTACTAATCGAGGCGGTTGAACAAGGAAAAGTGAGTGCCAGTGCGGCATTTATGATCGTAAAAGAGCCGATTCCCGAATTACAACGGTTGCTAACTGATTGCGTCGAAAACAATGTATTCGATTATTCCGATGTACCGGCGGTGCGAAAATTAATTAAGCAACGTCTTCGTTTTCAGCAGGAAAATAACTCGAATCGATCCGGCAAGACCCCTTATGGCGAATTATCTATCGAAACATTGCGTAAAGAGATTCGACGAACTCTCGACAAGCAAGAAAACTTCGTTCGCAGGTCGCGCCGATACGAGAACCAAATCATGATTCTGATAGAAGCATTCACTCGTTTGAACAACGATCCCGATTGGGTGTCTTTGCTGCGAAATCAAAAATTAACGGATTTTCCGAAACTCAAAGGGAAGCATTTGCAGGACCTGTTTGCAAACTTTTCAAAAAGTGAGGCCGCATGAACAATATCTCTTTTCGTACCGGAACAGTGACCTTGCCGGTGAATAATCTGTATCCCCTGTTTCCGCGAAAGCTTACAGGTCATTTATGCACGACCTATCGAAAAATCGTCAGTTCGATTAAAGAGATTGGTTTGGTCGAACCACTGGTCGTCGTCGAAAAGGAAGGACGCTACTACATTAAGGACGGTGTCTTGCGTTGGACAGCGCTGAAAGAGTTAAAGATCGAGTCGGTTGAATGTCTAATCGGCACCGACGATGATGTCTATACTTACAACAAACGGGTCAATCCCCTGACGGTTAGCGAGACACATACGATGATCAATAAAGCGATTCAAGAAGGGGTCAGTCTGGATCGAATCGCCGCTACTCTGAATGTCAAAAAAGAGTGGGTGCGTAAAATGGATTCGATGCTGATCGGAGTCGCTCCTTCCGTTATCGGTCTATTACGTCAACATAATGTGTCGAGGTTGACTTGTGAAGAGTTGAAAAAAGTGTCCTATCATCGGCAAATCGAAATTGTTGAACTCTTGAATGCCGCGAACGACTTTTCGCGTCGTTATACCAGAACTTTGGTGCTTTCCACTCCAGAAGATCAATGGAGTAAAGCGCATCCGACAAAAACCGTAGGGTCAGAAGCACAAAGAAAAGAACTGACGGGAAAACTTTACCAAATGGAAGATGAGTTTAAACGGGCTACAAGTAGTTATCGGGACAATGTATTCGATTTGGTTAAATTTACCGGATATGTACGGAAGGTAATTGCCGACTTGGCGGTACGCGCTTTCCTTGAACAGAATTATCCCGATATACAACTTTTTTTTGAAAAAGTGATTAACGATCATGAACTGGACGTTTGATCATCGGTAGTGCGACAAAGTTTACGCATCGAAGATTGCAAACCGTCGTTACAAAGTGTCATACTTAATCTTTCAAGTAGTACGGAATGTAGGATTATGCCCCGAGCCGAAGAAATACTCACTTTTATCAAACTTATTGGAATTGTTCAAGTAAGCGACTTAGTAAAACAGGATATCCAACGAGATGTTTTAGCCCGGTTAGTGAAGGAAAGCAAACTGAAGCGGGTTGGCCGGGGTCTATACTGCGTCGCTGACTACCAACCATGCATGCATGCTGAATTTATTCCGGTTGCACTGACTATACCCAAGGCGACTATCTCTTTGTTGTCTGCGCTCTGGTATCACGGTTTATTGACACAAATACCCAACGAAATATGGATTACTCTTCCTAGTGAAATGCGCACTCCCAAAACGGACTTTCTCCAATTGCAGGTGTCAAGAACATCGCCTGATATTATTAAGGTGGGACGCGAACAACAGTTAATTGAGGATACTCCGGTGTACATCTATTCGTTGGAAAGGACGATCGTCGATTGTTTCAAACATCGGAACCGAATTGGTTTGGATATCGCAACTGAGGCATTACGTAACGGTATTTATCAAAAGAAAGTCAATCCACGCACCATTATGAGGATTGCGAGGCTGTTGCGTATGGATAAAATTATTAAACCGTACCTGCAGGTACGAAAAATTCAGAAAAACGCGGAGTCCTGTGAAATCAGCTTGAACTCAGGTCTGTAAAAAATGTCTTGCCCTCGCTTTACCTGTAATTACATTGTGTAGGTTAGCGTTTTGCCGCCTCCGATATTTATATCAAATCTTCGTTTTTCTTTGCCCTGAAAGCAACCTGACGAGACCTCTCTGAGCCGTAACCAATATCGTAACTCCTGATATTTCCTTATCGGCTTCCTTAACGGGTTTTTCCTCAACCGGTAATGTTTGTTATACTAACACCTGTTAGCTATACTCTGGTAACCGGGTAACGAGGCAAAAAATGAGCGAAATCCCCTTAACCGACCGACAGTCGGAATTGTTGCAATGGATCACCCAATATTTCCAGAAGCATGGTCGGACTCCGACGATGCAGGAAATTGGCGACCATTTTTCGATCAGTCGTCCGACCGCATTCAATATCGTCAAGCCCTTGATTAATAAAGGGTATCTGCGGAAAGTCGGAAGCGGACCGTTTAGACGGTTGGATATCATCGATGAGACCGGAACCATCTTGAAACAACAAGGGGTTCCCGTAGTCGGAAGAGTTGCCGCAGGTTTGCCCCTGTTGGCGACAGAGAACCGGATTGGATGGATGCTTGTGGATGACGTTTTTGTGCGCCGGGGGGCAACCTATGTGCTCGTGGTTGAAGGGAAGTCGATGGTCGGTGCCGGTATCCTGTCAGGGGACAAAGTTATCGTCCGACCGCAAAAAACAGCCGAAAAGGGGCAGATTGTCATAGCGCGGTTCGATGACGAGGTGACAATTAAGTATTTCCATACAGTAAAAAACGGTATGGTCACGCTCAAAGCGGCGAATCCCGACCACCAGGACATTGTAAAACCGGCATCCGAGTGTTCGATACAGGGAATTGTTGTCGGATTGTGCCGCGAGTACCCGATGAAATAAGTGTCAGATTTTGACGTTCAAACACATTCATTGATGAGATGAAGATGCAGATTACACAACTCAGTCGCTACGATTTTCCCGAGGACATGATTGCCAACTGGCGGAAACTCGGGATACAGACCTTACAACCAATTCAAGTGCAAGCGATACAGAAGCATAAGCTGTTCGACGGCAACAGCATGATCGTCTCCGCGCCCACTTCCTCCGGCAAGACATTTATCGGTGAGCTTGCCGCCGTGTATCAAGCAATCAACAAAAAGAAGACGGCATTCCTAGTTCCACTGAAAGCCATCGCAGAGGAAAAGTTCCAGACCTTCCGTCAGATGTATTCGTCGTCTGGAATCAAGGTGGTGATCTCGACTCGTGATCATAAGGAGTATGACTCGGACATCGAGAATGGTAAATTCGATATCGCGATTATCGTTTATGAGAAGTTCTTTCAATTACTCAACTGCAATAAAACGTTCCTCAATAAATTGGGTCTGGTAGTGGTCGACGAGTTGCAGATGCTGGCGGACATCAGTCGTGGACCGACACTGGAAATGATCCTGACCCATCTTCGCATGCAACGGGAGCAACTCGGTTTCCAACTCGTAGGACTATCGGCAGTTCTGGGCAACCATCGGTTGGTCAATGAGTGGCTGGATATCGATTTGTTGCATTACGAGCGCCGCCCAGTGGAGCTGCGAATCGGTTATCTCTATCAAGGTGTGTTTCATTACCGTACGATGAACAGTCCAGGCACCGGTGACGAAACGATTCTCAAACGACCACCGGAGGATCGGGCTGAAGTATTATATGCGGCGGTGACAAAATTCAGTGAAGATGGTGAACAGTCGTTACTTTTTTTGAAAGACAAAAATTCGGTGCGCGGTGTGGCGAAGGCGCTTATACAATGGATCAATGCGCCGAGTGCGACCGATGCAATCGCGGAATTGGAGACTTTGGAAGAGACTCATTCCCGCGACGAATTAATGGAACTGTTACAACACGGTATCGCATTGCACCATGCCGATCTGACCATCGAGGAACGAGAGCTGGTGGAACGCCACTACCGTAATCGCAGTATCCTGGTGTTAGTCTCAACATCTACTTTGGCAATGGGTGTCAATCTTCCCACCCGAAATGTGTTCATTGAATTGCAGCAATGGCGCTATGATCCAAAGTTTAAAAAATTGGATACCGTCGATTTATCCAAAGGTGAGTTCGAGAATATGGGCGGTCGTGCCGGACGCTACCAATTAGAGGATGAATTCGGTCGTGCGATTGCGTTGGCGCATTCGATAGTGGAGCGGGAACAGATACGCCGATTTTATTTGGAAGGGGAATTGGAGGAAGTCAAACCCAATCTCTGGCGTTCTTCGATGGCGACGACAGTGTTGGGTGTTGTCTCGTTACTCGGTGGTGGTTCCACCGAACAGATAAAATCGTATCTGCGCAATTCATTGAGTTGGCATGTCCATGAAAAAGATGCGCAACAACAGGAGGAGTTGAACCAAGAGTTGGATTGCGGCCTGAATTATTGTTTGCGCGCGGGTGTGGTTTCCGGTACGACTGGTGAGAAACTGACTCTTACCGAGTTTGGAACCACGGTAGTCAGCATGGGCATCCGGGTTGAAACGGCTCACGTTATTAAGCAATGGTTATCGCAACGGGACGATCAAGCTATTTCGTGCATGGAGGCGGTGTTATTTGCGCTATTGACTGCCGATGGTCAAGAAGGATATGTCAATTTCTCCACTTCCGAATACCATTACCATGGTTACGAATATACGATGCGAGTAACAGAACAGATTGGCTCGAATGGCATGGCAATCTTCGATTCAGTTTGTAGTAACAACATCGATCAGTATAACCGGGCAAAAACATGTAAAAGCGCTTTACTGTTGAACGATTACATCGGTAGTTCTACCAATAAGGAATTGGAGAAAAGGTATCAAATTTACTTGGGTGCAATTCGCCGTATGGCGGAACAAATTGCATGGGTACTATCCAGTGCTGCAGAACTCGCAAAAACATTGGGTTATCCCAATTCCTGGCGTAAATCACTGGATCAAATCGCGATGCAAGTGCAATACGGTGTTCCAAATGCGGGTATCGCACTCGCACAGTTGCAAATCCCGCGACTCGGACGCGAACGGATACGTAAACTTGTCGCTGCCGGACTTACCGAACCGCAACAAATCTTGGAAGCGGGTGCTGCCGTGTTAGCCAAGTACGTGACAAAACCGGTCGCAACTTCGTTACTTGCCTGGTGCAAGCACCGCACTCAAGCGGTTGAATTGGAAACCGCGCTAAGCGACACTACCGATACAAATACCTCTTCGGTGTCGATAGAGAATAAAGGACACCATAATGTAGTCGTGGGCGTGAATCACGGAACGATCATCATGAATCCACGTGAAAACACTCAGGTAAAAAAAGCGGAACCGCCGGTTGATTTGTCAACACTGCCATTGACGAGTTGGAAACGCGAAGTATCACAGCGCCTCGAATCCCTAACTCCCGAGGCATTGGAACAGTTGTACGAAGAGACGCGGGCAACCCGGCACGATAGAATCCGCGCAGCATGCAACGAGTTGAAGGCGATGACAAGCATTGCCGATGCGACGCGACGAATCAAACAACTGAAAGATGAATATGTCGCGTTTACAACACTACTCAACGATACGTTACATGCAATTGTGATACCATCGTTTATATCCGATTTTACCAGTCTGTTGCGGAGTCGAGCGAGTTTCGATACCGTCCGAAACCGTGCACTTGCTGTATTTGATTCGATACTGGTTCCACTGAATGGGCTGATCAAGCTGCTGGAATCGTTCCGCGTTTCTCCCGAGGAACTATTATTGGAAGCGGTACAACGTAGCCGTCCGGTATTAAATGGAACGAACATTGACTCGGATGGTTTGCTGGACGAGTTACAGCGAACGGAACGATTTCTACCCAAGCAACAACTGGTAGAAGCCTTTGGTAACCTGTTACGGAATGCCGGTGATAGTTTACACAATACTGACGACCCGATAATAGTCCTGTCGTCTCGTATCGAGTCCAACCAGACTTGCCTTACCATCCGTGATAACGGTTGCGGCATTTCTCCCGAACAACATGAGTCGATATTCAATAACGGTTTCTCGACCAAGGATACAGAAGGATTCGGACTTGCCCGAGTCAAACACACACTGCAATCTCTCGGTGGCGATGTTCGTCTCGTCGAGAGTGAACCCAATGTCGGCACGACATTCGAGGTTGTTCTATGAGTGGAAACGGTTCGGGTTGTCGAGTCCGCATCTTGTTGGTTGAGGATAATGAATACGACCGGCAGACGATTCGTAAGGCGTTTGGCTCGCAGTTCGATATCGATGCAGCGATCCATTATTCGCAAGCGATGGAGAAACTCAAATCCGACCAATACGACTTTGTACTACTCGACTTGATGCTTCCCGAACGGCATGGTGCGAAAATTATGGAGGATGGTTCGTTAGGATTCCAACTACTCAAATATATTCGGGAGAATGAGCCGCTCTGTCCGGTAGTCGTTATCTCCGGGATGCAATCGGTCAAAACCGCTCTGAAAGTGCTTTCCGTTGGTGTCGTCGATTACATTGTAAAAGAGGAATTGATAGACCAGCTACCGGTGATTCTAAAAAAGATTGAGCTAATTCGTCGTGGTCAAATCGAGAGCTTGATGCTGCGTCGCACTCAGACGCATGGCTCCGAACGGAAGTTCATCTACGCCTCCGAACAAATGGCTGCTATCGATAAGCAGATTACGAAAGTGGCACAGGATGACACACCGGTAATTCTGCTTGGTGAATCTGGTACGGGTAAAGAAGTTGTCGCGCGCGAAATACACCGACGTAGTCACCGCACAAATTCTCCATTTATCGATATCAATTGCGGTGCAATCCCGGAATTGCTGCTGGAGACCGAATTTTTCGGGCATGAGAAAGGTGCGTTCACCGGTGCCGATAAAATCAAGAATGGGTTGTTCGAACTGGCGCACAATGGGACGCTGTTTCTCGATGAGATCGCGGATTTATCTGCACCATTGCAAGTGAAATTGCTGCGGGTCCTGCAAGAAAAAACGTTTCGGCGCGTGGGTGGTACGAAAAATTTACTGGCGGATGTACGGATTATTGCCGCGACAAACAAAGATTTGCATATTGAGAGGGCTGAAAAGCGGTTCCGGGACGACCTTTACTACCGAATCGCAGGACTAGTTCTTCACATTCCGCCCCTGCGGGACCGGAAGGAAGACATCGAAGCGCTTGCTAAGTACTTTTTGCTCAAGCTGTCTCCTAAGCACGATATTGTCCTTACCGAGCGTGCGATGCAGGCTCTAACGGCGTATCTATGGCCGGGAAACGTCCGCGAGCTGGAAAATATAATTCATCGACTCGTGTTCCACGCCGATAGCGACGAGATCGACCGGAAAGACGTGTTGGCGATACTCCCGACGACTTCGCAGTCACTGCAAACAGTCGTTTCCGAGACATTGAATTTGCGACAGGTTGAAACGTCGGTTATTCAAGAAGCAATAAGGAGAAGCAAAACCCAAAAAGAGGCTGCAAAGTTGCTTGGGATTGCAGAGAGTAGTTTAAGGCGGAAACTTAGCTAATGTTACTAATTTGTAACATTGAAGTGGCACACAGAATTTTATGGAAAAATTACCGCTAAGTAAACTCGAACAACACCTTGCTAAAGCTGCATGGATACTAAAAGGTCCAGTCGATGCGGCTGATTTCAAGGCATATATCTTTCCACTCCTTTTCTTCAAACGCATTTCTGATGTGTACGACGAGGAGCTTCGTCATGCACTCGAGGATTCGGGTGGTGACCGCGAGTATGCTTCCCATGCCGAATTTCACTCTTTTTCTCTTCCGGACGATTGTCATTGGAACGATGTTCGCCAAGTAACAGTAAATGTCGGGAAGGCGTTACAAAAAGCATTCCGAGGAATCGAAAAAGCCAACCAGCAGCTCCTATACGGTATTTTCGGTGACGCGAACTGGGCAAACAAAGAAAAACTTCCTGATTCGCTACTTACCAACCTCATCGAACACTTTTCCCAATACAATCTGTCAAACGAGGCAGTCGAACCCGACGTTCTCGGTAAAGCGTATGAATATCTGATTAGCCAATTTGCCGACCTTACTAATAAAAAGGCGGGTGAATTTTACACGCCACGTTCGGTTGTCCATTTGATCGGGCTCATTATCGATGTCCAAGAAGGTGAATCCGTTTACGATCCTGCCTGCGGAACCGGTGGTATGCTGCTGGAGAGTATCGAGCACTTGCGGCGAACCAACCGGGATTACCGAACGCTCAAAATGTACGGTCAGGAAAAAAACTTGACGACTTCCACCATTGCTCGCATCAATATGTACCTGCACGGCATCGAGGATTTCCGAATCGAGCGTGGCGATACGCTGCGTCAACCGGCATTCGTTGAAAACGATCAACTCCAGCAATTCGATTGTGTTGTTGCCAATCCGCCCTTCTCTTTAAAAGAATGGGGTGCGGAGCAATGGGTGAATGATCCCTACGGACGTAACATCGCCGGTGTGCCACCGAAGGGAAATGGGGATATGGCTTGGGTACAACACATGATTCAATCCATGAAACCCGATACCGGGCGAATGGCTGTCGTGTTACCTCATGGTGCGCTCTTTCGAAAGGGTGCGGAAGGTCGTATCCGTCAAAAACTGATTGATAGCGATCGGTTGGATACTATAATCGGACTGGGAGCTAATGTATTTTATGGAGCGACACTTGCGGCTTGTATTCTGATTTTCCGGGCGAAGAAACCCAAGCAACGAAAACGGAAGGTGCTGTTTATCGATGCGTCCGATCAAATCAGAGTCGGTAGAGCACAAAATTTCCTGGAAGCACAGCATGTCGAAACAATCTATAAATGGTATCGTGAGTACAAATCACTTCCTGATCATGTACGAGTCGTCGATAATGAAGAGATCGTAACGAAAGAGTACAACCTCAATATTCCGCTCTATATTGAGAAAACCATAGTCGACAACCTCCCTTCGATGGAAGAGGCGATTGCCGAACTCGAAATTGCAGCACAAGCGGCATGGCAAGCTGAAGATCGCTTTAAAGAGTTGCTCATGGAATTCGGGTTGCTATCATGATGAAACGCAAGGAGCTGGAAAGTTATCTTTGGGGTGCAGCGACCTATCTGCGCGGCCATATCGATGCCGGTGATTACAAGCAGTTTATTTTCCCTCTGTTGTTTTACAAGCGAATTTGTGATGTTTACGACGAGGAGTACCAGCAAGCATTAGCCGAGAGTGGCGGTGACCTGGAGTATGCATCCTTCGCCGAAAATCACCGGTTTCAGGTGCCGAAAGGGTCGCATTGGAATGATGTCCGCTCGGTGACTCGAAATGTTGGCGAAGCGCTACAGAAGGGTATGCGCGAATTAGAGAAAGCGAATCAGGAACAATTATTCGGAATATTCGGAGATGCATCGTGGACGAATAAGGATCGGTTGAACAATGAGACGCTCACCAACCTAATCGAGCATTTCAGTCAGCATAGTCTCAGCATCGGTAATGTCCCCCAAGATGAACTTGGTGATGCCTACGAGTTTCTGATTAAGAAATTCGCCGACGACAGCGGGCATACCGCCGCGGAATTTTATACCAACCGTACCGTCGTTCGGTTAATGACGTTAATTTCCGACCCGCAACCGGGAGAGAGTGTGTACGACCCAACTTGCGGTTCCGGCGGGTTGTTATTGAACTGTGCGCTCCAGTTGAAAGACACGGGTAAGGAATACCGGACGCTGAAATTGTACGGACAAGAGATCAACCTGATTACTTCCTCAATTGCTCGTATGAATATGTTTATGCACGGTATCGAGGATTTTCAGATTGTTCGCGGCAATACTCTCAGCAACCCCGCGTTTCTGGAAAACGACCGACTGAAGACATTCAACGTGATACTTGCCAATCCTCCATACAGTATCAAGGCATGGGATCAGAAAGCATTTGCGAGCGATCCATTCGGCAGAAATATCTGGGGGACGCCTCCTCAGGGATATGCCGATTACGTATTCCAACAACACATCCATACATCTCTCGATCCTGACAACGGGAGGTGTGTTATTCTTTGGCCGGATGGTATTCTCTATAGAGATGCCGAATCTGCTATCCGCCGTAAAATGATAGAAAGTGATGTGGTGGAATGTGTGATCGGTTTGGGACCGAATCTCTTCTATAACTCACCAATGGAGAGTTATCTCCTGATCTGTAGGAACAATAAACCGAAAACGCGGCAAGGAAAAATTCTCTTTATCAATGCCGTGAAAGAAGTTCATAAAGAAAAAGCGACGAGTTACTTGGAAGAGAAACACATTCAGAAGATTTTCAATACATATCATGACTACCAAACGATAGACGGCTTCAGCAAGGTTATATCGGTTGAAGGTGTGCTTGATAAGAAAGCTAATTTGAACATTACGCTTTACACCGGATCAATGCAGAAAACCGGTAATGGTGAGAACTTACACGATGCAATTGATCAATGGAATAGTAGCGCAGATGAATTACGACAGTCGATTCAAAAGCTGATAGCGAAACTACAGTGAAGCAAACATTCGACAAGCAAGGTTGGAAACGAATCAAGTTCGGTGAAGTATGCCGCAACTTGAATATTGCCGAGCGTGATCCATTATCGAATGGGATCGACCGATTTGTTGGATTGGAGCATATCGAACCGGAAAACCTACATCTTAAGTCGTGGGGCAATATCGCTGATGGTATAACTTTTTCGAAACGATTCAAACCCGGTCAAGTACTGTTCGGTAAACGTCGTTCGTATCAGAAAAAAGTTGCGTTTGCAGAGTTCGATGGAATTTGTTCTAGTGATATTCTGGTCTTAGAAGCCAATGAGAAACGAATCGAACCAAGTTTGTTCCCTTTCTTATTACAGAGTGAGCGGTTCTTGGAGCATGCGGTTAATACATCGGCTGGGGCTCTTTCACCTCGAACAAAGTTTCAAGACCTTGCTCAATTCGAGTTCCTCCTTCCCCCAAAAGAACAACAAGCGAAAATCGCTGAATTGTTGTGGGCAGCGGATAACGCCACACAAAAGGCAATATCGTTGGTAAATGGGCTAGGAGAACTTCTAAAACTCTCATCAGATCTAATTTTTGAAACATACACAAAGAAACCAACTATTAATAACGTCAGAAATTTGGATGGGTATCAAGAGTGTCCCGTAACGGATTTGTTAAGCACAAAACTGCTTAATGGAATTTATAAATCAAAAGAATATCTTGGGCATGGGATAAAATTGGTAAATATGGGAGAATTATTCGCTTATCCTAAACTGTATAACCCGGATATGCAAAGAATCACGTTAAGCGATAAAGAGGAAAAACAATTCTTACTTCAAAAAGGCGACTTACTTTTCGCTAGACGTTCGTTAGTCATCGAAGGAGCTGGTAAGTGTTCGATTGTGATGACTGATGAAGAGAAAATGACTTTTGAATCTTCGATTATCAGACTACGGCTCAACACAAAATTAATACTCCCAATGTACTGCCATTATTTTTTCCGGTCTTCTGAGGGTGTAAAAAGAATAAAGAGAATAGTCGGATATACAACTGTTGCCGGTATTACTGGATCAGATCTCTACAATATTTCAGTACCGGTTATCGAAAAAAAAGAACAAGAAAAATGTGTCGAAAATTTGGGCAGAATCGAAGAGTTAATTACTGAAGCCAAAAACCATGTTACCAAAACTGAGAATGTAATCAAGAATTTAATTCACAAGGTGTTCTAATATGCCTTTTACCGAAATGAATAGCGTCGAACATTTCATTGTGCAACAACTCACCGGTGTCAATCTGAATGCCGGTGATGGGGTTGTTTCATCTCCAGACACTGGTCGTCACGTCTGGCGCTATATGCCTACCGACACACTCGACCGCGAGATTACTGAAGTTCTTGTTGAAAGCGAGCTAAAACAGGCACTAATTCGGATCAACCCTGAAATCGCCGAACAACCCGACCGCGCCGACGAATTGATTCACAAACTACGCGCCATCCTCATCACAGTAAATAATGTGGGATTAGTAAAGTCAAATGAAGAGTTTGCCAAGTGGTACAAGGGTGAGATTACGATGCCGTTCGGCATCGACGGTAAGCACGTTGGTGTAAACCTAATCGACTTTGATCATCCTGAAAACAACTCCTATATCTTGACTAACCAGTTCAAAATTCGTGCCCGCGAGACCAAGATTCCCGATATCGTTCTGTTCATAAACGGCATTCCGGTAGTAGTCGGCGAAGCGAAAACGCCAGTACGACCGGCAGTAACATGGGTCGATGGTGCGCACGAAATCCATGCGGTTTACGAGAATACTGTCCCGAATCTGTTTGTACCCAACATCCTCAGTTTCGCTACCGACGGTCGCGATTTCTTCTATGGTGCCGTTCGCACACCACTTGAATTTTGGTGCCCATGGCGATTGGATGAATCCAATAGTACTCTTGCACTTTTTTCCGGACTGAATGAAGTCGGTAAACAACTCAACAGTTTGTTACGACCGGAAACTTTGCTCGATATCCTGCGTCATTTTTCAATTTATGCGACCAATCCGCAAAAACGCAAGATCAAAGTTGTCTGTCGCTACCAGCAATATGAAGGTGCAAATGCAATCGTACAGCGGGTTTCCGAAGGACATATCAAGAAGGGGTTGATTTGGCACTTCCAAGGTTCTGGTAAATCGCTACTCATGCTATTTGCTGCGCAGAAACTGCGAAAGAAAGCCGACCTCAAGAGTCCTACTATCATCATTGTCGTGGATCGGGTCGATCTCGATACACAGATAACCAATACTCTTGGTGCTGCCGAAGTTCCTAATATGGTCAATGCTGATAGTATCCAAGCGTTACACGACCTGCTCGAACGCGACATCCGTAAGATTATTGTTACGACGATTCACAAATTCAAGGATGCCTATCCCGACATGAATCTGCGGGATAATATCATTCTTATGGTCGATGAAGCCCACCGCACACAGGAAGGTGATCTCGGTCGTAAAATGCGTGCAGCACTCCCGAATGCGTTTCTCTTCGGTATGACCGGTACTCCGATCAATCGTTCCGACAAGAACACTTTTTGGGCATTTGGTGCACCGGAGGATGAGGGTGGATACCTCAGCCGCTATACATTTCAGGAAAGTATCCGCGATTTACAAACGCTTCCACTTCACTTCGAACCGCGACTCCCCAATGTTCACATTGACAAGGAAGGGCTCGATATTGCTTTCCGCGAAATGGCTAATGATCTAACGGAAGAAGATCGCAACAAATTGAGTCAAAAAGCTGCGAAGATGCTGCTCTTCCTCAAATCGCCAGAGCGGATCAGAACGATTGTCGAAGACATTGCGAACCATTATCGCACACATGTCGAACCGCACAGTTTTAAAGCGATGATTGTGACTCCGGATCGTCTCGCTTGTGTTGCTTACAAAGAAGCACTCGATGAACAACTCGGTGTGGATGCCAGTCGAGTGGTCATTTCAACGACCGCAAACGACCCACTCGAATTCAAACAAAAATGGGGATTGGATAAAGACCAGCAAGAGAAAGTTATTGAGCAGTTCAACAATCCGGATTCTCAACTAAAGTTCTTGATTGTGACCGCTAAATTACTTGCCGGATTCGATGCTCAACTCTTGCAGACGATGTACCTCGATAAATCGCTGAAAGATCACACATTATTACAAGCGATCTGTCGCACCAACCGCGTCTATCCAAATAAAACTTACGGTCGCATTGTCGATTACTTTGGGGTTTTCGATGATACTGCGAAGGCGTTAGAGTTTGACGAAGCGACTGTGCGTGCTGTAATAACGAACCTGCAGGAATTGAGAGACAAACTTCCAGAATTGATCGAGAAAGCGTGTTCCCATTTTCCCGGAGTTGATCGTACGATTGAAGGATTCGAAGGTCTGAGTCGGGCGCAGGATTGTATCAACTCGAATGAAATGCGCGATGCGTTTGCTAAGGACTACGTCACTCTATCAAAAGTGTGGGAAGCACTGAGTCCCGATTCAATTCTCAATCGTTTTCAGCGTGACTACAAATGGTTATCGCAAGTCTATACCTCTGTTCGACCAGCTTCGGATGACAACGGACGATTACTCTGGCATGCGTTTGGACCGCAGACGGAAAAATTGATTCACGAGCATGTTCATGTCTCCGGCATTCACGATGACATGGAAGAGATGGTGCTCGATGCCGAGTTAATCGACGGATTGATGAATAGTAAGGACACTAAGCGAGCCAAACAGATCGTTCTTATTCTTGTCGGTCGATTAGGGAAACATCCAGGTAATCCTAAGTTTAAGAAACTTAGCGAGCGGTTAGAGGAATTGCGGAATCGTGCTGAGCAAGGGTTGATTAGCAGTATCGATTTTATCAAGCACCTCTGCCAAATCGCGCGCGATACGTTAGAGACCGAGCGTGAGTTATTTTCTGCAGACGAACGGAGAACTGCCAAGACAGCACTTACAGAACTTTTTCTTGAAATGCGCACAGATAAGACACCGTCAGTAGTCGAACGCATTGTCAACGATATCGATGAGATCGTGAAAATTGTTCGGTTTGACGGTTGGCAGACTACGATTGCAGGAGAGCGCGAAGTCCAGAAATCGCTACGCAAGACTCTTCTAAAGTATCAGCTTCATAAAGAGGAAGAACTGTTTGAGAAGGCGTATGCATATATCAAGGAATACTACTGAGCGAATTTGTAGTTGAGTACATTCATGATCTGATGAGTTTCAGTCATTGAGAGCGATTTATGCCTAGTAAAAAACGACAAATAGTTGAACCCAATGAGAAACGTCGTGCTTTAGGTCGGACTCGAGCCGAGGCAACTTTTCCTGTCGCAGCACCCCTATCAGGGATGCCAAAAGGTTACAACGAATTTTTCCAGCAGATCAAACAACATATTCAACGGGAACGATTGAAAACGGTTCTTGCTGCGAATGCCGCTATGGTTTTACTTTACTGGGATATCGGTCGGACGATTCTCGAACGTCAGGAACAGGAGGGTTGGGGAGCACAAGTAATTGATCGATTGTCTGTCGATCTACAAAAATCGTTTCCAGAAATGCGCGGCTTCTCGCCACGCAACCTGAAATACATGCGGGCATTTGCCTCTGCATGGACTGACCGGACAATTGTGCAAGAGGCACTTGCACAAATCACATGGTATCATAACCTCACCTTATTGGAAAAATTAGACGATCCTGAAACACGCTTGTGGTACATTAACAAAACCGTTGAGCATGGGTGGTCCCGCAACATTCTCGCATTACAGATTGACTCACAACTTCACAAACGCCAAGGCAAAGCAATTACGAATTTTCCGGTAACGCTCCCTCCAACTGAATCGGATATGGCTGCACAGGTGTTCAAAGACCCATATTTGTTCGACTTTTTGGGTACTGCCGATCCCCGGCGTGAGCATGAAATCGAGCAGGCATTGGTTGACCATATTCAGAGTTTTCTACTGGAGCTGGGAGCGGGATTTGCCTTTGTTGGCAGGCAGGTTCGATTGGAAGTTGGGGATCAAGAATTCTTAGTGGACTTATTATTCTACCATCTCAAATTGCGTTGTTTTGTCGTAATCGAGCTAAAAGCTGTACCATTCGATCCTGCTTTCATTGGACAAATAAATCTTTACCTATCTGCTGTCGACGATCTACTACGTCATCCCGACGATAAGCCGACAATCGGATTGCTACTATGTAGGACGAAAAACGAGTTGGTAGTGGAGTATGCACTACGCAGTTTGAAGAAACCAATTGGTGTTGCCGGTTGGGAGACTAAAATCGTTAAAACACTTCCAAAGGAGCTGAAGGGAAGCCTGCCGTCGATTAAAGAAATTGAGGATGAACTTGGCAACCACGAATAATGAACTACGTTATATCTTTCAACTACGGGAGCGCTTATGTGCTATAACCTGTTAGAGAAAAAATGGATTCCGGTACTCTATCGAAACGGACAATTCGACCGGGTCGGGATCAAAGACGCGCTAATTAAAGCCGGTCAAATCCGAGAGATCGCCGCATCGAATCCGATGGACAGGTTTGCAGTGATGCGTTTTTTGCTCGCCATTTTGTATTGGTGCAAGGGGAATCCCCCTGATGAAACAAATATCGATTCGTTTCCAGCAGAGTGGTTTTCCAAACTTGAAGAGACAGAGAATCGGGATTGCTTCAATTTACTTGGAAACGGAAAGCGGTTTTATCAGGATGCTGATGCAAGACGTTCTCGTCCCACGACAGATTTGTATCAAGAGATACCAACTGGACACAATTTTTGGCATTTTAAACACACAACCGATTTTCAAGAGGGGTTGTGCGCTTCCTGTTGTGCAATAGGACTACTTCGGCTCCCATTATTTATGACTTTTGGTGGCAATACTAAACCATACCTTTATCCGGGAATAAATGGAGTTCCGCCTGTTTACATAATGTCGGTGGGCAATTCGTTGTTCGAGACTCTCCACAAAAACTGGATACCTCGCGCCATTCCTTTCGGTGAACCATCTTGGATCGACCTCAATTTTAATGTGGGCGACACTGCCGAAATTCCACTACTCAAAGGGCTAACGATGCTCGCCCGTAAAGTTTGGTTGGCAGAAACGGAGAGCCATCAAACTTGCTACAACTGTGGAGTAAAATCCGATACGATTATCCGCAGTTGTGAATTTCAATCGCCAGGTAAGCAGGAAACTGCCCTTTGGAGAGACCCACACGCACTTTATCTCAGTAGCACTTCTCAAAAATCGATAAAAGCACCTGATCCGGTTTCGGCTGGAAAATTTAAGATGGATCGACCCTTATGGAAATTACTTGCACCTGTTATCGAAGCCGCTAAAACGATTTATCCAACTTCGACCACTTTTGCTATCATCGGTCTCGGTACAGATAATGCGAAGTATGTCGATGTTTGGGAACGAATTGTTGAGTTACCATCAAATAATTCAGTACCCGAAGCAGCGGTGTCTACGGTTGAGCAATGGCAGAAAGAGACATCGAACAACGAATTCGTAAAGCGTCTGCCTAAGACGATGCGAGTGAAACGGAAACTCGATCACCTGAAAGCAACCTACGATTCCAATCGTCCTCATGTCGAGCATGCCGTCTCAACAGCTGTTGGGAATCTTCTATCCGGGGGTGAAACGGAATGGCAAAACGCAGCATCGGAATATCGTCCAATGCAGGAGATGATCGCGAAATCACTCGCACCCGGCGCTACACTAACAGCGACGATACGGCGAAAGAGTATCGCGAACGCATTACCCGATATGCGAGCAAAACATGACCCACCGGAGAAAACGAAACGTAGAAAGTCGGCTACAGAATGAGTTCAACCAATGATTTTATCATGGTCTTACAAACATTAAAAGCAGGTGACCTAGGACTCTTGCGAACCCATGCTAATAAAGGACTTGACCAGACTGTTGATGGGTTCGATCTGTTTACCGGTTTGTGGTGGCCGCTACGGCAAAAGAACCAGTTTGCACCGCGACGGGAAGTCGCGTGGTTGATCGCTAAACTATATGCAAAGTGTCCCATTGAACATCAGTCTGATTGTTTGTTTGCACACCAACTACAGCGATGCGAACCAAGAGAAGAACGTGCGCGAAACCGGTTTCGACAGAAATTCGATGAACTGATAACCACTCCCTTGGAGCAAATCGAGCCCACATTGCGAAGAGCGCTTCAAGAAATTTCTTCCCATGAATTGAAACTCGACTGGGTAAAACTGACCGATGATCTCTCCTTTTGGGAACAGGAGACCAAGCATCAGGAATGGATAAACCAATATCTCAGCATCAACGAAAGGGTACAACCATGTTGATCGAAATTCACATGATCCAGAACCACAGCCCGGCGAATCTTAATAGGGACGACCTCGGCGCACCAAAAACCTGTTATTTCGGTGGTGTATTACGCTCGCGCATCTCGAGTCAATGCATCAAGCGAAGTATTCGGATGAGTCCAGAGTTTGCGAAACTGTTAGGAGGAGTAAGAACGCGCGATCTCGCTAAGAGGATTCTTGACAAGATCGAAGGTGATGCAAACGACAAAAAACGAGTCGAAGGCATTCTCAAAGTTTGCGGTTTCAAACCAAAGACTGAATCAAAAGCGAAGAAACCGCGCACCACTGCAGGCGAAGAAGGAGAGACCGATGAATCCGATGAAACCAGTCAGAGAAGCAAGGCACCGCTCTTCGTGACCCAACAAGCCATTGAGAAGATTGTGAATCTCTTCCAATCAAGGAACAGCAAATCTGATGATGAGTTAGCAAAAGAATTTGCGAAAGCAATCGCTCTTTACACACAAGCGCCCGATATGGCACTAAGTGGACGTATGCTTGAACCCGACAAATCTGCGAAGAAAATTTGGGAAAAACTAGAAAAGAATGTCGAGGCATCGTTGCAAACGGCTCACGCTATATCGACCCACGCCGCCTTTCCTGAAACTGATTACTTCGTGGCAATGGGAGACGAAACACGCGAGGAAAAAGAAGAAGCTGGTGCCGATTTAATCGGTGAACAACTATTTGCTTCCGCGTGTTTCTACAAATATTTCTCCATTAATTTTGAGCAACTTGTAGAGAATCTCGGCGATAACAAACAATTAGCCGCTCATACAGTAGGCACATTTATTCGCACTGCCGCAGTAGTAAATCCGAGTGGGAAGCAAAACAGTTTCGCCGCGAACAATCCTCCCGATGGGATACTCATCGAGATCAAAGGCACGCCAATCAGCTATGCCAACGCCTTTGCGAATCCAGTGCCAGCCAAAGGGGAACGGGAAATCATTTCACAAAGTATCGCTCAATTAGGTCAATATATGCATGACCTTGATACTGGGTTTGGCATCCCTAAACAGCGCTTCTGGTTTTCACCCAATCTTCGCTATCCCCTCTACGTGGTTGAAAACAAACAAGAGATCGCACTAACCGACCATAATATCAAGTCACTTGATGAACTGATACCAATGGTTATAGCTGCAATCGGTTTCGACTGGAACGAGGTACAACAGGCAATCGTTAACAACGAGGCATAGCATGAGCGATCTGCCCAATACGCTCTTTCTCCGCCTAGAAAGTTCCATGCAATCATGGGGTGTACACGAATCGAAATTCGTAGTTCGACGAACTGCCGAAGCGCCGACGAAATCGGGAGTCATCGGATTGTTCTGTGCTGCGCTAGGTATTACCCGTCAACAAGCGCCGGACGAGTGGTTACCGAAACTAAGTGAACTTCGAATTGGTGTACGAATTGATGTACCGGGAATTCGCTGGTGGGATTACCACACCGTCGGTGCCGAAATGCAAATGCGAACCGCAAAGGGAGAATGTAAGTCGGGAGCAATGCTCACCCGACGCGAGTACCTTTGCGATGCCAGTTTTTTGGTAGTATTGCAGGGCGACCCATCTCTCATTCAAGAGTTAGAAAAAGCGGTCAAATACCCACAGTGGACACTCTACCTTGGTCGCAAATGCTGTGTTCCGTCGCGACCATTGTTGGAACATCCGGCTGGGTTCTTTCCCGATCCGCTCTCTGCGTTAAGTTCGATTCCGTGGCGGAAACGACTCAAACGTGATAACGAACCCAAAAAGAACCTCGTCTGCCTGATCGACTGGCAACCCACTTCGGAACAACCCGACGCCCCTGACGATGCACAGGTCTGGTACGATATACCGGTTAGTTTCGATCCGCCCTCGCATCGACCTCGATTCGTCATTCGTGAAGAGTTGACTGTTGGCGAACATGGGCAGATAAGCATTGCAAATGAACCATTGCAGCACGAAACACCGCGACCACCAAGACCCCGCGCCGATTACACTAATACGAAATACAAAGCGAAAAGACGCGAACGGCTATCTCAGGATCAGCATCTCTGCGTCTTCTGCAAATCTCCGGCAACCACCGTGCAACATATTACCTATCGACACGCGGGAGGCGAAGAAAAGCCCGACGAATTGCGTTCGCTTTGTCGACTTTGCCATGATGCCGTGACGATGATCGAGTATGGGGTCGGGATGGGATTAGATCGCATCAATCCCGAAGAGGAACGTTGGCGTGAACTTATCATCGAAAAACGCTCTGAAATTGTCGCATTCCGTTCATTGGAAACCCGTCGTCGTCGGCTATCCATCGAGGAGGTAGAGTGATGTATCATTCCAATCTCATGATCGATGTCGGCGATAATCCAGACCGACCTCGCCCCGGTCGTTTATGGTTGCGTAACATCTATCACGTTCATCAACGATTGTCGATGGCATTTCCCATGTCCACGACGCAAAAAGTCGATCCGAATTTTCTTCTCCCATTCGATCCAAACGGGTTTGACCGCTCTCGTTTTCTCTTCCGTATCGATCAAATCGTTCGAGATAATTATCAACAGACGATCATCATTGTCCAATCGGAAACGGAGCCAGATTGGAAGTATGCGTTCCACAACTTAGATATGGTTCTAGCAGCACCAATAAAGCCATACGAGTACACTCCTGCATTTCAGAATGGGGACATTCGTAGATTTCGGATTCGTGTCAATCCGACGAAAAAGAGTGCTACCTACGGATCGAATGGTGCAGATAGAAACCCTTCTTCCAAGTCGCAAGGGAAACGTGTTACTCTTTGGGACAAAGAGACAAAACCAACAGATGCGATCCTTGATTGGTTTGCTCGCAAAGGATCGCAGAAAGGTTTTTCTGTCGGTAGTTGCGATGTCGTGAACTTGGGATGGGTAGTTGGTAAAAAACCGAACGGAAAGGGTGACGAACACGTCATGCGCTTTCGTTCTGCATTGTTGGAAGGAAAACTGACTGTCACCGATGCTATGGAATTTCATGCTGCGATAAATGCAGGAATTGGATCGGCGAAGGGATTCGGATTTGGTCTACTTTCTGTCTTCCCAATTGGAGATCACCAATGAACGATCTCCGTGCCCTACCTAAATTACGTGATGGTTTATCGTATGCATACTTCGAACATTGCCGGGTCGAACAAGACGAAATGTCGATTGCGGTTTGGACGAAAGAAGGAATCATACCCGTACCTGCTGCTTCACTTGGTGTATTGTTGTTGGGTCCCGGCTCAACGATTACCCACGCGGCAGTGAAAGCGCTTGCTGACAATGGTTGTATGGTATTGTGGACGGGTGAAGGCGCGATCCGGTTTTATGCGACCGGTATCGGTGAAACCCGGAAAGGAGGGCACCTCGAACGACAAGCGGCACTGTGGGCTGACCCTGAGTCACACGAACGAATCGTGCTTCGAATGTACCGGATGCGTTTCCGAAAACGATTACCGAAGGGTTTATCATTGGAACAAATTCGGGGAATGGAAGGTGTTCGTGTACGCGAAGCGTATGCGATTGCCTCGAACGAAACCGGTGTGGAGTGGGTCGGTCGAAGCTATGACCGGAACCATTGGGAGAATTCCGATCCAGTCAATCGCGCACTTTCGGCAGCAAATGCCTGCCTTTATTCGTTGTGCCATACTGCCATCGTGAGTGGCGGCTATACTCCCGGTCTTGGTTTCGTCCATGTCGGTAAAGCGCTCTCATTCGTGTACGATATTGGCGATCTATACAAGGTTGAGACGACGATCCCACTCTCGTTTCGCGTCGTACAGGAATCCACTGACAACTTGGAAAGTCGGGTGCGGCATCTCTGTCGAGATTACTTCCACGAGTACAAATTATTAGAACGTATTTTACCTGATATCGACCGTTTGTTTGATTTCAACTTGGACGACGAATCTTTCGGTTGGGATATCGATGAAGACCCGGCACGTCCAACTCCGTATTGGAACCCACCGGAAGTGGAAAAGGAATTGACAAATGGTAGTGATGATTCTTGAGAAGGTTCCTGCGTCATTGCGCGGTGAATTGACACGATGGCTGTTCGAAGCAAAGACCGGTGTCTTTATCGGAAAGGTTTCCGCGATAGTCCGCGATAAGCTTTGGGATCTTTGTGTGGGTCGTCGTGGAACACCAGCGGTCATTCAAATCTGGAACGACAACAATGAGCAAGGGTTTTCGTTGCGGTCGAATGGCGATACATCAAGGAATTTTCAGGAAAAAGAAGGATTGTGGTTTGCTGTAAAGCATCTTCCTAAAGAGGATGCAGTTGCCACTGATACTTAACACCCTTTTCGTGATCTAACTTCAATGATTACGAAGGGTAATCCCCACGCGCGTGGGGATGAACCGTTGAACACTCCAATTTTATCAAAACTGTTGAGGTAATCCCCACGCGCGTGGGGATGAACCGGCGTTAAAATTCCGCGCGTTCGACATTGAATTGTAATCCCCACGCGCGTGGGGATGAACCGGTTGTTCCGATACGATACTTCAATAATTTAGGAGTAATCCCCACGCGCGTGGGGATGAACCGAGCAATAGCGTTCTGAAGTCTCTCCGGTTCGCGTAATCCCCACGCGCGTGGGGATGAACCGAATATTATAGCGACCGCCTCAAATTTTGTTGTGGTAATCCCCACGCGCGTGGGGATGAACCGAAAAATCCACGAACACGACCAACACAATACTGTGTAATCCCCACGCGCGTGGGGATGAACCGGACGAGCTATCGGCCGCATTCCGGTTGGCCGCAGTAATCCCCACGCGCGTGGGGATGAACCGTTTTGACCGCACATATAATAAATGCGATC
>Ga0265314_10000070_pt1 | contig 153096 bp, 116 predicted proteins | sample 4126metaG_FD_203106 | JGI IMG/M metagenome (GOLD analysis project Ga0265314, IMG submission 203106) | Rhizosphere microbial communities from Carex aquatilis grown in University of Washington, Seatle, WA, United States - 4-1-26 metaG | ecosystem: Host-associated > Plants > Roots > Rhizosphere... | reverse complement strand
GTCGTTGCTCCTCAGTTACAGATTTCTAACGAATATGCGCCTTCGTTGCGTCTAGCCATCCGCCCCGCCGCGCTCGCAATCCCTTGCCGACCTATTTTTAAAACACGCTCTTAGGAGTAAGATCGGGATTAGGATGCGGGGGACGATGACGGGCAGAGCCGCCGAGGAGGGTTCGGTTTCATGTCATGCTGTGCGGTTTTCGTTTTTTATGGTGGCAATATCGCGCTGGCCCGAAAGGGGTGCAAAGACTGCTTGGACTATATGGACTGTATTACGGTTTTTTTGAGCTTTGGGTGATCCGGTCGCCTCCCTGAGCCAGGCGGAAGGCGGTACGACGATACGCCAATTCTGATGGCCTATACGCCAGCGTCAGGCAGGTTGGTCAAGAACCTGAGGGAGAAGGAAGCCAGGTGCTGATCCGGGTGGGAGGTTCCCCGAGTCTCACTGGCGCACTGCGCGAAAGTACTGTTGCGTCGTTTGTGCCGCATCGAGCGTGATCACTGGCATGGTCATGTTCGTGGTCAGGATATTGGCGAGCGAAGTCCAATCGAACAGGTTGGTGGAAGCTTGCACGTCGTAGGCGAATCCGATGCCGCCGTTGAGGACCAGTTGGTATTGACCGCCTATCAAACTGCCCTTCAGGCGCGCTGGTTCGGTTAGGGTGAGAAACTGTTTGCTCGAGACGTTGTGCAGTTCCTGAACGGTCCCCGAGGGCCACTCGATGCGCACCGTGTCGATGTTCGTGGCATCGCCTAGACCGAAGCTGGCGCGGATATCCGATTGACCCTCCTGACTGCCACTACAGCCGACGTCACGTCGTTGCCAGAAGGTTTTGCCCCCGATGGTTGCTTTTACCCGCACCTTCGCCCCAATGGCCGAACGGTTCGAAGCGGTGCCCACCAGCTTGAAATTGATCCAATGGTTGGTGTTGCCGTTGTTGTGGAACAAGCTACAGGTGTCTTCGTTGGCGATGACGAGATCCATGAAACCATCATTGTCGTAATCCGCCCATGCACAATCGATCGAGACGCGGGCACCGTCATTGACCAGACTGCCCGCCATAATCCTGGTGAAAGTCCCATTCCCATTATTGTGGTAGAGGAAGTTGTTATCATCTACTTGGACCACAAACAGATCGAGATAGCCATCGTTGTCATAGTCCACCCATGTGCAGCCTTCTGTTTCAAGGGTGTTCTGGGTAATCATGCCAGAATTGGTGACGGTTTCGAACCTGCCAGTCCCCGTATTGTGGTAGAGCCGATTTATTGCGCCCGCCACGAACAGGTCCAGATAGCCGTCATTATCGTAGTCTCCCCACGCGCAGCCATGTGAAGACTGATTTGGTGTGCCGTGGTCGCTTACAACCGGCCCCGCCTGAGCTGCCGTGAGCTTGGTAAAGCCGGCCGGGCCATCGTTGTGGTACAATTGGTTGACTTCTCCGATGGTGTTGGACACGAAAAGATCGAGGCGACCGTCGTCATCGTAATCTGCCCACGCACCCACCCAGGAATCTTGAACATCGTTGACAATGCTGCCGGTCGTGACTTGGGTAAACGTCCCGTTGCCTTGATTATGATAAAGGAAGTTTTTGATATCCCCGGCAAAAGTGCCGTTAGCGACGAAGACGTCCAAAAACCCGTCGTTGTCGTAGTCTCCCCAAGCCAGACTGCCCGAATCGGAGTGATTCGTGATGATGGTGCCGATCGCCGTCGCGTTGGTCAGGCGAAGCAAGGTGCCGTTCCCTTCGTTGTGAAAGAGACGGACCCCAAGATCGCGTGCGCTAACCGTATAGAGGTCCAAAAGACCGTCGTTGTCATAGTCTCCCCACGCACCAGCACCGTAACCGAATCCGCCGATAATGTTGGTAACAGCCCGCTCAAAAGTACCGTCGCCCTTATTTCGATAGAGGTAATCGGTCAGCGTGGTTGTATTGCCGACAAGCAGATCCTGAAAGCCATCGTTATCGTAATCGCCCCAGGCCACGCCAACCGCAGTGCCGGCGGTGGTGACGATCGGATCCGCGGTGATCATCGTGAAAGTGGGGTCCACTTCCAGACGCGCCACCCTGCTGGTCACGGAACCGGAACCATTTGTCACCACAATCGAGTAGCCGCCTGCGTTAGCCAACTGGACGTTGGTCAAAATGAGGACACGCGTGGTCGCACCCGCAATCTCCGCCTCGTTGAAGCGCCACTGGTAAGCAAGCGGTGCGACCCCGGTGGCAACGACGAGGTTGGTTACATTGGGGCCCAGGCTCACGGAGTGGTCTGCGGGCTGCGTTGTGATGTGGGGTTGAGCTAAGGCCACGTTTAAAGTCGCCATGCAGATGAAAACGGCCGCAAGGTTGCGTTGTATTTGTCTCTTCATGTGCTCTTTCCAGAATCTTTGATTAGATCTTTTTCCTCTTCTTGTTGTGCTTTTGATTGCCGCGCCAGTCGCCCACGCCGGACCGGTTTACGGTTCATTGGTTACTACAGGAGCGCGTGGGCAGGGTTACAGGCCCAGGGCGGATATCGCGTGCGCACGAACGCCTGGCGCGCGCACGGCTCAGACCGCGCAAGCTTTGGATGCCTGCGATTCATCTGGGGCTTGGGAGCTCCGGTCTGGGCGACGTGTCTATATCAACGCGACGCAACCGGACAGAAATGACATCAAGCCCCTCTAGGCGCGGCACACAGGACAGCGCGCTTTCCAAAAACCGACGAAAGCCATGGCGGAGCCGTGCCACCTCGCAAACAATGGCTTCTCGCCTGGTAGGAGGTACGCGAGCGACCAGAGCCCCGAGCACGCTGGAGGTCGCCGGCCAGACTGAATTAGCGCCTGCCGCGGCACGCGGAAAGGGCGATGATCGCGATGACGACTACCAACCCGATGAGCGTGAATGCCCGTTTAGGGCGCCGACTCGTGAGCGTGCCGTTAGCCTTTTAGTGATCAAGTGCTGTGGTTTCACGAGAGGCCGCTCCAAAGATCGAGGCCGACCTGAACGCGGATCTCATTTTCACTTTGTATTCTTCGCGTTTTCGGGGGCATCAATATCCCCAAATCTCGCAGCGGGCCACAGCCTGGCCGTTCCGTCGGCGCCGCAGGTAGCCATGAGGTTCCCGTCCGGAGAGAAGGCCACCGAATTGTCCGCTCCGCCCTCAGGAGTCAGCACCAATGCCACCTGGTAGTTCGCTAGGGACCAAAAACGGATGCTCCCATCCCAACTCGTCGAAACGAGCGTCTTGTCATCTGGCGCGAAAGCCAATCCAAATACCCGATCCGTATGGCCCTCCAACCGCGTGCACATACCCTTCCCCACGTCGTAGAGCACGACCAGGCCATCGAACCCTCCGGAAGCAAGCAAAAGTCCGTCATGAGAAAAGCAGAGCACCTTGATTCTGGCCGAAGCCGAATGCTGCTGGAAACGCCGTAGCAGGTTCCCGGTGACAAAATCCCAGATCGATACCTGGCCGTTCTCCATTCCCAGAGCCAACCGGTTCCCGTCGGGGGAGAAGACCACGCTCTGCACGTCGTTGGTCGGGCCAGCCGCCAGAAGGTCTAGTTGCTTGCCGTTCTGCAAATCGAAAAAGCGAAGATCGTGGCGGGCGGTGGCCAAGATGGCCTTCGAGGGATGAAATGCGAGCGAGGCCTTACTGGCGTCGGCCATAATGGGAAGGAGATGGATTCTCTTTCGCGTAGAAACGTCCGAGATTTGAACGCTGCCATCGTTTCCAGCGGTAGCGATAACCTTGCCATCCGGGGAAAACTTCACTCCGCGGCAGGCCCCCAAGTGCTCACCGACGTTTCCAACCCGCTGTTGGCTCGCTACATCCCACAAGACCGCCGTTCGGCCCTTAAAGTGAGCAACAGCGAGAAGCCTGCCGTCAGGCGAGAAGGACACTTCGTCCGTCCAATTCGTGTGGTTCAGGATATTGGTCGATCCTTTCGAGGAAACGTCAAAAACTTTCACGGTCCCGTCGACACTCCCGGTGTAGAGTTCGGTCCCATCTCTGGAAAACAGCAGCGACCTCACGGTGTTTGTATGGCCATGCAAATAGCTGGGGCCCATTTCCAACCTGGCCAGGTTCCAGAGCCGGACGGTGTGATCGGTTTGCCCGCTGGCCAGCAGCAGGCCATCGGGAGAGAGTGCCAAATCACCGTATCCCCCGCCCCGGTCAGGAAGGTCGGCGAACCGTCCACCGTCGGGGAAACTCCACACCCGGATGTGAGCGTCGCCGCCTCGGGAGGCAAGTTTGCGTCCGGAACGGTCGAAGGCCAGGAAAGCAACGGCCGCCGCATGACCCGTGAACACGTCGATGGGTTTCAGACTCGGGACTTCGAGAATGTGAATCTTAGTTTCGGAGGTGCCGCACGCCAAATACTTCGCGTCCGGACTGAAGGCGAGACTTGTAATATCCTCGTTCTCACCGACGCTGAATGCGGAGCCAACCGGCGTGCCAGTCCTCATGGCGAAGATCCGGACCGTACTGAGCTTACTGTTATTGTCCGAGGCGGCGAGCATCGTCCCGTCCCACGAGAGCGCAAATGCCTCGCCACCAAGCCCGGGGGCCAATCCGCCGCCCAACAACTCCTCCCCGCCGGGCGAGAGAGCTTTGATTCTGTCTGTGTGGTACGCGACCAGGCCCGGCTGGTGTCCGGACATGGATAGCCCGTCAATGGCGTTCGTGCCGACGGTTAGAGTCTGCACCTCGCGCTGCTTGTGCCGGTCCAGCCACTTGAGTGAATCACCACTGGCGGCGATCACCGTCTGACCGTCGGCGGCCAGCGCCAGACCATGGCTATTGCCGGCGAAGTGGACGTTCGTAAAGGTGACGCGACTTTCATCCTGGCAAAGCCTCCACAGGTAACGCCACTCAAAGCCGCGCAGGTCTTGTATGCCTGCCTGAGGCAAATGCACCCGGAGTAACTTCTGAGCACGCTGCAGGCTCCCTTCGTTCCAGGCTTGGTGTGCCAGGTTCATATCTGCGGTGTAAAGGTTTCGACGGATCATGGTTTCGCTCGCCGTCGCGCGTCGCCATTGCCAGAGAACTCCTAAAACACCGAGAGCGAGCACCACGTGCAGGGCCAAGAGGACGCCCGCCAGGGCGGGTTTGCGCCGGCACCACCGCCACGCGCGTTCCGCACGGGTGATGGGACGCGCATGGATCGGTTCGTGGCGCAGGAAGCGACCGAGTTCCTCCGCCAATTCCAGAGCGCTGGCGTAGCGTTTGGCTGGCTCCTTTTCGAGGCACTTGACGCAAATCGTTTCCAGATCGGGCGGGACTCGTGGTGTAAGAAGGTGCGGTGCGAGCGGATCCTCGTCCGCCAACTGGCGCAACACTTCGGTCAGCGTCTCGCCTTGAAAGGGCGGACGGCCCGTCAGCAGATGGTAGAGGATCGCGCCGAGCGAATAAACATCGCTGTACTTGCCCACCGTGCCACGTTTGGCCTTCGCCTGCTCCGGCGACATGTAGTTGGGCGAACCGAGCAACTGACCGCTGAGGGTCAGGTCCGTTTCCGCTTCGAGTCGTTTGGCCAAACCAAAATCCGTCACCCGCGGCTGATCGGTCGCCGAATCGACGAGTACGTTGGAAGGTTTGAGATCCCGATGGAGCACATTCCGTTCGTGGGCAAAGTGGATCGCCTCGGCAATGGTTTTGAGATACGTAGCCGCCTTCCCGGCCGACAGCGGGCCTTTGGCAGCCAGTTGCCCGAGCGTCAGTCCCTCCACGAAATCCATCGCGAAGAAGTGCTGGCCTTGGGCGAACCCGACTTCGTGAATGGCGACGATGTTCGGGTGTTGCAGACTCGCGGCGGCGGCCGCTTCGGTGCGGAACCGTTGGACGAAATCCTTTCCTGCCAACGGCCCCGCCAACAGCATCTTCACCGCGACGATCCGGTCCAAGCTCACCTGCCGGGCGCGATAGACGATACCCATCCCGCCTCGTGCGATTTCCTCCAACAGCTCGTAATCACCAAAGCGACCGACTGCTTCAGTATTGGCAGAGGGGTTGGTTTGAGCTCTCAAAGCGGGGAGATGCGATTCGTTTGCCGGATCGTCGAGGGCTTCCGGTATCGGCTCGAGCCCCGCCTTGAGCAGACAGATGCCACACACCCCTTCCAGAGCGTAGACGCTCAATACCGCGCCGCACTGGGCGCAATGACGAGGCTCAGCCATGAAGGGTTGTTTCGTTTCAACGAATGCTTCCGCTCTTTACTACAGCACTTCCAGGAGCAGGTTACTGCGGAGTCCACTGGACCGGGCAGACTACGCGCTCAGCACCGCAATTAAATGCCGCAATTCCTCGTCCACTTCTCCCGGAGTCGCGACGGTTTGGGCTATTTCCGCGCGCAGGAGGTCGCGGTAGCGGCCGCGGAGGCGATGCACCGCGACCTTCACCGCCCCCTCCGTCAATCCCAACGGCGGGGCCACTTCGGCGTAAGAAAGCGTGGTCTGCTCACCCCAGATGAAAACTTTCAGGGTCTCAAAAACAGGCAGTTGCTCTGAGGCCGCGTAGCTCTCGCGCAAACGGGTGAGCACGGCTTCAATCAGCGTGAGCGCCCAGCGTTTCTCGTAAACCTGGTCCAGACTCAGCGCCTGAACTGGTTCCGCCGCGTAACGGCTTTCCGCGATTTCAGCGTCCAGGTGAATGAAAGACTGCCCGCCGCCTCGCTTCTGGGTCCGCGCCTTCTCCCACTCGTTCACCAGGAAATGCTTGAGCGACTTCAACAGGAATGCGCGGAACTTGCCCCGGTCTGGATCGGCCAAGCGCAGGTACTTCTTTTCCAGCAGACGCGCGAAAAATTCCTGGGTCAAGTCCTGAGCATCATGCGGACTTCGCCCCAGCCGGCGAACGTAGACGTAAAGCGGATACCAGTAAGCGCGGCAGAGCTCTTCGAGCGCCTCCTCCGCGCCCGGAACCGAACTATTCCCGGCCGCGAGCACTACGCTCCAATGAGTCGTCGCAAAGACGGCTGGGGGACAGGCTGAAAGCGGGACGACAGCAGGATCGGGATTGGGCACCGGCAACTCTAGCACAGCCCAGGCAAAATGCGAGATAAAGGGCAGAACGGTATGTGGGGAATTCTCTTGTTCGTCTGCCAAATCCGGGTCTATTTCAATGGCGAGCATGAAAACGCATCCACCTTGCGCGCGATTCCTCTTGCTGCTGGCCACTGTGTTCGCGTCCGCAGCCGGCCTAGGGACTGGAAGCGAGCCCCCCGCCAGCCCCGAAGTGTCGGCAGCCATGCAGCCCTACTTGGACAGCTACAAACTGGCCGGCTTCATCGGTGTCATTGCCGACAAGTCCGGCAAGGTCCGCTACAGGAACATCCTGGGCTATGCGGACGTTGAGGCAAAGAAACCAATGACCGAGGACAACGTATTCTGGATAGCTTCGATGACCAAAATGTTCGCCGGCGCCTCTATCATGATGTTGGCCGACGAGGGCAAAATCAGCTTGGACAATCCGGTGACGCGGTTCATCCCGCAGCTTGAAAAGTGGATGGTCGTTGAAGAGAAAGACGAGGGGCATGTCCTGCTTAAACCACTGGTTCGCCCCGTGACCGTCCGGCACGTGTTGAGCCACACCAGCGGCCTCACCGGCATGTCCGAACTTCAGCAAATCACCGGCGCGGACAGCACCCCGCTAAAAGCCCGCGCGCTCAGTTCAGTGACTGGCCCGCTCCAATGGCAGCCCGGCGACAAGTACGCCTACGGCAACCAGGGCATGAACATCGCCGCGCGCATCGTAGAGATTGTGAGCGGCCTGCCTTACGAAGAGTTTTTGCAGAAGCGCTTTTTTGACCCGCTGGGAATGACCGAAACGACCTTTTGGCCCAGTGACGCCCAAATCGCCCGCCTGGCCGGCGCCTACGGCCCGAATAAGGAAAAAAACGGTTACGCCCGGGGTGGAATCGGGTTCCTGACCAAACCGTTCAGCGATCGGGTTCACCGATTTCCGGAGGCAGGCGGGGGTTTGTTCTCCACCACGCACGACATCTTGCGCTACGGTCTCATGCTGGCGAACGACGGCGAGTTGGACGGCAGGCGCTACCTTTCGCATGCGGCGATGGATGAGTTGCGGAAAGAACAGACCGGCGCGACCAAGGTCAATTACAGCCTGGGTTACCACTTACGCAACGGCATGTTTGGCCACGACGGGGCGTATGGGACCGATTTGTCGGTCAACCCGACGACGGGGATGGTGGCCATCTTCATGATTCAATGCACCAGCGGGGACCAATGGGCCGCCCGCGACCTGTTTCTCAAAACCGCCGCGCAGGTCTTCCGGAATTGACAAACCGCTCCTCGGATCATCGGATTTATGTCACCAGCTATGCCAACCGGCCACGTTGACATCGAGCCAGCAGAACGGCCTCGAATCTTCCGCGGCGTTGTCTTTAGTCTGCTTGCTCTTGGGCAGCTACTCTTCGCGTTCGTCTTTGCCTATCGCTTTTACATTGTTTCCCAAACGGGATGGGCGACCCTCGATTCGCGATGGTTTTTTCCTTTGATTGCTATCGTCTCGTTGGGGGCGTTTGCACAGGAGGCATGGAGATCGTTTGTACCCGGAAAACGCCGTCTTCCTCCTTAATACCTATGACTGCCGGGCTTAATAGTTCGGATCGGGCGGCACCGGGAGTTAGTCACCCCTCAAACTGGGCTTCAGCGGCCGGGCATAGGTCCCCTGATCGCTTTTCACTATCAGGACAGCCCGCGTGAGACTCAGCGATGCCGAGCTCAACAAAGCGCTGGAGATATTCCAGGAGTTCGGACCCCGCCGGTGTGTCCCAGTTCGCGAGCGTTGGACCGAAGCGTTTCCGAATGCCACACGGGAGGACTTCGCGGAGTGGGAAGCACTCTGCCGCGAGATCGAGCATTTCGCATACGGCTTGGCAGAGCAGGTTCTAGATAGTCGACTCGAGCAAGGGTGTGCGATCCGCCAGATCGGCGAAAAGTTTCCGCGTTCGAGCCGCGATCGGGTTGCACACACCTACAGTCAGCCGATGTATTTGGCGATGAAATGAGATCCAACTTGCGCAATTCAGGAAGATGAAAATGATCCAGGAATGGGTTCATCTAACCAACGGATTGCATTGACCGACGGCCGTCATGCAATGACGCCCCGCTACTAGAAAGGAACAGCAATGGCCCTGTACATCGTGCTCGAAAACAAGGCTCCGGGCTTCGACCCCTTCGTGAATGGCAAGGTGCTTGGCCAGTCGGAGAACCGCCTCGCCGAGATAGCTGGCCGGCTTGGAGTGCGACCGTTGATGGAGTTTTTCAGTATCAATCCAGATGAGTCCCGCGAGTTCTTGAATAGCGAAGGATTGAGCGACATTGAGGTCCCAGAGGAGCAGTGGTTCTCCGCCGAGGACGGACTTCACACGGTCCAAACCATCCTGGGCGAGGTCGAGAACATCACGGACCTTGAAGCCGTAAAAGCCGACCTTCTGGAGTTTGAGAGCGTCCTCCAGCAAGCACAGGCGAAAGGGATTAGGTGGCACCTGGCAGTCGATTTATAGGCGCGATGCACGGCTCAGTTTTGTGCCCCGAGGGTCCCCGGGCGAATAGCTCGAGTAGCAACGGCGACACAACCAGCAGGCTAAAGAAAACGGGAAATTAGTCCCGAGCGGGCGCGGACGGCCTGTTTTCCACTCGAGGTGGTGGGGATGAGGTCGTCTTACAGAGACGCGGCCAACTCTATCTTGAATCAACACTCCTGGACAGGCAGAAGGGTCCACCATGAGGGGATCGAAGAGGAGGAAGCCGCCTTTTTGGACAGATGTTCTGGATTGACGGGGATCACTTTGTATTACAAAGTGAATCCGGAAATCACGAACATGAACGCCGAACCCACAGCAGGGATGGGCCGCTCCGACGGCGCAGGCGGGAAAGGATTGCTGGGCATCCTTGCGGCATTCCCATCCGGCAGGTGGTTTAAAGGGCGGTGGAGCCGTTGGATTTTCAAGGGCGTTGCCGTAATGGTGTTGTTCGTTCTTCTCGGGTTTGGGCTGTTGTTGGGGTCGCTGTGGGTGGAGCGTCGAACCGGTCTCACACTCCCGGCACCCACAGGTACATTCGCGGTTGGCCGCGAGGTCTTCGATTGGACCGACGCGACAAACCTGGACAAGATGGCACCAACTCCCATGACCAAACGCGAGCTCTTGGTCTGGATATGGTACCCGTCGTCGCCTGGGCAACCGGCCAAGGAGGGCGACTACGTTCCGGCCCAACTTCGAGCGGCTGGAGCGCCTCCCAGTTCTGCGATTCTCATGCTGCTGACGCGAGATTTGTCGAGGGTGCATTCGCACACCAAGGCGAACGCCGCTGTGTCTTCGCAGGAGCGAGCCTACCCAGTGGTGGTCATGCGAACCGGTGCGTCTCTAGGGGTGCTGAGCTACTCTACGCTCGCCGAGGACCTCGCCAGCCATGGTTACATCGTGGCCGGCTTCGACGCGCCCTATCGCACCAGGGCCGTGGCCTTTCCTGACGGCCGGTTGGTTGAAAGGACGCCGGAGAACAACCCGGAATTCTTTGAAGGGCAACCGCAGGCAGGCCGCCTCAATGAGCTGCTCACCGCGTGGACCGACGACGTCGGATTCGTCCTTGATCGGCTCGAACGGCTCAATGAGTCCGACCCATCGGGCAAGTTCACCGGCCGGCTCGACATGACGCGCGTGGGCGTCTTTGGTCATTCCTTTGGCGGGGCGCAAGCGGCACAATTCTGTTCCCTGGATTCCCGATGCAAGGCCGGCATTGATATCGACGGTCGTCCGCTTGGCAGCGTGGTCAAGGCCGGCCTGCGTCAACCCTTCATGTTCCTCCTCAGCGACCAAAACACGTCGGATGCCGAAGGCCGCCAGGTTATGGCCGACATTCGATCCATCTACGATCGTCTGCCCGCGACTCGAAGGTCGCTGGTCAAAATCCGTGGTGCGAACCATTTTTTCTTTAGCGACGACGGCGGGCTGCTGAAGAGCCACATCGTGCTGGGGACGCTGCGCAGATTAGGAGTCCTTGGCATCGACGGACGTCGCCAGCTCGAGGTTACGAGGTTCTGTGTGCGCGGTTTTTTCGACGCTTACCTCAAAGGTTCCGGTGTTTCGCCGCCGGAGATGTCGTCTACGCTTTACCCCGAGATCCAAGTGCTTCAGTAAGGTAGTCCGACTGGCTAGGGAAAACGGAACAGAAAGCCAGAGTAAACCGAGGCGAACACGCGCCGAGTGAGGCGAGAGGTAGTGACATTCCAACGCTGCTGCGGCTCAGAGCCGCGGTCCGTCAGGGCCGGGGCGCGAGTCTGTGACTCGCAGCGGATTGCGCGATCGAAACGCGTGGGCGGTGAAGTAAGGCCTCTTGAGGTTACAACGTTGCTGCGGCTCATAGAGCCGCGCTCCCGCCCGTTAACGCCGGGGCGCGAGTCTGTGACCGGCCGTCAAACCAAACCACCGGTCGCTCGCTTGAAGAGATACGCACGCAGTGCCGGATCGTCCGTAAGGCCCGCAGCGCGAGTGAGCGCTTCGTGGGCTTCCTGGTTTCGATTCAGCAACCGCAGCAGATGCCCACGCGCAGCCCAGAACGGTTGATAGTTAACGACGCTGTTTTGAGGCAGGGCATCGAGTGCATCCAGCCCAGCGGATGCATTGCCAATTTGCGCCAGGGCCACTGCACGACCTACCGACGCGCCGATGCTTGGCGCCAACCGGACGAGACCTTCGTAGAGCAGAGCGATTTCCTGCCAATCAATCCTCCCCGACTTAATGCGAGCCGCGTGGATGGATTGGATTGCGGCCTCCAGTTGGTAATGCCCGGTCCGGCCAAACGCAGCGGCCGTTCGCAAGAGCATTTCGGCTTCTTCCATTAGCTTCCCCAGCCAGCGCGTGGTGTCTTGCTGGTCGAGCGGGATGAATTCGCCGGCACTGGAAAACCGCGCCTCACGCCTGGCCTCGCAGTGCAGCATCAAGGCCAGCAAACCCAAGGTTTCCGGCTCAGCGGGCATCAAGTCAACGAGAACGCGCCCGAGCGCAATGGCTTCCGAGGCTAGGGCGCGGTGCGTTGACGCGGAGTCCGGCAGGCTGTGCCAGCCAGTCGTGTATGCGGCGTAGATGGCATCCAGAACGAACGAAAGCCGCTCGCTCAATTCCGGCGGGTCAGGCACGCGAAACGGAATGTGGGCATCGCGAATCTTGGTTTTGGCCCGCACGAGTCTCTGACTCATGGCAGCCGGAGACACCAAGAAAGCGGAGGCAATCTTGGCCGCGTCGATCCCAAGCACCACCTGGAGCATGAGCGGGGTGCGTGCCGCGACATCAATGGCGGGATGCGCACACACGAAAAGCAGCTTCAGCCGGTCGTCTGGGAATGACTCGTGCGCCGCGGTCGTGGTGCCAGCATCCTCCGCGAGTTGTTGCAGCAACGGCTCAGCATCTCGCCGCGTCTGTTGCCGACGGGAGGCGTCGATCGCCCGGTTGTGCGCCACGCGCATAAGCCACGCCTCGGGCTTGTCTGGGACTCCGGTGGCCGGCCAGGTCTCGAGGGCAGCAACGAGCGCCTCGCTCAACGCATCCTGCGCATCGGAGATGTCGCCCGTTCGCGAGGCGAGGTAGGCTACCAATCGCCCGTAGGAATCTCGCGCAACAGCTTCGATCGCATCATGGGTGGCGGATTCGCTCATCCGGCTGAATTACACCCTTAACCAGCCACGGAAGCCTCGTCCGCTATAATAAGACTCAGCGCCGTTGTGATAAAAGAAGATCCGGCCGAAGCGTCGATCACCGAACAGCGCACCGCCGAGCTTTCGCATAGCCGGAGGGGTTTTCACCCAGCTCGAGGACCTCGTATCGAACTCTCCAAGTTTCTGGAGCTCCAAGTATTGGTCTTCGGTCAATAGCTCAATGCCCATGGCCGCGGCCAGGTCCTCGGCGCTGTTTCTCGGTTTATGCTCCTTCCTCGAATCCAATGCCTCACGATCGTAACAAAGGCTGGTGCGGCCTTTGGGACTTTCCGCAGAACAATCGAAGAAGATGTATTCGCCGGTCTTTTTATCATGACCGACCACATCGGGTTCACCGCCGGTTCTTTCCATTTCATTGAGCGACCGCAGTTTTTCGGCATTCGCTTCCAGCCTTGCTTGTAGTTTCCCCCAATCAAGCTGTCCGTGACGGTTCATGTTCTTCTCAAAACGGCCTTTCAACGTTCGCAGAAGTTCCTCACGTTGTTCAGGTGATAGCCCTTTCTGATTGCTCTTAGTGTTGTTCATAGTCTTGGCTCAATCGCTATGGCCAGTTTTTCTGTGGTCGCCCTGCCTCAGGAATAGGCAAAGAGGGGACGCACTTCAACCGCGGAATGAGCCGCGGCAGGGTGGCGCGCGGCCCATTCCAGCGCGGCGTCGAGGTCTGGCACGTCAATAATGACGAAGCCGCCGAGGAATTCCTTGGTCTCAGCGTATGGCCCGTCGTGAACCTGCCGCTTGCCGTCGCGCACTGAAACCATCGTCGCCAAATGCGGCGCCTGCAAGCCCGCGGCGGTGACAACAACGCCGGCGGCGCGGAGCGCTTCGCCGTAGGCTCTGCCGGCCGCGGCCATGGCGCTATCGCGGCGTTCGAATTGTTCCTGTGGCTGGAAGACAAGTAGTGCGTATTTCATAATCGTGTCTCGTTTTTCGTTTCTCGCGCCGCGGAATCTTCCGCAGCTTCACATGGATGACGGGCGAGAGGTGCCCATTTCGACATCCGAGCAGAAATAATTTTAGGGCCTGGCGAGGCGGAAATAAGCACCACCACCCGTCTCCATGGGGAGCGTTAGAATCTCCCAGGCATTGGTATAGTAGGTGGGCGCGTTGGTCACCGCGGACCAAACCCACGAGTCGGCGGCCTTGGTGGTTTCGAGTCGAAAGTCACTGCCCCAAAGCGGCCATGAAAGCGTGATCGAACGGTTCGCGATGAGGTATTGCAGCCGCGGAATCTCTCCGTCGATCGAGGTGGGAAAGGTCAGGTAGACCGGCCCGTCCGATTCACTGACGGTGAGCAGCGCCCAGCTTCCGCTGAGGCCCAGTGGCAAGGGATTGCCCAGGAAATCCATGGCGGTGGTGTTAGTTGGCACGGTGACGTTCACCGAGGCTCCAGCGCTCGGCATCCAAAGGGCAACCACGATGTTGGACAGGCCGTCCATGCGCAGGGCGGCTACCGTGGACGGTTCAGTCAGCGGAAAGCCCGCCAGCGTGCGTCCGCTCGCGACGGCATTGAGTGTGCGCAGGGCCTGCATGGCCGGCTTGTCGGTATAGTCGTGAGCCAACAGACCGAAATTGTGCTCGGTGTTGGTGGAAACCGTCCCGTCGTCGCGGATATCGTAGTAAATGGCGATAGGGAAGCCGGCGGCCCAGCAGCAAAACATTTCGCGCGTGGCCAGGATCGCCTGGCGGCGGCGGGCTTCTGGAGAATGGCCATCCCCGTAGTTGGCGGAGGAATAGCCCCATTCGGTACTCCATACAGGCGGGGCGTTGCTCAACGACTGAGTCACAATTGACCGCAGCAATACCAGGTCGTCAGGCATGTCCTCCGGCGCACCCAAGTAGGGATGAATTCCGACGGCATCGGCGCCTGTCCCCCCGCCAAGAGCCAGGAAACCCGCCGCGAACGCCTGGTCAAAAGTCGAAAGACCGCCGGTTGTGACCATGGCCGCGGGGTTGCCTTGGTGTACCGCGGCGATGGTCTGCCGGGCGAGAACAGCGTATTGGCTTGGATCCGGATTGGGCGGCCAAAAGACCGAGATGTTCGGCTCGTTCCAAATCTCGAAGGACACGTCATGACCGGCAAAGTGGCTGGCGGCGGATTGAGAGAAACGCGCAAAGGCCTGGATCGAGTCGAGGTCGGTTGGCGGCCGCGCCCCGGCGCTATAGAGGGCGTTTCCGTAGTCCAGGATGAACAAGGTGCGCATGGCTCGCGCTTCGATCGATTTCACCAGCGCGTCGTAGGCTGACCAGTCGTAGGTGCCTTTGCGGGTCTCGACACTCGACCAGATCAGGTCCATGCGAATCCAGGTCAATCCGGCGCCGCGCGCCAAGTCCAAGGCGCGGTTATCGCTGGTAAAGTGAATGTTCACACCCCAGCGCGACTGCAGCGTAGGGCTGCCGGGCGGCGGTGGCGCGAGAGGCTGATTGGCTGGGTCCAGTGCCAGGGTGATTGAATCCAGGGCGGATACCTCGTCGATGTCGATGGCGCCCACCACGTTGGTGGTCCACGGATCGGCGGCAAGAATCGAGAGATTTCGAACCGGCGGATGGAGTGTGCCGTCGTTGGCGCCGCCCCACCAACCGGTGGCCGATTCGAGCGGGATCACCTGGTGGTACCACTGGCTAGCGTCCATGGCGGTTGGAGGCCGCATCAGACTGAACTGAAGGGTTTGGCCGGTCTGATCGCCGACTCGCAGCACCACATGGATACCGGCGGGAGATTTGGCCCAGAATGCGATGGCCTTTGCATTCACTGGAGAGGGCAGAGTGCGAAGAGCGCCGACGTAGTGTCCGCCTTTGGATAAATCGTAAGCCAAGTGGGCGCATTGCCCGGTGTGGCCCGCCCCGCGCGTGAGCGAGCCCGTTGCTCCAGGAAACTCCGGCCCGTTGCTGAATGTCCACGGGGCCGGCGCGTTTGGAGTTTCGAAGCTGTCGATCCAAAGCGTCGCGGCGACGGTGGAGATGAGGCTGCTGGATAGGAGCGCCGCAAGGGCGGGAAAACGCAAAACGGTGGCGGCGCTCATAGTCTGAACTTACTGTGTCCAGGCGTGATCGCCAAGGACCGACGAGGAGGCGGCCGGATTACCGCACGAGGTGAGAACAGGTTTGACCTCCAGTGGCACGAGCCTAAGCTTGGAATGTACTAATCCGACCCCGAAACAAATCATAACCCCATGAAAAAGGATTCCTCCTCCCGCCGGAACTTCCTGAGAACCGCGTCGGTCGCTGCCACGGCGATCACCGTGATCCCGCGTCATGTCCTTGGGCAGGGCCAAACGCCGCCGTCACAGAAACTGAACATCGCCTCGATTGGGGTCGGCGGCATGGGGTCGGGCGATGTGGCTTCATGCGCGCAGGCGGGCGAGAACATCGTCGCCCTCTGCGATCCCGACAGCAACCACCTGGCCGCCAACGCCAAGAAATACCCGGGGGCCAAGCTCTACAGCGACTTCCGCAAGATGCTCGAGACGCAGAAGGACATCGACGCCGTAACCATCGCCACGCCCGACCACGTCCATGCGGTGGTGACGTCCATGGCCCTGAAGCTCGGCAAACACGTCCACTGCCAGAAACCGCTCACGCACAGTGTTTACGAGGCCAGGATGATCGGGAAGCTCGCCCGGGAGACCAAGGTGGCCACCCAGATGGGCAATTTCGGCCAGGCCGGTGAAGAGCCGCGTCGGGTGGCGGAGCTGATCTGGGCGGGAGCAATCGGCACGCTCAAAGAAGTGCATGCGTGGTCGAATCGGAATCCGGACATTTCCCCGCGAGGGGTGCCGCGACCCAAAGATACCCCGCCCTGCCCGGCATACCTGGACTGGGATCAGTGGGTGGGACCCGCTCCGATGCGCCCCTACCATCCCAGCTACCACCCCTTTGCCTGGCGAGGCTGGTGGGATTTCGGAACCGGTGTGCTGGGCGACATCGGCTGCCATGAGCTCTCGGGCATTTTCAAGGCGATGAAGATTGGCGACCCAGTCAGCGTCGAGGCCTGCTCGACCAACTGGCAGCGGCCCAAGGAAATCAGCAGCGAGACGGCCCCGCTGGCGTCAATCACCCATTACAAGTTCGCGGCCAGCGACACCCACGGCCCACTGAGCATTTTCTGGTACGACGGGGGCATGCGCCCGCCCCGTCCGGAGGCCCTGGATCCGGATGCCGAGTTTGCCGTCAACGATGGCACGATGTATGTGGGAGACAAAGGGATCATGCTGCGCGACCGGTTGATTCCCGAGAGCCGGCGGAAGGAGTTCGGTCTGCCGCCGCAGAAGCTGCCGCGGTCGCCCGGGCATTGGAAGGAGTTCCTGGACGCCTGCCGGGGAGGCAAACCAGCGGGCTCGAATTTCGCGACCCACGCTGCTCACCTGGCCGAAGTGGTCCTGCTCGGGAACATCGCCATCCGCATGAACCAGAAGCTCGATTGGGACGCGGTGAACATGAAGTTCCCCAATTGCCCAGAGGCGGATGCATTCGTGAATCCTCCGTACCGGGAAGGGTACGCACTGTAACGAGGATCAGCGAAAGTATCGCCGTCAGCCCCGGCCATGCCCAGTGCGCTGCCTGGCCGGGTCGCGATTTTTACTGCGCGCCGTTAGACGTTGAATTTGAAGAGCAGCACATCCCCGTCCTGCACGACATACTCTCTGCCCTCGATGCGGTAGAGCCCCTTTTCCCGCGCCGCCGCCACCGAGCCGCATTTGACCAAATCATCGTAAGCGACCGTTTCCGCTTTAATGAACCCACGCTCGAAATCGCTGTGAATGGCCCCTGCGGCTTTGGGCGCAGTGTCGCCGGCAGAGATCGTCCAGGCACGGACTTCCTTCTCACCGGCGGTGAAATAAGTGCGAAGGCCCAAGAGGTGGTAGGTGCTGCGGATCAGGGCGCCGATGCCTGATTCCTGGACGCCGAGGGACTGGAGAAACTCCCGGGCTTCCGCCGGGGTGAGATCGATGAGGTCGCTTTCAATCTGGGCGCTGATAACCACGGTCTCGCAGGCGATGTGCGTTTGCGCGTATTCGCGCACCTTCTGGACGTGGGGATTGGAGTCGGCGGTGGCGAGATCACCCTCTTTGACGTTAGCGGCGAAAATGGTCGGCTTGTCGGTGAGCAGGAAAAAACCTTTGGCGATGCCCTTTTGCTCCGGCGTCAGCTTGAGGGTAATGGCGGGCTTGCCCGCATCGAGATGAGGGACCAGCAGGTCGAGCACTTCGGCCTCAGCAAGGGCGGTTTTGTCGCCCCGTTTGGCGTCCTTGGCCACCTTGTCGCGACGCTTTTGCGCCGACTCCAAGTCCGCGAGGACCAATTCGGTAAGGATGGTCTCGATGTCGCGGATGGGGTCGATGTCGCCCGCCACGTGATGGATGTCCGCATCTTCGAAACAGCGCACCACCTGCACAATGGCATCGACTTCGCGGATATGAGTCAGGAACTTGTTGCCCAACCCCTCGCCCTGTGCCGCTCCCTTCACGAGCCCGGCGATATCCACAAATTCCACCGCCGCCGGGATGATCACGGAGGTGCGAGCGATCCCGGACAGCACCGTTGCGCGCTCGTCCGGCACCGTCACGACGCCGACGTTGGGATCAATGGTACAAAATGGGTAATTGGCCGCCTCCGCCTTGCGGGTGCGGGTAACGGCGTTAAACAAGGTGGACTTGCCTACGTTGGGCAAGCCGACGATTCCAGCTCTAAGCATAAACTAAAAGTTCAATTTGCGATGGACCTACCGTGCTCGAAACTACCGGGGGGCACTCCCTGATCTGCTGATCGCAGGTCATTAGGTCCATAAATCGGACCTATAGGTCACCCCATTGATGCGTCATTTTTGGCCGCGGCGCAACTTCTTTCTCGCACGCTGGCTCAGGCGTGGCGACGCACTTAAGGGTCCCAAGATCGCTAGGGTGGGATGTCTATCCAGCCCTCGAGCCTTCGGAGGCTTGCGGCCTGGGCTTTCACGTTTCGGATTTTCGACCGCTCCCTTCGGGCATGACGAGATAGGGATCGGGGGGGGCAGTGGGCAGTTTACGATTAAGATACGGGAGCTTGGGCCATGGTGGAGGGTATTTGCGGAAAATGGTGCCGGTGGATTCTGCGTCCTTCCAATTGTGCCTGGATGAGGCAATAGTTTCCCGAACAGTTTTCATGATTCCTCCTGGCACGAAAGAAGAGTGGATACTTCAGCAGGCGAGGGGGCGCCCGGCTGCGGAACGCGCCGCCTTCCTGGAAGGGGCGTGCGCGGGAGACGCCGCGTTGCGTGAGCGCGTCGAAGCACTGCTGGCCGGGGAGGAACAGACGGAGACGCGGCTGGCGACACAGGCGGAAGACGTCCGCCCACGCGAAGGCGCCTCCTCCTTCCCCAAGGCTTCGGAGGAGGCTTCGGCGCGACAAGCCCGGCCCACGATCAGGCTCGACCTCGCCGATGCTCCCGACGAAGCCGTGGGCCAGACGCTGGGGCGCTACAAACTTTTGGAGCGCGTCGGTGAAGGGGGGTGCGGCGTGGTGTATGTCGCCGAGCAAACCGAGCCGGTGCGCCGGCGCGTGGCGCTAAAAGTCATCAAGCTGGGGATGGATACCAAGCAGGTGGTGGCGCGGTTCGAAGCGGAGCGGCAGGCGCTGGCGATGATGGATCATCCGAACATCGCTAAGGTGCTGGATGCGGGCACGACCGGAATGGGCCGCCCGTACTTCGTGATGGAATTGGTGCGAGGGATCCGGATCACTGAGTATTGCGACCAGGCTAATCTCGGCACCAAGGATCGGCTCGATCTGTTCATCAAGGTCTGCCAGGCCATCCAACATGCCCACCAGAAGGGGATCATCCACCGGGACATCAAACCTTCGAACATCCTGGTGACGCTGCATGATGGAGTGCCGGTGCCAAAGGTGATCGACTTCGGCATCGCCAAGGCAACGGAAGGACGGTTGACCGACTCCACGGTTTACACGCAATTGCACCAATTCATCGGCACGCCGGCCTACATGAGTCCGGAGCAGGCGGAGATGAGCGGGCTCGACATCGATACGCGGAGCGACATCTACAGCTTGGGGGTGCTGCTCTACGAACTGCTGGCCGGGAGCACGCCCTTTGACGCCAAGGAATTGCAGGAATCGGGCATCGACGCAATGCGCAGGACGATCCGGGAGAAGGACCCGCCGCGTCCAAGCGCGCGCCTGGCGATGTTGGCCAGCGATCAACTCAGCACCGCTGCCAAGACACGCTCCGCGGATGCCTCGAAGCTGATGAACCAGCTCAAGGGAGACCTCGACTGGATCGTGATGAAGTGCCTGGAAAAGGACCGCACGCGCCGGTACGACACGGCCAACGGATTGGCCGCCGACCTGAAGCGTTACCTGACAAGCGAGGCGGTCCTCGCCCGTCCGCCCAGCGCGGCTTACCAGGTGCGGAAGTTTGTCCACCGAAACCGGGGCATCGTGACGGCAGCGGCAACCATCGCTGCGGTACTGGTACTGGGGATCTGCGCGAGCCTCTGGGAAGCGGTGGTGGCGAGCCGGGCTCGAGACGCCGAAAAGCAGCAGCGACTCGCCGCGCAAACCGAACGTGACAAAGCCCAAGCGGCGGAGAAAGAGGCGCAACGCCAGCATGCCCAGGCGGAAGGGCTAATTGAGTTCATGCTCGGGGATTTGCGCAAAAAGCTCGAACCGGTAGGCCGCCTCGAGGTCCTCGATTCGGTCGGGGCCAAGGTTCTCGACTACTACGCCAAGCAGGACCCCGAATCGCTCGACGCGCCGGCGTTGGGGAGACGCGCACGCGCACAACATTTAATCGGCGAGATCTCAAGCCTGCGCGGAAACAGCGAGGAGGCCCTGGTGTCCTTCCGCAGCGCCGCCGCTGCCACGGCCCAGGCCCTGGCACGCGCGCCTGGCGACGGACAAAGGGTCTTCGACCACGCCCAAAGCGTGTTCTGGGTCGGTTACGTCGCCTGGCAACGACGCCAGGGGGAGGCCGCGGAGGCGGCGTTCCTCGAATACCGCGACCTAGCCCACCGCCTGACCCAGATCGATCCGAGCAACGCCGACTGGCAGGTTGAAACCGCCTACGCTGAACAGAACCTCGGTGTCGTTCGCCTGGACCGCGGCCAGGCGGCGGATGCGCTCACCAGTTTTGAATCGACGCGCAGAGTCTATGAGGTCTTGATCGCGTCGCGACCCAACTTGGCCTTCGAGCTCGCGGATTCCTTGGGCTGGGCCGCCAATGCGAAGCGGGCCCTGGGCGACTTCGACGGTGCCATCGAGATCTTGCAGGCGCGCGGCGCGGCCATCGGGCGCATACCGGATGCCGAGCGCAGCCGAAAGGTGCAACAGGATGCGGATAACGCGTACCGGATAGCTGGCCTTTATCTTGATCTGGGCCGGCTCGACCTTGCCAAAGCGGCGGTCCAGGAAGCCATGGAGAAAACTCAGTCGTTAGTCGCGCTCGATGGCTCGAACTTCTTCTGGCTGAATATGCTATGCACGCACCGCTTGCGCATGGCCACGATCCTGCTGGCGTTGGGAGAACGGGATTCAATTGGCCGGTCGCTGGAACAATTATCCACGGACATGGATCGCCTCCTGGCCAGCGACCCTGCCGCCCGCGGTGAGCACGTGTCTCTGCTCGGCGAATCGCTCGCGTTGAAATCCCGGTGGGCCCAAGCAAGCGACAAGCCTGCACCCGTGGCGGCGATGCAGAGTTATGTGGCTGAAATTCCTTCGATGCAGGCCGCAGGTAAGCACCTCAGCGTCGAAGAGAACCGAATCGTGGCCCGGGTCGAGTTGGCGCTGGGCGACGAATTGGCGCGCCTGGGAAAGGAAGAGCAAGCCCATGACCACTGGGTTGCCGCCAAGACTCGCCTGCCAGCGACCGCCGCGGCTGCCCAATTTGAGGAGGTTGCCCTGCTCGCCTGGGCCGAATTCCGCTTAGGCCGGCGGTCCGAGGCGGTCGCCCTGGCCGACCAACTCCTCCATTCGAAGTTTCGGCATCCTGCGTATGTCGAATTGCTCAACCCTTTGGTCCGCGGCGCAGGGGCGGTCCAGCCCAAACCCGACAACTAGAAGAGACTCATATGCCCAATCCCAAGAGACAAAGAGACATCACTATTTCCGAGCCGAGCCCCGGAACCTTCACGATCGACCCGGTGGCTGATATTGATATGAAGAACCAGGGACCGGGTACCATTCAGTGGGACATTACCACCTATGGTTGGACGTTCGCGCGAAGCAACGGCATCGATTTCAAGGCAAATGCCAACCAGATGCAGAACACGCCAGGTCAAATCCCCGGCCAGCCGAATCGTTGGCAAGCGCATGATCTAAACTCCACTCTGCCCGAGTCCCTAGTGACCTACGGCATTAACGCCGTCGGGCCCGGAGGAGCCACAGCGAGCGTCGACCCCACGATTATCAACGGCCACAACCTTGCCTAAGATTCCGCATTTCAAACCTGAGATTTCAGATTTGAGAGCGGGGGCAGCAGAGCCGGGCTCGGCTGGAGTCTCGCCGCCATGAGGGTCGGAGGGCTTGGACGAACAGGACCCTATTTCGGAGGCGCAACCGAATTGGTGGATGCGGACCGCGGCGCAGGTGGGTTGGGGGAGGTGGCTTCGGTCGGCGGCGCATTCGTGGGAGCAGGAAGATTCAGCTTGGTACGTAACTGGGCGGCGAGCTGAGGCCGTAGACCTTTTTCAGGGTCGAGCATCCGATCGAGCACTTCCTTGCTCATGTCTTCCAACGGCGCCAGAGACACACGCTTGTCCGATGGCCCCCCCCGGATCTTGCTGGTGTACCGCGTCCACATGTTGCGCGCCAGGCGGATCAGGGAGGTGTATTGGTCATCCTCGCCCAGGGCCAGATTCTGGTAAGCCTGCTCGAGGAAACCCATGATGTCCGCCGTGGTCTTGTCCATGTTCGTGTCGCCTAAGTCTTCAGCCACTTGGGACAACGCAAACTCGTCGAGGGAGAGATTGGGATTATAGTCTTTCGGGTACTTCTTCTTCACCACGTCGAGCCATTGGTTGGCTTCCCGCAGGCGATTGTGCACATAGAGCGAGTAAACCGAGTTGAGCAGGAAGTTTTTGTGCGCGCGGCTGATGTTGTCCCGCATCTCCGGATCTTCCGCCATCATCTCCTCGTAAGATGCGTTGGCCTTGGGAATGATGTCGAGGTTGGGCCCGATCCGATAGCTCTTGTCCGGATTCTGGATCAAGGTGCCCCGCTGGAACGCCAATTGCATCGATTGGAAGATTACCCGGCGTAAAGTGATCAGGTCCTGGGGCGTTTTGGCCATGTCGCGCCCTAGCTGCGCCCAGTAGATCGCGTGGGTCTCGGGAAAACGCCATTCCAAGGGGCCGTAACGATCGTCCACTTCCTTCATCTTCACCGGGTCCATCTTGTACTTTTCCCGGAGGACCTTGACCCGCGCCTTGGCCTCGTCGGTCTTGGGGTTGATCAATTCGTCGAAGTTGGGACGCCCGCTGCCCAGCACCTCCTGCATCTCCGAGGCCCAGACATTCTTGAAGTACATGTGGGCATCGTCGAGGTTCATCCCCATTTTGTGCTGAAACTGCCAAGCCAGCTCGCGATAAAGGAGCACCTCATGCGGGTTGTATTTCAGGGCCTCATCGCGCAACAGCGAAATCCCCCGGTTCACCCATGCCCAGCGGTCCGGGGGATCGCTGAACTTGATGGAAATGTTGTAGGACATGTTCCAGGCCTGGACCACCCAGACGGTCACCATGTGGGGCTGGAGCTTGGTGATCCAGTCCGCCAATTGCACCATCTCGAAGTATTTATCCTCGTCCTGAAGCTCCATGGCTCGCACCCAGAGGGCGTTGGCAATGAGTCCACGGAAGCCGCCCAACACGACGGTGGTCATCACCAGCATGGGGGGGGCGTTCTCGAGCGGGGTCACCCGAGTGAATCCGAGCGAGCCGCGCAACTGGTTGAGCTTGCGCTCCGAAAAGAAGGACGAGGCCAGCAGCGCCGCCGCCAGCAGGACCAGCGCCGGCTTATAAAGACGAGATTGGGCAAAAGCCATGGTGCCTCAGGACTTCGCTTGCGCAGTCGCCAGCTCCCGCCGGGTCAAGACAACCATCCCTATCCCCGCGAAGATGCCCCCCACGAGCATCACGATCTGCGCGAAGGCGCGGGTTAGCTGGCCCCAGGTGATGCTCCGGCCGCTGCTGAGGTTGTCGATAGGCGAGAAATCGCGCACCAGGTTGATTGTGCCTAGCAGCCCCTTGAACAACCCGACTGTCACCGTATCGAAAAGCGTTTCCTTGTCCACCCGCCCGGTATCGTGATTGACCTCCCGGATAGTTCCCTCCTCGATCACTTGCGACATGGTCCCTGTCGAAAAGGCCAGGACCAGCACGCCCAACGACAAGAACGCCGCGACCGGGAAGGAAAGGAAACTCGCGGCAAACAGCCCGACCGCCGCGATCAACGCGAGCCAGCAGAACACGATCGCCATCCCGCGGAAGTAATTCAGCCCAAAGCCCCCCTCCCGGTAAAGCACCTCCATCCCCTCATCCAGCGGGAACAGCAACGCGGTCGGATTCTGATTGATGAAGGTGACATAGAGGATCCCTTTGGGGTCAATCAGGTTGGGGGTCGTAATCGGGATCTCGTAGAAGGTCTCCGCCGCCTGGCTGCGCATCTCGCGCCAATGCACCGGGGACTGAGGCGCGCCCACGTCCCACATGCCCACGTAGGTTCCGGACGGGCTTTTCTCCGCCACAAAAAACTTCATCCGCAGGTACAAAGGACGATCGCGCAACGACTCTTTTACGCCACTCAAGTCGATCGGCCACGTGCGCTGCCAGCCCGACTGAACAACCTGGCGCTGGGCCTTGATCTGTTCGCGAATGATCTTGCGCACCTGGTTGCGGTCCATGGCCGCAACGGTCTCATTCTTAAGCCGCTCTTTGAGCCGCGCCTCCACCTCCGGTTCGATGTCGGGCACCTCCGGCTTCGCGGAACCGCGGGCCACAAAAATCTCGTTCCTGAGCACCTGCTGCTGGGCCTCGGGGAGCTGTCGCGAGCGCCAGACCATCTGCGCAAAGACGATGCCGGAAGACAGACTCAAGAGGAACGCGTCCAGCACCAGCAAACCCAGCCAGCGCCCGGCCCAAATCTGCCAGCGTGGGATAGGCTTCACAGCAACCATCTGGATATGACATTCGTCGATATCCCGCGCCAGGGTGCCGCACGCCAGCCAAAGCGTGGCCAGCCCGAGCACCGAGGTAATCAAACCCAGCGTGTAAGTCAGCACGATCTGGGTGAACCCCCGAGCCGTGCCGTCATCCTTGATCACCGCGGGCAACAAGAACACGCCGCCAATCAAGACCAGCCCCAGCACACGGACGAGCTTGAACCGGAACGCGGCTCGCCACGTCAGCCGGGCAATCGCCCAGATAGGCTGCAAACTCGATCTCACTGACCCTTGCCTCCCAGCAAGCCCGACAGCTTCTCGTTCGCCTTGGCCAAATCAGCCGGTGCTGTGGGCTGACTCACCACGGGCTTAACTTCCGCCTCGGGCTGGTTTTGGCTTAGGGCAGACAATCGTGCTTCATTGAGCGCTGGACCGGCAGGAGCTGCCTTCGCCTCCGGGGCCTGTTCCGCCGTCGGAAGCGTTAATCTCTCCAGCATCCGGTTGGCCGACGTTCCCTGGTCGGCCTCGCCTCGCAGGTAGGCGGCAACCCGGTGGCCCGAAGTCGCTCCAGAAGTTTCCTCACTTTGCTTGGCGCGCTCAACCACACCTAGGAAATAGCTCTCCAGGTTTTGTGTCGGGGTGTCCAGCTTCACGCGGTCAGCCCCTACATCGGCACGAACCAATTCCAGCACTCGTTCCATCGTCTCCCTCGGCAAGAGCGGGGTGGTGATCCGCATCACGTCCGGAGTGGCCAGCAACTCGCGCAAGGTTCCCATCGCCTGGATCTTGCCCCCGTAGTAAATTACCACCCGGTCGCAAACATCCTCCACATCCGCCAAAAGATGGCTGCTCAGGATCACCGTCTTGCCACGGCGAGCAAGGGCGATGATCAAATCCTTCACCTCCCGGCATCCGATGGGGTCCATGCCGGCTGTGGGCTCGTCCAGGATTACCAGGTCCGGGTCGTTGATCAGCGCTTGGGCCAGCCCGATGCGACGCTGCATGCCTTTGGAGAATTCGCCCACGGTGCGCCTTTGCACTTTGGCCAGCCCGACCATCTCCAGCAATTGCGCCGAGCGCTCTCGCCGCTCACGTGGGGGCAACTCGAATAGGTTGCCAAAAAAATCCAGGGTCTCGCCCGAGTCCAAAAAGCGGTAAAGATAGGATTCTTCGGGCAGATACCCAATCCGCGACTTGGTGGCCACGTGCCGCGGCGAACGGCCGAAAACCTCGATGTGTCCTTTGGTGGGGTAGAGTAATCCCAGAAGCATCTTAACAGTGGTGGACTTGCCGGAGCCGTTGGGACCAAGGAGCCCGAAGACCTCCCCGCGCTGCACGGTAAAATCCACGTTGTCTACCGCCCGCGCCTTGGGCCGCCCCCAGAAATCCTTGAAGATCTTGGTCAAACCGCGAACGCTCACCACGGTCTCGCCGCTGGCCGATACCCCCGTAGAACCTGGACTCTGGACTTCGGCTATCGTCATAACGTGCTTGGCAAAAGGAGGTTGAGTTGCGGACGTTGGGCCGGAGAATTCCGCCAAAAGTTGGTTAAAAGATACCCCTCACCTTGCCTCGCGGGCAAGGCACGGATCGACAATTGGCCATTTAAACTCTTCAAAGCGAACATGATTGGTTGGCGATCATTATGAGTACCCGCAAATCCGATGTGCTACAACGTGATTTTGACCGCACACCCCCGCCCGCTGTTTGCTCTGGCTGCGGTTATTTCCCGGTCAGCCATCGCCAGAGGTCTTTGAGTTTTCGGCTTGGGTAGCGCGCGGTGAATCGTCTCAGGGCCAAAGGGTCAGTGCCGCGTGGGTTGACGCCGAGCTCAGTCGTGCAGCCAGTCCCATATCCTGCTTCTGCCACCAGATCCCGCACCTCCTGGTTCCAATCACCATAAGGATAGCAGAAATGCCGGATGCACCGGCCAAAGATGTCCTCGAGCTTGGCTTTGCTCGACCGAACTTCCTCCCGAGCTTGGGCCTTAGAGACCTTGGTGAGAAAGGGATGACTAAGCGTATGCGAGCCGATGTCGTGCCCCTCCGCCAGCCAGTCCCGCACCTGGGCTACGTCCATCAACCGGGCGGGAACTTCTCCTGCCGCCAGGTCCCACTCGTTGGTCTTCCCGAGCAGGTCCGCAACCAGGAATACGACTCCACGAAATCGGTTTTCCGCAAGCGGCATCAGGCCGTACTGCAGGACGCTGTGGAAACCGTCGTCGAAAGTGAGCACCACCGGACGCTCTGCGTTCTCCCCCGGGGCGACTCTCGAAGGCAGGGAACCTGAGGTGAACCCCGCCGCGCGCAGTTCTGCCAATTGCCGCGCGAAAAGTTTCTCCCCCAGGTAAAGCCCCTTGAGTCTAACCCCGCCAGGACGCGGGCCCAGGTGATGATAAGTCAGGATCGGCAGGCCTTCTCCAAACAGTTGGAGAAAAGGCCCTAGCGAGTGATAGTACGCGGGCAACTCGCGGTTCATTTTGCCACGATTCTCAGTTGAGCGCAGCGAGCCCAGCCATGACGATCGCAGCTCGCTCGACCACCCGGCTTTGGCTCGCGGACGACAGCCCCGGTCACCCTATTCGCCCTGCATCGCCCTGGACAGCGCCGCTCGGCGGACGATGTGTTTAACCATTTCTGCTTTCTTCTGCGGCGACAGCCTTTTGACGCCGGCCGCGATATCTCTCCCTAGCAAAGGACGCAAGTTCCGCCCCAAGAAGGCCAGATCGATACTGTTTAGCGGTAGCACCAGGGCGGCCATCACCGCCACATTTCCCAAAGGCAGGATCCGTGTCGCTACCGCGTAGCCGGGTTGGACCACCTTGGCGAATTCTGGCTCAGGCACAATCACGTCCTCGCCGGCGAGCAAGTCAACCAATCGGACCCGGTTGGGCTGAACCTCGGCAATCATGAAGGCCGAGTAGCGCGACGCGCACATCGCGTCCAGAACCGCCAACTCTTCAGAGCCCGGCGCCAGGGTGGATGCCGCGCGATAGGCTTCCACCGCGGTACGGCCCCCGCGCCGAATGTGGAAGATCGTATAGTCGAAGAGGACCGCCTTTTGCTCGTTTTCTTCAAGATGATGGCGCAACTCGCGGATGCCCAGCTTCAGGGCTCCTTCCCTCAGGACATCGTCCGTTAGGCTGGACCCCAGTGCGTGCTGCAATTTGGTGACGATTTGGCTCACCCGCCGGCACTTCTCTACGTCGGGGTCAACTTGAGCTGGGGCCGTCTCTGGCGCCGCGGCCACAGCGACGGCGGTGCCGGGGCTGGGTTCACCCGAAGCCGCCGTCCCATTTGCGGGCGCCTGCGGTTCGGCTACCTCTGCCGGCGTCGCGGCGGGTGGGATTGGGCTGCCCTCGATCCCCGCTGGCAGCGCGGGCGGCGAGTCAGATTGGCTTGCTGGCGTCTCGGTCGGTTCGTTCACAAACCATGTCGTAACCGGAAACCCGTCGTCATTCAACCCTCGAACGCGCCGAGTTGTTCATCGAGACGATTGTTCGTGGATGGTGGGCGAGACAGGACTTGAACCTGCAAGGGTTACCCCACGTGGTCCTAAGCCACGCGCGTCTGCCATTTCGCCACTCGCCCAAAGTAGCTCGGCCCGCCCGAAGCGGACTGGCCGATCAGAGTAAACACCAGCCACAGCCTGATGTAAACACCGGCCACAGCGTCGCGCCTGGCCCAGCCCGTCTGTCCCCGCGCTGTCAGGCTCAGTTCGGGCCCTGCGCAAACCTGCGCAGCGCCATTTCCATTGGCGCGACGGCACCCGCCCAATCGCCCAGCTTGGGCTGACGGAACAAGGTCATGGTGGGATACCACGGGCTGTCGGACCGTCCGAGCATCCACCTCCAGCAGGGCGCATAGGAAAGGAGCCCCCAAACGGGCCGCCCCAACGCCCCGGCCAGGTGCAAGGTAGAGGTGCAAACCGATATTACCAGGTCCATCTGGCCCATGGCCGCCGCAGTGTCGGCAAAGTCGCGCACCCGGCTCCCAAGATCCTCGATCTGAACTTCAGATGGCAGTTTCTTCAGTTCAGCTGACCGGGGACCGCACTGCAAACTGAAGAAGCGGATCCCCGGCACACGCAACAGGGGAAGCAATTGCTCCAGCGCGGGCGAACGAATCCTGTTTTTCTTGTACGCGTCGCCGCCTGACCAAATGAGAGCGACCTTCAAACTCCCGCCGGCCCCGGAGTTCACCGGGAAGGTGTCGGCAGAGGGCGTCCGAAGATACGGAACCCGCGCGGGCACGGTTTCCAGGGTAGTGTTCATCAAGTGCGGAAGACTCATCAAGGCCGCGTGGGTGTCGAACGGAGGGATAGGCTCGCCGGGAGCCAGCAGCTTATCGACGCCCTGAACCTCGCGCGCGAGGGGATGCATGGCCGGGGGACAGACGAGCAAAACCCGCGCCCCCAGACCCGCCACCAATGGAACATAACGAATGAAATGGATGAGGTCCCCGACGCCTTGCTCCGCGTAGAGCAAAATGGTTTGGCCCCGAAGTTCCCCGCCTCCCCAAACGGGCTGCGCAAATTCCGGCTTCTTCGCCGGTGCGCCCGGCCGATCCCAGCGCGCTTCGTAATCCGCCCAGCCCCGAATGAAATCGCCCCCAGCCAACAACGCAAAGGATCGATTGTAGCGGGCGTTGGCGTCGTCGCTTTTCAACGCCAGTGCGCGGTCGAACGCCTGAATCGCCTCGGCAAGCCTCCCCTGGCCCAGCAAGGCATTGCCCAAGCTGTTCCAGGCGAGCCCGGAGGCGGGCTGCAGCAGCAAGGCCCGCCGGGCGAATTCTTCCGCCCGGACAAATTCGCAACATTGCTCCAGGGCTGCGGCCAGCGTGTTCAACAAATCGGCGTTCGGACGCGGTTCCTGGCGGAGCGCGATTTCCAGGCTGACCATCGCCTCGTCGCCCCGTTCGAGCTTGGTCAGGGCTGTTCCGAGCTGCCCCTGGACTCCGGGCAGGTTAGGCTGAAGGCTTGCGGCTTTGCGCGTCACCTCGAGGGCTTCCGCATACATCCCCAAGGCCAACATGATGCCTCCCGCCGTCCGATGTACGCTCGCATCCGACGGGGAGATCTTCATGGCCCGTCGAATCCACTCCAGCGCCTGCTCCGGTCGTCCGCGTTGTTGTTCCACCAAGGCGGCAAGACTTAGCGCCAGGAGGTTGCGCGGCTCACGTTTGATCACCTTCTCGCACAGCGCGACCGCTTCGGCGGGTCTTCCCGCCTCCAATTCTTTCACCGCTCTCTGGAGAAGCTGGACTGGGCTGGCCATATTCCACGCTAACCGGGGCTAGTCTAATTGCAAGGCGCGTCACTGAGCGCGATTGGGCTCACGCATCAGCCCGGACGACTGAGCTCGGCCTTCCAGAGCCAAGGAACCCAGGAAAAGGCACACCCCAGGGATACCCGTCCTGGGGTGTGCTCGTGTCCGGCAGCAGATGGCGCGAAAACCGGTGCTGTTGTTTTGCGGGACTAGAACCGGAACGAAATGTTGCTGGTGATGATGTAGTCTGCGAAGATTTCGCTCCGGACCGTCCGGCTCTTGGGCTCGTTGGACATCGCGACGGCACTGCCCTCGATCCGGTGGCGGTCGAAAGACGGGTTCGAGAGCTCAAAGCCGATCCCCTAAATCCGCACCTGGCCAGCCCAGCGGGCTGCTGGATGTTCCTGGTGGGGCCACTCGATCCGCAAGAGCCGCGTTTTCTCACCGCAAAAAGAAACCGCGCCGACCGGCCCTGGGTTGAGCTGCTCGGGCCGCTGGCCCATGCGGGGGGGGCGACTGAATCCGGGACGCTTTTCATCGGACGTCGTTTGGAGCCGTTCCTCGCTGAAGCCCGCCACCGCTCCCGGGCCGGGACGGTCCTGGCGCATCTGTCCGCGCGGGAAGAAAAATGGCGCGATGCGGGGGCAGGCATCGGAGCCGCCGCCCAGATGCTAATCGAAGGCCATGTTGAGGAGGGTAACGCGGCGATGCGGGCAGCCGCGGCCGAGTTGCCGCCTGAGGTGCGCACGGCGGTGCTGGGACCTGCGGGCCGATAAAAAATCCGCGCGGGAACCAGGATGGTCGGGGGGGTGCGGGAACGTTACGCCGCATCTGATCCCTCCCATACCCTCACCATGGCGCGATGACCCGCACGACCGTCTCGCGATAATTGCGAAAGCCCATCCGCTCGTAGAGCCCGCGGGCATTGGTGTTCTCCCGCATCACATGCAAAAACGGGGCTTCGCCTCGCTGCATCTGGCGGCGGATCAGCGCCAGCATCAAACGCCGCGCGAGCCCTCTCCCCTGAAACTCCGGATGCGTGCAGACCCCGCTGATCTCCCGGAAACGGCCGGCCTGCATCCGCTCTCCCGCCATCGCCACCAACCTCGAACCTTCGAAGCAACCCAGGTACTCCCCCAATTCGATGGTCCGGGGACCAAATGGGCCGGGGTGAGTCAGGGCGGCCAGCTCAAACGCCGCCGGTGCGTGCTCAGGCGCGAGCGTGCGTATTTCCGGCCCCGCCCCCTCGGCTGGCAACCCGGCTTCCCACACCATTTTGAACATGGTGGACTCCTCCTCGACTTGCCATCCGGAGGGTGCGGCGCCGGACCAATTCTCACAATAGAAGTGCTCGCCCGGCTCGCAGAATCGCGACAGGACCTCCAGGTTGGGCCGCTGCGGGTTGGCAAAGCCAACGATCGGCGAGAAGCCCGGAGCGTAGCGGCGAACGTCCTCTGCGCCCGTGGCAAACCTGGCCTGCGGACCGGAGAGGGTGTGCCACGTGATGTTGTCGAGTAACGTTTCCATCAGGACCTCCGCTGAGCGGCTTCAAGAGGCAGACCTGGTTCTTAGCCGCGGCTGCAGGGCAACTCCCAACGGTGCGCGCCTTCCGGATGTCCTACCACGCGCTGTTGCCACTTGGATTCCGCTGGCATGCGCGGCGTTGGCCTCGATGGTGCTCATCTCGAAGGAGATCCTAGCAAAGTGAATCACCGCCGCAAACACGATCCATTGGCCTGTCTGTGGCTGCCTCCCTCGGGCCGGGCAACCGTCATTCCTCGCCCGATCCTTGCCCGCCCCTCGGCCGTGCGGGCGGCTCCAGTCCGGCTGGAGCCGGTGATGCACGGAAGCGCATGCCCGGCTAAGACCCGCCCTGTCCCAGCCTGTGATCCCGCTTTCGCTTGCCTCAGGCAGAGGGAATGTTCAGGCTGGCCCTGGAGCCAGCATGAAGAACTATCACGTGCATCTTCGCGGCCAGAGCCTGGGTGTCCTGCCGCTGGATGAGTTGCGGCGGCGGCGGGAAAGCGGCGAGTTCACGGGCGAGGAGCTGGTTTGGTGCGAAGGGATGGCGGACTGGCAGCCGATCGAGACGGTTCTACGCCAACCTCCCGACAAGGTCCCCCCCACCAGCGGTCCCGGGCCCAAGGCCGATCGCAAGGTGCTTTTGGCGATTGGGGCCATCGCCTTGGTGCTGGTTGCCGGCTTGGCGGTGTGGGGCGTGTTGAACGCTAAACGCATGCCGGCCATCGAGGACCAATCCGAAACAACTCCGCCTCCCAATCCCGACGCTATGGCCGCGGCGAGCCGGCCCGTGCTCCAAAACACCAACGCGCTGACCGCTAAAGACATGCTCAAGCGGGCAAAGGAGTTCCGGGTCCGTCAATGGATCGAAGGTTATCAGAAGCGTGGCCGGCATGATCAACCATGCGACGCACTCGCTCTCCGGTTCCTTCATGCGTGGCTGGTCGCGCAATATGGTGGTGAGGATGACACTGAGGTGCTAACGCATCAGCAACTAGCCGATAAGATCGCCGAGGATCCCGCCTGTTCCGACCCCCTGGTGCTCACCCTCGCTGGCAGCAATAGCATCGAGGAGAACGAGGCGGTTGTTCGCTTGGAGCGCGCGGTGAGTGGCTTCGAGAACTCCAAGCATCTCGCCTATCCGAAGTTTAACGCGACGGTCATGCTCGCCAGTCATCTGCGTTCTAAACCCGAACAAATCCCGGCCCTTGACGCGGCGTCAATCCGCCACTTTGCGGACGGCTTCAAAGACGGAAGTTTTCTCCCCGACGACCAGCGGGAGCTTGGGGAGATTTTGGTCAATGGTTGGGCCTACAGTTTCTTCACCCGAAACGCCCCGGCCGTCATTGGCACGGTGCAGCAGCAGGGGACGCCCTTTGAGTGGCTCGCGCTGGTGCTGGAAGGCGAGAACGAAATCGCCCTGGCCTGGAAGGCGCGCGGGGCCGGTTATGTCAACACCGTGAGTCAAAGCGGCTGGCAGGGATTCAGCACTCATTTGGCCACCGCTCGCAAGAGCCTTACCGCCGCCTGGAAGTTATTCCCGGATTTGGCCCTGGCGCCTTGCCGCATGATCTACGTCTCTCTCGGGGATTCCAATATCGAGGAGATGCGGACCTGGTTTGACCGCACGGTGGCCGCCCAGGTCGATTGCCCGCGCGCCTGGTCGGATATGCGCTGGGGACTGCGGCCTCGGTGGTACGGCGGCCAGGAAGCCATGCTGGCTTTTGGACTCACGGCCGCAAACACGCGTCGTTTTGACACCGACGTTCCGCGCATCCTCTTTGATTCGGTCTCCGATATGGAATCGGAACTCTCACTCCCGGTCGGTGAACACATCTACGGGCGCGACGACATCTGGCCGCACCTGCGAAAAATGTACGAGGGTTACATCGCCGAACCGGCTCAGGCCGCATGGACCAACGGGTGGCGAACTTCCTTCGCCACGGTGGCCTACTTTGCCGAAAAATATGACGTTGCTCGCGAACAGCTCGAGGCCATGCAGTGGCAGCCTGCCGCCCCGCAGATTTCAGGGTGGGGCCGCGATCTGTCCCTGATGCCCTTGGAGGTCGCCGCCCGGACCGGTCCCCTGGCCGGCCATGTCGGGCAGGCCGAGGCAAGTTACAAACGGCAAGACACCGCCGCGGCCCTGCGGCTCTATCGTGATATCAGCGCCGACCCTAAAGCGGACCCGCGGACACTCCAGCTCGCCCAATCAAGGCTGGCTTGTCTCCAGGCCGAAGACCGGTTGCGCAATGGCGAGTGGATCGATTTTGCGCCCGCCGATCCGAATGATCCCGCGTGGCTCATCGAACGCGGTGAGGTGCGCCAAATGACCAACGGCGCTTTCGAGGTCCGCTCCGGCCCATGGGGGCATTTCCTGTCCTCCCGCGTGAGGGTCGGTCCGGATTTCGAAGTGCGCGGGGAATTTCAGGCGGTCAACGCTTCAACCAACAGTTTCCAGGCCGGTGTGATTCTGGGCGCACCCGACGTGCAAGCCCACAATTGGTATTCCTTCCGCATCAAGCGAAACGAATTCGAACACCAGGTCGTCAGTTTCGCCAACGGATGGACGCGCCAGCAGGTCGCGCGGCCTGTGGCTTTGGACCCGGCCCGCACTTCCTTTGACTTCCGCTTTGAACGCGGGCTGGCTACCGCATCCGTCAACGGTCAGGAGATTCTCAGCGGCGTTAAGCCCCCTCAGGCCATCCGGGTTTCACCACGTGAATTTCGGGTCGGCGTGGGCGCCTTCAACGATTCCAACGAAACCGTGATCCGTTACGCCCATCTTCAATTGCGGCGGATCAACTCGCACAACGCTCAAAGACAACCAGCCGAAGCCGAACCCGTACCATGAAACCTTGGTTCCAACTATTCCTGCTCACTCCTTGGCTGAGTGGCGCGGCCATTGCGGTGGATACCCACGACACCCGCATGCTCTCCCAGCCGGCCGTCAGCGCAAAGCACATCGCCTTCGTTTATGCCGGAGACCTGTGGGTTGCCAACCTCGACGGCACTGACGTCCGCCGTTTGACGGCGCACCCAGGATTGGAATCCAACCCTCGATTTTCGCCCGATGGCACACACATCGCCTTCTCAGGACAATACGACGGGAATACCGACGTCTTCGTCGTACCGGTGGAGGGCGGTGAACCACGACGGCTGACCTATCACCCGTCCGAAGATCTGGTCCAGTCATTCACACCCGACGGGACTTCCGTGTTGTTCACCTCCGCTCGCGAGGTTTACACGCTGCGCTACCGGCAGCTCTTCACGGTGCCCCTGGCGGGCGGCATGCCGGTAAAACTTCCGATCCCAAACGCCTCCAAAGCGACTTACTCTCCCGATGGCTCCCACATCGCCTATGTCCCGCTCTCTGAAGCTTTCCGGCAGTGGAAGCACTATCGCGGCGGCACCGCCTCGCGGATCCTCCTCTACGACGCCAAGAGCTACGCCATCGAGCAAATCCCCCAGCCCGAGGGCCGCTGCAACGATACCGATCCCATGTGGCTCGGGACCAAGGTCTTTTTTCGCTCCGACCGCAGCGGTGAGTTCAACCTGTTCTCCTACGACCCCAAATCCAAGAAGATCGAACAACTTACCAAGCACGCTGACTTTCCAGTCCTGTCCGCCTCAGCCGGAGCGGGACGCATCATCTACGAACAGGCCGGACAGTTGCATCTCTACGATCCGGGCAAGAATAGCGACAAGCGCCTGATCATCGGTGTCGCAGCGGATCTGGCGGAAGTCCGTCCACGATTTGCTTCTGGAGCCAAATGGATTCGTGATGCCTCCATTTCCCCCTCGGGCGCCCGCGCAGTCTTCGAGTTCCGTGGCGAGATCGTCACTGTTCCGGCGGAAAAAGGGGACCCGCGCAATCTCACCAGTTCTCCTGGCGTGCACGATCGCTCCCCAGTCTGGTCGCCCGACGGCACTCGCATCGCCTGGTTCTCCGACGCCGGGGGCGAGTACGCCCTGCGGGTGGCCGCCCAGGACGCCAAAGGCGAGGTCAAGAGCTTCAACCTCCAAGGGGCGGGGTTCTATGAAGCGCCCCGCTGGTCGCCGGATTCATCCAAGCTGAGCTTCATCGACAACTCCCGTACCATTTATTGGATCAACCTGACCAACGGCGTGCTCAAAAAGGTTTCCTCCGAGACCTTGTATTCGCCGGTCAACACCTTGAGCTGCAGTTGGTCGCCCGATTCCCGATGGCTGGCCTACACCCGCAATACCGAATCCAACTTCCAACGCGTGTTTCTCTATTCCCTCGACGAGGACCGCTCCTGGCCGCTCACCGACGGACTCGCCGACGCCGGAGAGCCCGTATTCGACGCCTCCGGCAAGTATCTGTTCTTCTTCGGCTCAACCGACGCCGGCCCGGTGCGAGAATGGTTTGCCATGTCCAACGCCGATGCCCGCATGACCGGCGCGCTTTATCTGGCGGTTCTGAAAAAGGAGCTGGTCTCGCCGCTGGCCAAGGAAAGCGACGAGGAGAAGGGCAAGAAGGACGAAGAGGGTGAGAAAAAAGATGCCATCGCCCAGGACAAGCCCAAGGGCAAAGACAAAGATGAACCGGACGACAAAAGCCCCAAGGACGAAACCAAACAGAAGGCTGACAAGAAGAAAGATGAGGTGCACGTAGTCGTGGATCTTGACGGGCTGGCCCAAAGGATCGTCCCTCTCCCCTTAAAGACCGCAGCCTACTCCAGCCTCCAGCCCGGAGAGAGTGGGAAGCTCTATTACCTCAAAGCGAATGCCGAGGGAGCTCAGTCGGGCGACGACGCTGCGGCACTCTGCCGATTTGATATCGAGAAACGCGAGGAGGAGATTCTTCTGGAGCCAGTGAGCCGCTTCGCATTGAGTGCGGACGGGAAGAAAGCGCTGGTGCAGCAGAAAACCACCTGGCTCATCGCCGAGACCAAGGCCAAGATCGATGCCTCCAAGGGAAAACTCAACATCGATGCCATCCAGGTCCGCGTTGACCCGCGCCAGGAGTGGGCGGAGATGTTCGAGGACGTTTGGCGGATCAACCGCGATTACTTCTATGATCCCGGCATGCACGGTTTGGATTGGAAAGCCACCCGCGCCAAATATGCCCCGTTCCTTGACCACCTCGCCTGTCGCGCCGATCTCAACACGCTAATTCAATGGATGTGCTCGGAAATTGCGGTCGGCCATCACCGCGTCGCCGGAGGTGATTTCCTTTACGAGACCAAGCCTATCCCGGGCGGGCTGTTGGGGGCGGATTATGAGGTCGCCCAGGGTCGCTACCGGTTCAAGAAAGTCCTCGGAGGCTTGAACTGGAACCCGGAATTGCGCGCCCCTTTGACCGAGCCGGGCGTGGACGTGAAAGCAGGCGAGTATTTGTTGGCAGTTGCTGGCCGCGACCTCGTGCCACCCGAGGACCTCTATGCCCGCTTCGAAAACACGGCCGGAAAGATCATCGAGCTGACTGTGGGCCCTGATCCTGCCGGCAAAGGCTCGCGGGTCGTGAAAGTGGTGCCAATTGAAGACGAGAGCTCCTTGCGCAACCGCGATTGGGTGGAGGGCAACCTGCGCAAAGTCCAGGAAGCCACTGGCGGCCGCGTGGCCTACGTCTACGTTCCCAACACCACGACTCTCGGGTTCACCTACTTCAAGCGCTACTTCTATCCTCAGGCCCAGAAGGAGGCCATCATCATCGATGAGCGCCACAACGGCGGCGGCCAGGTCGCTGACTACTACATCGATGCCCTGCGCAAACCTTACATCTCGATGTGGGCCATGCGCTACGGAGCGGATCTCAAAACCCCACAGGCCTCCATCCAGGGACCGAAAGTCATGCTCATCGATGAGACGGCCGGTTCAGGCGGTGATTTGCTCCCCTGGATGTTCCGCAAACTCAAACTGGGAACCTTGGTCGGCAAACGCACTTGGGGTGGACTGGTCGGCATTCTCGGCTTCCCCACCCTCATGGACGGAGCTTCGATCACCGCCCCGAATCTTGCGATTTGGACCGAGGAAGGCTGGGTGGTCGAGAATGAGGGCGTGCCACCCGATGTCGAAATTGAGCAGCTCCCCGCTGAGGTCATCGCCGGACACGATCCTCAACTGGAGAAAGCGATCGAACTGGTGATGAAGCAACTCCAGGACAATCCTCCGCCCAAGCTGGTGCGTCCGCCCTACCCTATTCGCGTGCGAAAATGACCACTCAAGACGATGGGTTGTTCGACACAGCCAAAGGCGGCTCTGCCTTGCCGGTGCTCGTCCTGGCCTCCAGCTCGCCTCGACGTCAGGAGCTCCTGCGCGGTCTGGGCCTTAGCTTTGAAGTGCGGGTGGCGGCCGTCCCCGAACTGCACGAGGAACAGCTCACTGGGCGCGAATTGGCGCAGTTGAATGCCCACCGTAAAGCCCGGGCCGTGGCGCGTTTGGTGCCGGAAGCACTGGTCCTGGGTGCTGACACTCTTGTTTGCCTGGGCAACCGGCTCTTTGGCAAGCCAACCAGCCTCGATGAAGCGAGGGGCATGCTCGAGCAACTACAGGGTCGAACCCACGAGGTGGTCACCGGGGTCTGCCTGATTCACGCGAGCGCCGCTCGCGAGCGGCTCTTCGCCGAGACCACCCGGGTCACCTTCCGGCCCCTCTCAATCCCGCAGATCAACGATTATCTCTCGAAGATGGATCCCCTGGATAAGGCCGGGGCCTACGCCATCCAGCAGCACGGCGACCAAATCGTTAGCGGAATCGACGGCTCCTACACCAATGTCGTGGGTCTCCCGACCGAGCGGGTCCAAGCTGAGCTATCAGAGTGGCGGATGACCGAAGCTTAGATCGATTGTCTCGCGTCACTTGATGGTAATACTGTTGTGCTCGCAGACCCAGATATGGTCGCGCTTGTCGGTACCGACATTGGCGTTGAACGAGCTGCAGGTCACCTTCTGTACGGTATTCGGGCTTAGCCACTTGTGGATCTCGGAATGCCCGTCAGCAAAAGAGAATCCGGCGGCTCGGTTGTGGTAGGATGCGGGCAAGTCGCCCCAGCTCGTCGCGGCGGGGTGCGGCTCGATCAGGTAATAACCGTCATTGATGCTATCCGGATGCTCGTCCAATGTGACGTAGAACTGCGAGGGCGCTGGAAGATCCGATTGCTTCAGGAATTGTCTGTAGTCCGAGTTAAAGGTGTTCACACCCTTCAGCGAGCCATCCGTGATGCTGTCCGAAAACACTCCCATGAAAGCGTTCATTGACAGGCTGCGCAGCCTCTCTGTCCAATGGAGCGGCTTTTGCTGCGGGCTAAGATACTTGTCGGCCGGGCAGTGGAAGACACCGGCGCTCTTGCCAACGTAGGTTCCCAGCTTGCCGTCGAGTAGGTGGGTGATGTTGGTGTTGTCCGGATTGGCCGTCCAATCCATCACATCGTTGACCCAGTTGTTGCCCGTCTTTCCGCCCGACTCGGAGGCCTGAGTCTCGGCCACGCCAAAGTTGTTTACCAACCGCTCCTGGTTATCGCCCGAGTACATATTCCAGGCCACCATGATCTGTCTGCCGTTGCCCATGCACAAAATACCGGTGGCTTTCGCTTTAGCCTTGGCCAGTGCCGGGAGCAACATCGCGGCCAGAATCGCGATGATGGCGATGACCACAAGGAGTTCGATTAGAGTAAAGCCTCTTGTCCCGAGGGAGCGTTCAGGCCGTGAGTTGATTCGTGACTTCATAAAAAATTAGCTTCTCAGCATTGTCGTAGATAAATTGATCTAACCGATCTGGCACGACAATGTGCGTTTGGGCGCACATGTCGGGGAGGAGACTCGCTGCGGAAAGTTCCCCGAGCAGCTTTTTCGAGCCCGCGTTGCATCTGATCTAAGCGCCACACATCCTCCTTTACGGCCAACTGCTGGCCTGGGCTGGTAGGGGCTCGCTCAACCGGCAGACAAACACATGCGGAAAGCTGTTGTAATCGCCTGGTACCAGGTTGGATGCGGCGCTCTCGAAAGCAATGGCGCTTCCGTCTGCATTGATCTTGGCGTAGAACGAACGGTTGTTCGCGGCCTCGTTGCTGGCGGTTGAGCTTACGAGGGTTGTGCGGCCCAGCTTCAGGTCTCGCACGAAGATGTCTGCCTGCCCATTATTATCCCCCGGCACAAGATCGCTTGCGTCGCTGCGGAAGGCCACGTAGCGACCGTCCGCGCTGATGCTGGGGGTATCCGAACAATCATCGCCACCCCCAGTGCCGTGTTGATTTATGCTCACCAGGCTTAGGGTGCCAGGGTTGAGGGCATCGACCACAAACACGTCCGAGATCGCCGCATCGGTCCGGCTTGGTGCCACAAAAGCAACGAATCGAGCATCACCACTCGGGGCTACGTGCCAACGGGATCTGGCCGTGCCACCTGGCAGGCTTGCTAATCGCACCAATCCTCGTTCCGGACGGTGGGTATCATAGCGCCAGACGCGAGCGTCGGTTCCCTCCAACACCTGCCCTACCGCGAACCGGCCATCCGCGGTCACCGCCGCACGAGCCGTGCACCCCGCGACGGGTTGGTCGGTTCGCTTTTCGATATCGTAGCGGAACAGGTTCATCCCAGCGGGCGCCGTCTGGGTATCGGTCAGATACCACAACGCCCCATCAGTCGTGATCGCCAAGGGCCGCACGCTCTGTCGAATGACGTTGGATGACACTAATATCGTGGTTTTCGCCACCAGGTCGCGGAGGGCTATGTCAGGCTTCCCTGATGAGGTCACCACGAACGCAACGTAGCGCCCATCCGGACCGATTAGAATGGGACTGCTCGCCGTCCCCCGCGTACTAATCACCGGACTCGCGAACGGAAAGACGCTGGCCAGCCTGGTCGTCCCGCCGATCACATCCCGAACGTAAAGGTCACCCTGGGTGTCAGCGTGGCCGGCGACCAAGTCGCGCGCGTTGCTCCAAAACGCCACATACCTCCCATCTGGCGACATGACCGGCGCATCGGAACTCCGATCGCCGGAGCCGGTGCCGGCGTCATTGGCGCTCACAAGGATGTTGGTCCGCAACACGGTGTCCCGCAGGAACACGTCAAACGCACCATTGCGGTCGTTGGCGGCTAGGTTGTCGGACGCGGCCCAGAAGAGCACGTAGCGTCCGTCTTCGCTAACGCCTGATTCAGCCAGCGTGCTGTTCAGCGGGGCCGTGGCAGGCGCCGGCCCTGGCTTCATCACCGAGATCAATTCCAACCACCCGCCGCTGACGCGCTTGGCAAAGATGTCACTGGCACGATTGCGGTCGCCCGGGATCAACTCGCTATCAAAGGCCTCAAAAGCAACCAGCTCTCCATCCGCGCTGAGGCTGGGGGAGAGGCAATCCGATGAACTTCCAGCCGGGGACCTGGGAGAGACGCTGAGCAGTCGGTTTACCCCCGAGGCAATATTATGCCCGTAGATTTGGAAAGTCCCCGGGGTGCGATCACCAGTCAAACCGCAACTTGTGCTGATAAACACCAAAAGGCTGCCATCACCCGATATCGCCGGAGAGGCCGACGCGCCGTTGCTGATCTGGCCAGAGAGGTTGGTGGTCACCAGCGAAGAGCGCCCTGAGGTCTCGTCCCACACATAGATCTGATTATTGCTGGCAAAAGCTATCCGCCGGCCCCCCGCACTCATGGCCGCCGGCTCGGCCACGGGCATTCGACTGATCAGCGTGATATCGCCGGACCCCCGATCCTTCCGGAACAGCATCGTCTCGCGACGCGGATTGCCCTCGGCGGTCAGGTTGGTCGCGGAACTCACGAAGGTGACGAACCGTCCGTCGGAGCTGATCGTTGGGCTCTCGCACGGGCCGTTCGCGACCACGTTCTTCGAATCGGCGCTGACCAGCGAGTTGGTGCGATGACAAACGTCCCTCACGTAGATCAGCGGCCAATCGCGGTTCTCTCCCGGGCATCGGTGAGCCTCGTCGATCAAATCGGTGGCAAGACTCTGGAACACCACGTACCTGCCGTCCGCTGTAACCCTCGCACCGGTCGAAGTGTCGTTCCCCCCATTGCCACCGGGGGTCGCGCTGATAAGCGTCGTGGCGCCGTGGGCTACGTCCCGCAAATAGATGTCCCCCAATCCGGTGGTCTGGTTCACCACCAAATCGCTGGCTGTGCTCTCAAAAACGGCGAAACCCCCGTCCGCCGACAGGCCCGTGACCCTCGAGTTGCCATCCTCCCCCGGGGTACCGTTGATGGTCACACTCACAAGCACGGTCGAGTGGAATCTGCGGTCCCGCAGATAGACTTGTTCGTAGGAAGTATCCCCATTGACCACCAGGTTTCCTGCAGCACTCGTAAAAGCAACGAACCTCCCGTTCGCGCTGACCTCGGGTTGTTCAGAGTCGCCGTTCCCACAGCCCGCCTGATCCAGGCTCGGATCAGCCACCGCTACCGCCTCAACCCGAGCTGCATCGCCCTCGATTTGAGAAAGTGACACGGCCATGAACAGCGCCAGCGCGAGCCGATTCCGGCGTGATTGACACTCCAGCCTGTCACGCCCAACTGCCAGGAAATCGGGCCACGTCCACCTGTGGAACCTAAAAGACAACATGACACTGCCTTTCGTACGTATAGTATCTTTATCATGTTATCTAACCATGTAAACTGAATAATCCACGTTTTCACGCACTGGGAAAAACAGAATTGTTTCCTGGCATAAAATCAACGTAACATATTTATTATAAACATGTTACAAATGACATCTTGTGAGATCAAACGAACCAAATGATCAGGTTTATTTTCTTTTATGATTCTCATGACACGAAGATTCGCTTCCGGAGTCGTTACAATCTCGGCTTGTTGCCAGCAGCCGTGTTTACGATTCCCTTAGAGCGTGTTTTAAAAATAGGTCGGCAAGGGATTGCGAGCGCGGCGGGGCGGATGGCTAGACGCGACGAAGGCGCATATTCGTTAGGAATCTGTAACTGAGGAGCAACGACGCCAGACGCCCCGCCCCGCCGCAAGACCGCCTGGGATATTTTTAAAACACGCTCTTAGGCTTCTGGCCCAAGAAACTGGAAATGGTCTGTTGTGATTGCCGGATGGAGTTCAAAGGATAGGCCTGGCGCGCTGCGCGCTGGACACGGTGGTCAAATCTCGAATTGAGCTTTGGATGTAGACGGTCCACGCTACGTGTGGCGATCCAACATCGAACCGGCTCGTGAATCAACTGAATGCTGGCCCAAGAATTCGCGGTATGAACCATTCGCATGCACCCGGACCTGCGGCCATGATAGGTCTGGCCACCTTGGCCGTGGAGTTGCCCTTCCTTGTGACCTGCTTGCTGGTTCAGGCCCTAAAGCAGTGCCCTCATTGTAAACACGAATGGTTGAGTTGGCCGATCCTGCCTGGGGTCTCCCCCTGGTTCTTCGCCACGTTCACCCTCAAGCTCATCCCGAGGGACCTCAGCACTCTTTCGGTCAAGTTCGGATGGGCCGTATTCACCGTGTCCCTCATCGGCCTGATGTTTGTAGTGAGCAGGCGGAGCGCTTTCTGGCGGCAACTGATCGCAGCCAGTTTTGTCGTTTCCACCGTTTTGGCCGTTTTGGCCTTCCTGCTCATTGCGGCATAACGGACGCCATGCAAACCATCATCGGCAAGACCAAGTTGAGCCTCGTGACCGGCGACATCGCCGATCAGGACACCGACGCGGTTGTCACCGCCGCCCACTGGCGGCTCAACAAGGGCAACGGCACCGACGGCACCATCCACACCAAGGGCGGCCCAGCGATCTACGAAGAATGCCGCAAGATCGGCGGCTGCCCCATCGGCGATGCCGTGATCACCACCGGTGGCGACCTCAAAGCCCGCTATGTCATCCATGCGGTCGGCCCTGTCTGGCGCGGCGGAGATGAGGACGAGCCCAAGCTGCTGGCCAGCGCCTACCGCAGGAGCCTGGAGGTGGCTGTCGAGAATGGGCTCAGGAGCATTTCGTTCCCCTCCATCTCAACTGGGGCATTTGTTTACCCGATACGGTTGGCGGCCCCGGTGGCACTCAATACCATCGTGGAATTCTTGGAGCAGGACCGGCACGACCTGGCTGAAGTGCGCTTGGTTTTGTATACACGTGAGGACGAAAAGGCTTACGCGGTCTATGCTCATGCGCTGGAGGATTTGTTGGGCTGTAAACAATACGAATCAAGCCCTGCTGAGGACGCTCCCCACCCGATAAAGGCCGAGGGGCCAACGGTGGCCGAACCGGCCAATGTTGGCTGCCTTGGTCCAGCGCTTAATATCCTGTTCGTCGAGAACCACGCGGTGTTCGCGGCCAACGTCATTGGCCAGTTTCTTTCGCGGCACTCCGTGACCTTGGTGCCCAGCTTGTCCGCTGCTCGTCTGGCTCTTGATAAAGGCACCTTCGACTTGCTGCTCGTTGACTATGACCTCGATGACGGCAAAGGCGACGAACTCGTGAGGGAACAGAGCATTGCGGGTAAGCCCATGCCGGCCATCGCTGTGTCGTCCCATGACGGAGGGAACACGGCGCTTTTGCGGGCGGGTGCCGTTGCGGTTTGTAACAAGATGGAGTTTGACCGGATTCAGACGGTCATTGACACGGTCACCGCGCACACCAAGAACGGCGGGAACAGCCTGCTCTGGTGGGTCATTCCCTGTGCTCTGGCGGGCATGCCCATGCCGTTCATCCACCCGCAGCGGCGCATGAACATGGGTGGTTCGCTCGCTGCCTACAAGGACGAGCTACCCGCGTTGCACGCTTCTGGAGTCCGCGCCGTGGTGTCGCTACTGAACATTCCCTCCGACGCGGTGGTGTACGAAACTGCGGGCTTCGCGTTCACCTGCCTGCCGATCCCTGATGGCGGTGCGCCGACCATAGAGCAGGCGCAGGATTTCATCAGCTTTGTCGACCGCCAACTTTCAGAGCATCGCCCCGTCGCCGTGCATTGCGAGGCGGGCCTTGGCCGGACGGGCACGATGCTGGCGGCATACCTTATTTCACAGGGTGAAAGTGCAGCGTCTGCCATCGGTCGTGTCCGCTCGGCTGAAAATGCAGCGATTGAAACCCCACGGCAGATTCAGTTTCTGGAGCAATTCGCGACCCAGCGGGGCCTGCACTAGCCAGTTTGGCGTGATCCGCGGCGCACAAACTTCGTAAAGCGTGGCGCCCCCGACCACAGCGTCAGTTCAGCGTGCGCCTGCCGCTCAGCGTACCTGAAGGCCAGAGATGCGCTCACCGCTGTCAGTCCAGGCTAGTTGAGGGCCTCCTGGGTCCTGGCCCAAATCGAGAACCTTGGCCACGGCGCTTACATCCTCCGCATTGCCCGGCGCATCGCCTCAGAGGGGTTCGCTCATATATTGGTTCATGTCGCGGCTCGAGGGAGGCTGGAGAGCGATACGCGGAATGCACCGGGAGGTTCTCTGGAACCGGTCGAGTAGGCGCAGACATCCGCAAGGCGCCGCCCGAAGCGGCAACAGTTTAGCTGGTGATCTGGAGACACGACGCCGGGGGGGTATCGTCGGCAACGCAGGGGCGAGGTTGCCCAGTGTCCGAGGGTTTTGCTGTAGAGAGCGGCCCGAGCCACCGCGGTGCATTCCATCAGGAGCGACAGGAAGAAGTCAGTGCGCATTCGCTTTGTTCTCCCATTACGAATCCGGTGTGTTTCCTGTGGCAGGACCAATTCATTCACAGTTCACCTCCTCCTGCCTTCCGTGTGCTCCGAGTATTCCGTGGTTCCCTTCCCTCGTCAACTCACAGCCTCAAAACAGGCCCCGAGAATCCGGTGTATTCCGTGGTTCAGCCCCCCTCCCGCCAAACTGCGGCGCCTGAACACCACTCGGCGCGCCCTGCTGCTGCTTGGGTTCGCGGCGGGATTAGGGACTCCGATGTGCCGCCAGGGATCAGGTTCTGCCGCCGCCAGGCTGACGCGTAAGGGTCATGACGATTCCTGCCTCGCCTTTTTGACGCGCTCATCAAATTCCGTCCAGTAAGCTTCCGCAACGTCAAGTAGCTCTTGAAGCCTGATAGAGCGACCGCTATCGAGAGCAAGCGATCTGTCGGTGGCGATTACCTCTAGCACTCCACTGGCGCAGTCAATCTCGCTAAGGTCACCTCGCAACTCGGCGCTCAAGACCTCTGGCTCCATCGAGGCGATGGTGGGCAAATCCGTCGTGAACACTCCAACGTCGAAGTCACGGTAAGCAAACCGTGCGCAACCGGTGACCGTCACCTGAATGGTGTTGCCGATGGCGCATTCGCGGGCTCCGCTTCCCCCCACAGCAATACGCCATTTATTCTTAAGCGAACGCCTAGATTGATTCAGATCTCAAAGGCCAAGAAGCCTAAGATCTGGGTCAACGAATAATGGCGACGATGCCAGTAAAACAACCAAAGTCCATCCTCGCGCGATGGGTGTGGGCCAAGCATGAATCCGAAACCTGTGCTCTGCCAAAACCAAAGCTCCTTGCACCACGAAAAATGCGAACATTGCAAACGCTCCAGACGTGCCAACCGCCACCAGAACCGGCCAGCCGTGCAAAACCCCGCTGGCGAGAAAAGCACAGAAAGCCCCCACACGGGGACAGCGTCTCCGTGCCAGCGGAAGAAAAACAAACCGTTGTAACCATGCGCTCACGATACGATTCCAACGCTGGCTCCAAAACTCAGTCAAACTACGCGCGGCAATTGGTGTCCGGTGAATCGAGTCCAAAGACAAACCCATAGCCAACGAACCTAAACGCGCAAGGTCGAATACGAACTGAGCTCCAGCGTAAAAGAGCACTACCCCTGCGCCCAAACGCTCTATGGATGGAATGGCGCCAACACGGTGGCGTGTATGTAGGAGAAATACCAGCGCCCCGCCGGCTATTATCAAGTCCAGGATAACCTGGCCGGCGACCCGCGCCGATAAGGCTGGTGGCTCACGGATTGCCCGCATCGATTTTGGCAATGCCACTACCTGCAATAACCGGCCGCGAATTGGCAACCGCTCCTCCGACGAAAAGGCAATCTTCATCGTGGCCATCAAGCTCCCGACTGCTAGCACTGCACGTAGCCCTCGTGCAAGCGGCGTACCGGGCCCATACCACGCCAAGATAAAGGTGCTGGTTACAAAACATGCCGCGCATAGGCGCTGAACAACGCCGTGCCCTGCGGCGAGCATGGCGGCAGCGAATAGTCCCACTTGGCTGCAATCAAAAAGCATAGGCTACGGAATCGCGCTGTAACACCCGCCTAACGACCGAGATCACGGATTAGCGGCCTGGCGAAACCGCCGAATCGCAAGCGAGATGCATGCCGCCGATTCGGTGTATCGTCTGGTTCGGCGAAACATCCCACCCCATCCTTCAATCTCCGCTCCATTTATAATCGTAGCCTTGTGGAGGATCGTAATTCCAGGCCTCCACGTGTCCAAAACCGGAGTTCGTTGCGTCCCAGTACATCTTGATGTAACTCACGTGGCCATCAACGAAACCAACCAAATCCCGCGTGTTGTTAGCCTGACTTTTCACCGGTTGATGCCACGAGAATGGGACGAGCGCGCAGAGTTCAGCAACCAACACCGTTTTGACCGGCTCCGTGACCGAGCTCATTTTCCACCCAGCGATGCCCGGGGGAGTGATGGGGCCAGTGAGCCGGCTGTACATGGTCGATGAATTTGCCGCGTTGAAAGCATAACTGTTAAAACGGTACTTTGCTTGCAGATGAACGCTCTCCGGCCTGTAGTCCTCGTGATACCCGCAATCAAACGTGTCGGCTGGACAGGCAAACAGCGCGTCGTTCGACGAGGCGCTTCCCTTCAGACCGAGGTAGCTCCTGACAAAGAGCGCGTAGTCTGACCACACCTGCGGCGGGCGGCTGTTGGTGACCATCGGAAGCAGAGAATTGTGGTCGTCAGCGTATTGACGAACTGCCATATTGATTTGCCTGAGGTTATTTAGGCACGCGCCCCGTTTGGCGTAGGCGTTAGCCTTGTTCAGCGCGGGCAAGAGCAGGGCAGCAAGGATTCCAATGATTGCGATAACCACTAGCAGTTCGAGCAGCGTGAATGCGTCCTGCAATTCAGAGTTTCTGCTCACGTCATGTTGGACAATGCGGCAGGCCCGCACTCACGCTGCCGAGGGACGCGCGAGATCGCCGTGGCTCCGGCCGCGACGACTTTCTCGCTGACCCAGGAGATGGTGAACCCGAACCGGATTCCCCTGCAAGGCGCTGGCTCTTTTCAAGTTCTTGTCCCTTTTTGAGGTCGGGTGGGGTTTTATCTACGAGTAAGCGATGACAGAAAACCAACTACTTTTAGCAAAGTATGTGCAGAGCGGCTCGGAATCGGCGTTTCGCGAGCTGGTTGGCCGATACCTGAATTTCGTCTACTCAACCGCCGTGCGCCTGGTCGGCCGCGATTCTCACCTGGCCGAGGATGTGACCCAAACGGTGTTTATCCACCTGGCCCGTAAGGCTCACCGGCTGCCGGGCGATGTTGCCCTGGGCGGCTGGCTCCACCGGGACACCTGCAACGTTGCCTCGAAAATGATCCGAGGGCAGCTCCGTCGCCAGGCCCGTGAAAGGCAGGCTGCCGAAATGAACGCACTCCCAGACCACTCCCAAGAAAACCTGGCAAACATTGCTCCCATCCTCGACGACGCCATCAATGGTCTCGGGTCTGAAGACCGGGCGGCGATTTTGTTTCGGTTCTTCGAGCAAATGGATTTTCGATCGGTCGGCCAGGCTTTAGGCAGCAGCGAGGACGCCGCCAAGAAGCGTGTTAACCGAGCGTTGGACAAACTGCATCATCGCCTGAGAGCCAAGGGTGTTGCCCTCCCGGTAACAGCTTTGGCTGCGGCTCTCGGGGCGGGAGTCGTTCAGGCGGCCCCTGCGGGCCTTTTATCAAACATCGCTTGCACAGCGCTTGCCGCAACGACGGCTGGCGGTGCCGCAGGCTTCACCCTCATCAAACTCATGACCACATCAAAACTCAGTCTCGGTCTCGCCAGTGCGGTCGTCGTGGCTGGCGCTGTATTTGCAGCCAAACAGCAACAAACCATGGCCCAACTCCGGGACGAAAGCGCCCTGCTGAGGCACCAGAATCAACAGACCCTATCCGAGCTCCAACGCCTCTCCAATCGACTGGCCCGAGCCACTAATGACCAGGCTGGATCGGCGGCCCGCCTGCAAGAGTTGTTGCGATTGCGCGGAGAAATCGGAACGCTGAAACAGCAGTTAGCGAATGCTGCCAAAGGGCGAGAACAGAATGAGCTGCAACAGCCGGCACAAGCGGTCGGCGATCCTTCAAATGACAAAGCACGCGGATTAGGACGGGACACTAAGATCGTGGGCAATGCGTTTCGCGCCTACGCGCTCCACCACCAGGGTCAACTTCCTTCCGATTTCTCCCAGGCTCTTCCCGCCATCGCTGAGGAATTGAGGAATGACTCGAACCCAGGCCACACCCCGCTCGATGAAGCCGAGTTTATTGCTCAGGTGACTAACCGCTTTGAAATCGTTTACACCGGCTCAATCACCGACGAGGCAGACGGCGAGAGGATTCTAATCCAGGAGAAACAACCCACTCAGGCCAGCGATGGAAGCTGGGTCAAGGTTTACGGTCTGGTGGACGGGCGAGGCCAAATGATTCGCGCGCAGGATGGCAACTTCGAGAATTGGGAAAAGAACCACATCGCTAGCTCTGGTGCGGAAAGATGACCCGTCGGCCGTCTGGCCCATGCCCCTCCAGAACCGATGTCCGCTGCCATCTCGATAGGTCGCAATCCAGACGCCAGACGGTCAACGTGTCGCCGCCTTCAGCGCCGCGAGGCAGCTACCAACCCCAGGCCGTTCCGCCACGGACCCGCTCAACGTGTCGACGAGGAGCATCTTTTTCGGGACACCTGCATTCAGCAACGCATCGGTTTAGAGTTCAAGTTCCTGGAGGTGGGTGAAAACGCGGGCAGATCCCACTAGTCGCGCGCTGATTGCCTGCTCCCTGACCCTTGCGCAGCCGCTTGGCTCGGACCCGCCCGCCGCTCAGATCGGAATGCCGTAGCGCCGCATCTTGTTGTAGAGGGTCTGGCGGCCAATACCCAAGCGCCGCGCGGTCTCCAGCTTGTTTCCTCCGGTCTGCCTCAAGGCTTGCAGGATCGTCTTGCGCTCCGCGTCTTCCATTGGCGAGAGCGCTTCGGCCGTGTCGGCGGGGCCGTCGGATTGGGCCCCGATCCCCAGGTCCTCCGCCTCCACCGAGGTTCCCTCACACATCAGGACCGCCCGCTGCACCTCGTTCTGTAGCTGGCGGACGTTCCCCGGCCAGTCGAACCGCTCGAGGATTTCGTGCGCTGCCGGACTGAACCCGACAATCGTGCGGCCGGCCTGGGCGGCGAATTGGGCCAGGAACGCGTTCGCCATGGGAAGGATGTCCTCCCGTCGCTCGCGCAGCGGGGGAATAGCCACGGTGATCGCCCCAATGCGATAATAGAGGTCCTCCCTCAGCTTGTTCTCTCGCAGGGCATCCTCAATCTTGCGATTGGTCGCCGCCAGGATCCGGCAGTCGGCACGATGGGTGACCCGCCCGCCTACTTGCCGAAACTCCTTCTCCTGGAGCACCCGGAGGAGCTTGCTTTGAGTTTCAATCGGCATTTCCGATAATTCATCCAGGAACAAGGTGCCGGACTCGGCTTGGCGAAAAAGCCCCTCGCGGTCCACGTGCGAGCCGGTGTAGGCGCCCTTGACCGCACCGAACAGCTCGCTCTCTATCAACTCTCGTGGCAGCGCCGCGCAGTTCACCTTCACCAGCGGCCCCTTCGCGCGGGGGCTCAACGCGTGGATCAGATCCGCCACCACCTCCTTGCCGCTCCCGCTCTCCCCGGTGATGAGCACCGACACGTCGCTCGGCGCGATGCGTTCAATCGTGCGGACGATCCCCTTCATCGACGCGCTGTGGAAAACCGGTGAGGGCGCCCCGCTCAACGCCGAAACCGCTCGCCGGAGCTGGCGGGTCTCTTGGGTCAGTTGCTGATGCTCCCAAGCGCGCTGGATCAACAGAAGCAAGCTCTTGATGTCCACCGGCTTGGGTTGGAAATGGAACGCCCCCCTCTTGGTCGCCTCAACCGCGTAGTCGAAACTGCCATGGCCGGTGAGCATGATCACCTCGCAGCGCGGCCACTCGCGTTTGATCAACGGCAGGAGATCCATCCCGCTGCGATCGGGCAGGAACACGTCCAACAGGACCACGTCGGGGTGAAACCCTTTGAACAGCGCTTCCACCTCCGCCGCATTGATCGCGCACGTTACCGCGAAACCCTTGGCCTCCAGCAGTTCGCCAAGCGTCTCCCGCATCGCCTCATCGTCGTCCACCAACAGGAGCTTAATCCTCATACTGACCCGGCCCGTGCGGGCCCGCAGGCGGCAACAAATCCCCGGAACAACTCCAGAAACCGCGGGTAGGCCTGGAAAAGTCGTTCGGGATGGAACTGGACGGCGAGGAACCACGGGAGTAGCGCGCGGTCCGCGGGAGCCAGCTCCAGGGCCTCGATCACTCCGTCGGGCGCAAGCGCAGTCGCTCGGAACGGCTTTGCCACCGCCGCCACCGCCTGGTGGTGCGTGCTGTTCACTCCACAACTCGAGACCGCCATCAGCCGCTCGATCAGCGATCCGGACTCAAGTTTGACCTCATGCACCGGTTCGTTCTTGCGGTCGTAGCGCTTGTGGGCCACCTCGCTGGGATACTGCAAGGGTAGGTCCACGAACAGCGTCCCCCCAAAAGCGACGTTCACGATCTGGTGACCCCGGCAAATCGCGAACAGCGGTTTGCGCTGGCGAAAGATCTCCTGAATCAGCATCAGTTCGAACAGATCGCGCCCCGGCTCGACGCTGCTGACCGTCTTCTCCACGTGCGGATCGAGGGAGGTGGTGTGCAAGCGCGGCTGAATATCGTCGCCTCCAGTCATCAGGACCCCATCGGCCCGCTCGACACTCTCGGCTACGTATTCCGCGAGCGGGGTGCACGAAAGCATCGCCGGAACGCCCCCCGCCGCGATAATCGCCCTCGGATAGCATTCCGACAGGTTGATCGAGATATCCGAAAACTCGACCCCCTTCTTCTCCGTGCTGGGTGCTATCAGCACTAACGGCTTATGGTTCTCAGGCATGCATCGACCAGTTAAAAGCGCACGTCGGGAAATCTCTCCCGGATCACCTTCCGGACCCGGTTGGGTTCTTCCGGCCGGAGAAGCCGGCGGGTGACCCGCCGTTCGATGGCGTCCAGCAGTTCAAGCCAGTCCTCCAGCGGCGGTTCCTCCATCTCGCGCCAGTTCTCATGCCGGCGCGCCCGTTCGAAGAACAGCCATCGATCCCCCACATGCTGCGCGTACACCTGGCGCGGTTCGCCCTCAGGGGTACGCATCTTCCAACTGATCTCGGCTTTGGGCATGGGCGGCGCTGCGTCTCGGCTATTCCTCCCCAGGCTACCGAGGCAAGTCCACGCTCGCCACGGCCATGGCGGCGATCCCCTCCTCGCGCCCGAGGAAGCCCAAGCTTTCGTTGGTGGTCGCTTTCACGCCCACACGGCTCGGGTGGATGCCCAGCGCTTCGGAGATGTGCAGTTTCATAGCGTGAATGTGCGGCGCCAGCTTCGGGGCCTGGGCGATCACCGTGGCGTCCACGTTCACGATCGTGCCCGTATGGAAACCCACTTGCCGCGCCGCCTCCTGCAAAAACACTTTGCTGGCCGTGTGCTGCCACCTCGGATCCGTGTTTGGGAAAAAGGTCCCAATGTCGCTTTCCCCCAAGGCGCCAAATAAGGCGTCACAAATGGCGTGGATCAGCACGTCGGCGTCCGAATGCCCGTCCAGTCCTTTGGGATGCTGAAGGGTCACGCCGCCAAGGATCAGTTTCCTTCCCTCAACGAGGCGATGCACATCGTACCCAATGCCTACGTGTATCATGGGCGCCATTATAGGCGCGCCGAAAGCCTAATGCAAAGTCTTTGGGTGGAGGCCTAATCCTAGCGGGCAGGAAGGCCTGCGCCAGGCGCCGTGCGTTCAGTGGCTTGCCCCGATGACTAAAATGTAACTAGGTTTTATAATATATTGACGTATCCTCATAGGTGCGCTATCGTGAAACGACATGAAAATCGCCCAGCCCCGATCGGCGTCCCACCCCCGCCCCCTTCGCCGTGCCTTGCCCCGGGCGCATCCATCCGGCTCACCCCCCCTTCAGCCTTTTACCTTCAGCCTTCAGCCTTTCCGACGTAACTCCCGTGAATATCGGCTCTTCGGCGCGGTGTTATCGGATAACTACGCGCAGCGCCCACCTCTCCGACCACTCACCGACTCGCCACTCGCCACCCGCCCTGCTCTTGTCTCAAATCTCAAATTTGAAATCTCAAATGCCCTCCGCCCCTCGCCCCTCGCCCCTCGCCCGGACGATCTTTCCTTCATCCGGAAAGATCCTTCCTTTATCCCAGAATATCCCCCCTTAAGCCGTAATATCCCCCCTTATCCCAGAATATCCCCCCCGCCCATTTTCGTTCGCAACCAATTCCACATCAGTCGCATACACGATGCCGCCTTGACCCCTGCCAAAAACACCCACCTTGATTACCAACGACTTCCAGAGATTGTCGAAATTGTCGCTGTGACCTAGGCACCTCGCCCTGGCCTTGCGAAGTTTCCCTGTGCCTCAGCCGCCCATAGCCCGGGCAAGCGCGTTCCACCAACCGTCAAACAAGTCGGCAACTGCCCAGCGCCATTCCCCGGCGGCGGTCTTGACCACCAGGGCATCGCCACCCACCACCCCGATCCTGGTCGCCTTGACCCCCAGGATCCCGGCCTGCGCAACCACTTGGGCGGCGTGCACCGCGGACGTGCTCACCACCACCCGGCTCTGCGTCTCGCCAAAAAGCAGCGCGTCTACCCGCTTCTTCTCAAAGGAGGTGAGGTCGAGTTGAGCGCCAATCAAGCTCTGGGTCTCCCTGGCCACGTGGTGCGTCAGGCAACACTCCGCCACCGCCACCGCCAAGCCGCCTTCGCTGCAATCGTGCGCGCTCTTGATCCGCCCACCGTAAATGAGCGAGCGCACCGCTTCATGCAGGGTCCGTGCCTGGTCAAGGTCGCACCGGGGCGGGAGGCCCGTCTTGAGCCCGTGAATGCGCTGTAAGTAGGCTGAGCCGCCCAGCCCCAGCAATGGATCCTGGCCATCCACCACCTCTCCCAGCAGGATGATAATGTCCCCGGCATCCTTGAACCATTGAGTCGTGATGTGTTCCGCTTTGTCGATCAGCCCCACCATGCCGACCGTGGGAGTCGGGTCGATTGGTCCCGCCGGGCTCTGATTGTAGAGGCTGCAATTGCCGCCGGTTACCGGCGTGTTTAGCGCACGGCACGCATCCCCCAAGCCGCGCACGCTCTCGCGCAATTGCCAAAAGAGTTCCGGATTGTGCGGGTTGCCAAAATTCAGGTTGTCGGTCACCCCCAGCGGCGTTGCGCCCGAGCACGCCAGGTTGCGCGCGGCCTCGACGACTGCCGCTTTGCCCCCTTCATAAGGATCAAGATACACGTAGGTGGCGTTGCAGTCCGAGGTCATGGCCACGAACTTCTCCAGCGATTCCGGCAGAACCTCGCTCACGGGAACCGCGGCGGAATCCGCCGTCTGGACCGGAAGCGGCGGCAGCGAGTCGCTTTTGATTCGAACCACGGCCGCATCCGAGCCCGGGCAAACGACCGAGCCATCGCGCACCATGTGGTCGTACTGCCGGTAGACCCAATTCTTGGAGGCGATCGTGGGCCAGTTCAGCAGCGTCTTGAGATCTTCCTCAGGTTTGGTCGTGTCAGGCACGGAGGCCAGGGTGAACGCGCGCACCGCCTCCAAATACGCTGGCTCCTTTGCCTCCCGTTGGTAAACCGGCGATTCGTCCGCAATCTTCCGGGCCGGGATATCAGCCACCGCCTGGCCATGGTTTAGCACCACCATGCGCCCGGTGTCCGTCACCACGCCGATTTCAGCCCAAGGCAAATCCCATTTGTCAAAAATCCGTTTGACCTCTTCCTCGCGGCCCTTGTGAACAATGATCAGCATGCGCTCCTGAGACTCGCTCAGCATGATCTCGTAGGGCGTCATGTTGGGTGCGCGCTGCGGAACTTTCTCCAACTCGATTTCAATCCCCGTCCCGGCGCGTGCCGCGGTTTCGCAGGTGGAGCACGTAAGCCCGGCGGCGCCCATGTCCTGCATGCCGGCCACTGCGCCGGTGGCCAGCAGCTCAAGGCACGCTTCGCAGACCAGCTTCTCCATGAACGGATCACCCACTTGGACCGCGCCGCGTTGCTGGTCGGCGGATTCCTCGGTCAGATCCTGCGAGGCAAATGCCGCCCCGGCCAGTCCGTCGCGGCCTGTCGCCGGGCCTACATAGAACACGGGATTGCCGATCCCCTTGGCTGCGCCTCGAGCGATCTGCGAATGCCGCAGCACGCCCAAACAAAACACGTTTACCAGCGGATTCCCTTCGAAAGATCGGTCGAAATAGACCTCCCCGCCCACGGTGGGGATGCCAAAGCAATTGCCGTAATGCGCAATCCCGGCCACGACTCCGCCGAAAAGCCGCCTGACCTCCGGTGAGGACAAATCCCCGAAGCGCAAGGAATCCATCGAGCAGATCGGCCGGGCGCCCATGGTGAAAATGTCCCTCACAATTCCACCCACGCCGGTAGCCGCGCCTTGGAAAGGCTCCACAGCACTGGGATGGTTGTGCGACTCCATCTTGAACGCGATCGCCAGCCCGTCTCCGATGTCCATAATGCCCGCGTTTTCCTCTCCCGCCCCCACCAGGATGCGCGGGGACCGCGTGGGAAACGTCTTGAGCAGCGGGCGCGTATTCTTGTAGGAGCAGTGCTCGCTCCACATCACCGAGAAAATACCCAGCTCGGTATAGGAGGGGGGGCGACCGAGGATCTCCTGAACGCGCGCGAACTCCTCGGGCGTCAGGTTGTGCTTGGCAACAAGTTCGGGGGTGATGGCTGGCTCGTTCATGAGAGTGGGGCTGGCTTGAGAATCCTTTCCCAAACTAGGCGGCCCGCGCCGCGCTCTTCTGGCTGAGGGTCAAAATCATGCTTTCGAAAATGAAGCGCCCGTCGTCGCTGCCCAGCAGCAATTCGCAAGCACGTTCCGGATGCGGCATCAAGCCGGCGACATTCCCCCGCTCGTTGCAGATGCCCGCGATGTTCATCAGCGAGCCGTTGGGACTGGCAGTATCAATTACCTGCCCGCGCGCATCACAGTATTCCCAGAGGATCTGCCGGCCGGCCTGGAGTTTTTCGAGCGTGGCCGAGTCGGCGAAATAGCAGCCTTCCCCGTGCGCCACGGGGATTCTCAACAGCTTGTCCTCCGGGATGGAGCAGGTAAATGGAGATTGGCGGTTTAGCGTTTTTACGAAGATATGCTCACAACGGAATTGAAGAGATCGGTTGCGAATGAGCGCGCCGGGCAGAAGGCCCGCTTCGCACAGGACCTGAAAGCCGTTGCAAATGCCCAATACCATGCCGCCATTGGAGGCAAACTGCTGCACCGCCTGCATCACCGGGCTGAACCGCGCGATAGCGCCGCAGCGCAGGTAGTCGCCGTAGCTGAAGCCGCCCGGGCAGATCACGGCGTCGGCGTTGCCTAGCGAGGTTTCCTTGTGCCAGAGCAGTTCGGCTTTATGCCCGAGCAGGCGCAAAGCGTGAACAGCGTCTTGATCGCAATTGGAGGCCGGGAATTGCAGCACTGCGAAGTACATAGGAGCTTACTTCCTTTCGATCCTTGAGGGGAGCCGGGGGAACATGACGTTCATGGATGAGATCGTTGCTGGTTGAGCCACTGCCGAAGCCGGCCCGACCGGCCTTGGGTCAGGGCTCGATCTCGAGCCGATAATCCTCGATCACCGGGTTGCTCAAGAACTTGTGGCAAGCCTCGGCGAGTTGCTGGCGGGCCGCCTCGGGGTCGACACCTTGCAGGTCCACCTCAAGATATTTGCCCACGTGGACGCCTGAGATTCCCTTGTAGCCCATCTGTTCCAGCGCGTTCTGGACGGTCTTGCCCTGCGGATCAAGGACGGCCTTTTTTGGTGTAATGACGATTTTGGCTTTCATGGTCAGCGGGCTGCGTGCCCGCGAAAGTTAGGGCAGGATGTTGGGGAAAGGCAACCGGCAACGCCAGTCTATTTTGGGTTGCTCCCAGCCCCCGCCGTTGAGAGATTGGCGATCAGCTTTGAAACCAGTCAATGACAACAGGACCGTTGGCCGCGCCATCGCCGTGGCTTTCTGTGCCTGGACACTGGCGCTCTGCCAACCCTCCGCCCTCCAAGCGGAGGGGACTTCGGGGACGAATCATGTCCTTCGCCTGGACGGTCATGGAGGCTATGCGGAATTGCCGGCCGCGCCCTTTAAAACGCTGACCAACGCAACCATCGAATGCTGGGTGCGCTGGGACGATCATCGCGGCACTCGTCGAATCTTCAACTACGGATTGCCCCTGCGCGATGTCAGCGTCTGCAGTCGAGAGAATAACCTCGGCTTCGTGATCGGCGACGAGAAGGCCGGTCTCCAGTGGGTGGAGATCTTCGGCATGGTACGACGGGGTCAATGGTGCCATGTGGCAGCTGTCTCTGGCCCAGCGGGCATGCGACTGTTCCTGAACGGACTGCCCCTTTCGGGAGTCCGCCCATACTCGGGGAGCTTCGCTGCAGCCGCCGCGGATGGCCGCTGTTTCCTTGGCCGCTCGGTGACCGACGCTGACCACGAACAAACCTTCAATGGCGCCTTGGACGATTTCCGTGTTTGGAACTACGTGCGAACCGATGAGGAAATCCGCCAGGATATGTTCCGTTCGGTAAGCCCCTCTGAACCGGGTTTGGTCCTTGCTGCCGATTTCGAGCCAGGAACCTCCAACGCGGAGGAACCGGTTTCCCCAGTGTTCACGTTGAAAGCCAGCGCGCGCCTGGAGGTGGAGGACCGCCCCGGGCCCGAGAATCTCGAGGACCTCCGAAAACAGGCTACCAATCCTAATTTCGAAGGCTTCCGGGACGCGGCCAGGGCCATGCGCGCCAACCCATCCCAGTTCCGACCCTTCGGAAGATGGCGCGACAGCAACGCCCCCGCGCCGGTTAACTTCATGGTCGGGCTCCTGTCTGCATTTTGCCTGATCCACGGGCTTCTCTTCGCGTTTTATCCCCCGGCCCGCAATCACCTGTATTTCGCCTTGATCAGCGGGTTGGCGGCCCTGGCCAGCTCGCCTTGGAGCGATACCAACCGGCTGGGCAAGGCTTGGCTGCCGCTGGTCTCGGTGCTTGTGTTGCAGTTGTTCCAATCGCTGTTTGTAGGCAAGTCTGCACGGCCCTTGCGCGGTCTGGCCATCGCGGCGGTGCTGGTGACTTGTTTTCAGATAGCCGCCTCCGCGGTCAACGAAGCCTTCGGCATCGTCGCTTCAATCCTTGCCTCGGTGGTGATTCTCATCGCCTTCCTCCGCATTTACCGGATCGGCTTGCGCGCCTGGCAAGAACGCCGGGAGGGGGCTGTGATTATTGGATTAGGCCTCACCTTCCTCGTTGTGCTGTCGCCCTTTGGCCGGGAGGTTTCCTACCTCGGAGGTCTGACCCTGCATGAGCTCGGGGTCGCAATCTTTTTTGCCGCCATGTCGATCCATCTGGCGAGGAGCTTCGCCCAGACTAGCCGGCGTTTTGAGCAGCAAGCTCAAGAGCTCACCCAATCCAATCAGAGGCTCCGCGACGCGAACCAGGAGGTCGAGCAGCAACGCCAATTGCTGGCGGCAGCCAAAACCGCGGCCGAGGAGGCAAACCAAGCCAAAAGCCAGTTTCTGGCCAACATGTCGCACGAGCTTCGGACGCCTCTCAATGCCATCATTGGCTACTCGGAGATGCTGGCGGAAGAAGCACAAGATCTTGGTCACGGCGATTACCTCCCGGATCTCGAGAAAATCCGTGCCGCAGGGAAACACCTCTTGGGCCTGATCAACGACATCCTGGATCTCTCCAAAATCGAAGCGGGCAAGGTGACTCTCTACCTGGAGACGTTCAATGTGGCCTCAATGCTAGGCGAAGTTGCCGCTACGGTTCAGCCCCTGGTGGCCAAGAACCAGAACCGGCTCGAGATTGATTGCCCGCCCGAGATCGGGGAAATGCGCGCCGATTTAACCAAGGTGCGGCAAGTGCTTTTCAACTTGCTAAGCAACGCCAGCAAGTTCACCGAGAAAGGGACGATTCGGGTGAGAGTGGAGCGTCAGGGGGCAGAGGGTGATGGAGCATTGGGCGGTGCTGCCGAGCCACTCGCCCAGGTTTCTGCAACCCCGCGCCCGACTCTCCTCTTCCATGTAAGCGACACGGGAATCGGGATGACATCTGACCAGGTGGCAAAGCTATTCCAGGCTTTTACCCAGGCCGACGCGGGCACTACCAGGCGCTACGGCGGTACCGGCCTGGGATTGGCAATCAGCCGCCGATTTTGCCAGTTAATGGGAGGTGAACTCTCCGTCGAGAGCACCCCCGGCCAGGGATCCACGTTCACCGCGAAGTTGCCCGCCAAAGTGCCCGACCCAGCCGGAACCGCGGCACGAACCGCCTCACCCAGACCCCCTGCGCCGCCCGACGGGCCCCGTGTCCTGGTCATCGACGACGATGCGAGCGTGCGCGACCTCATGCAACGCTCCCTGGCGAGAGAGGGCTACCGCGTGGAAGTGGCGTCCAGCGGGCAAGCGGGCCTGGAAATGGCAGCCAAGCTGAGGCCCGCGGTGATCACCCTCGACGTGATCATGCCCGCGATGGACGGCTGGGCCGTGCTGAGCGCTCTTAAATCCAATCGGGAGTTAGCCGAGATCCCGGTGATCATGATGACCATACTCGAGGACAAAAACCTCGCCTTCTCTCTGGGCGCGGCCGACTACCTCACCAAGCCCATCGACTGGGATCGCCTCAACAGCCTCCTGGCCAAGTACCGGCAGCCGACCCGCACGGCCACGGTGCTGATCGTGGATGACGAGGCTGATGCTCGGGTATTGCTGAGACGTGCGCTGGAAAAGGCCGGATGGCAAGTGCGCGAAGCGGTCAATGGACGTGAAGCGCTCCAGGCATTGGAAGCCGCTCCCGCCGCCTTGATTCTGCTCGACTTGGTTATGCCTGAGATGGACGGTTTTGAGTTCATGCAAGAGTTGCGGCAGCGCAAGGACAGCACCATGACCCCGGTGATTGTGGTCACTTCTAAGGACCTCAGCGAAGAGGACCACCGGAGGTTAAACGGTTCGGTGAGCCAAGTGCTGCGCAAAGGCGCCTTTCGGTTGGAAGAACTGTTGGCCCAGATTCGGACTCTCCTGGCAGGCGGTTCGTCAGCGCCCCGAAATCCGCAGGGTCCATAAATTCGATCCTTATGGCAAAGATACTCCTGGTCGAAGACAACGAGATGAACCGTGACATGCTCTCGCGGCGGCTGCAGCGGCGCGGTTTCGAGGTGATCATGGCGCTGGACGGCGAACAGGGCATCGCCATGGCCAGGGACGAAAAACCCGACCTTATCCTCATGGACATGAGCCTCCCGGTGCTGGACGGTTGGGAAGCCTCTCGCCAGCTCAAAGCCGACCCCGAAACCAAGCGGATCCCCATCATCGCTCTGACGGCCCACGCCATGTCCAGCGATGAGCAGCGAGCCCGGGAAGTTGGTTGTGATGACTTCGACACCAAGCCGGTGGAACTTGCCCGGTTGTTGGAGAAGATGGCGCGCCAACTAGGAGCTCCTCCCTCGGCCTGAAAGACTCCACGCAGGCGGCACGTTCACCGAACCAACCGATGGAATCGCGCCCGGACCTCGCCAAGATCAGGCACGATCTCCGGTCACCGATCAATCACATCCTGGGGTATTGCGAGATGCTCCTGGAGGACGAGGGCCTGCCGCTGCCCCTGGCCGGAGACCTGCGACGAGTCCATGCGAGCGGCAAGACGCTCCTCGCCCTCGTCTCTCGCTATTTCGATGAGACTACCTTTGGATCGGAACACGATCTCCAAAAAATCCAGCACGAGCTACGCACACCTATCAACCACATCTTGGGATACAGCGAGATGCTCCAGGAGCAGGCGGCTGAGCTGGGACTGAAGCAGGTGCTGGCCGACTTGGAACGGATCCACGCCGGCGCCAAACAGTGGCTGGCGATCATGGAACAACATCTTGTGCCCGTCCTGGTGGAACCGGTTTGCGGGGCAACATCGGGCACCTTGAAGCTTACCCAGCCAACAGCACCAGTTCCTAGCGTCCAAAATCTCCATTCTCAAAGGGCGGTGGCGGACTCCCACTGGAAGGCGCGTATTCTGGTGGTGGACGATGATTCCGCCAACCGTGAGATCCTTTGCCGCCGCCTGCAACGGTACGGGGCCACTCCGGTCGCGGCTGAGAACGGGCTGCAAGCTTTAGACCTTCTAGCCCGAGATTCTTTCGATCTCCTGCTCCTCGACTTCCTGATGGCTGGCATGGATGGGTATGAGCTTCTCATGCGGATCAAAAGTGACGCCAAGCTGCGGCACCTGCCGGTAATCATGATCTCCGGCATGGATCAGGAAAACGGCATCGCCCGGTGTTTGGAGGCCGGCGCGGACGACTACCTCATCAAGCCGTTCAACCCCGTGTTTCTGCGGGCTCGCATCGGTGCGTGCTTGGAAAAGAAACACTGGCGTGATCAAGAGCAAGCGACCTACGAGGCCCTGCTGCGGAGCCAGAAGCACCTGGCGGCCGAACTGGCAGAAGCCGGCGCTTACGTCCAATCGCGGCTCCCCGAACCTTGCCGTGGGGCGATCAGCGCCGACTGGTGTTTCAAGCCCTCCGCGCAGTTGGGCGGCGACGCTTTTGGCTATGGCTGGCTGGATGAACGACACTTTGCCATCTACTTGCTGGACGTCTGCGGCCACGGGGTAGGCGCTGCCCTGCTCTCGGTTTCGGCCCTCAATGCGCTAAGGGCCCGCAGTTTGCCAGACGTGGACTTCACCCACCCGGTGTGCGTGCTTTCCGAACTGAACCGAATTTTCCCGATGGAGGCGCACAACCAAATGTACTTCACTATGTGGTATGGCGTGTTTGACGCACCGTCCAGGCGCCTGGCCTATGCGAGCGCAGGACACCCCCCGGCGCTGCTAATCCCAGGCGCGGCAGGACTAGGGAGTTCGAGCGCCCTTCGCACCGGAGGACCGCCAATCGGCTGTCTGCCAGACGCTCGATATCGCTCAGCAGAAGCGGACGTGCCGAAGGGCGCCCAACTGATGGTGTTCAGCGACGGCGCCTATGAAATTCCCAAGCCCGATGGGACCACTCAGTCATTGGCTAACTTCATTACGGCAGTGGAGACCCAAGCCTCCCGGGGCCCGCTGAACCCTCAGGCCATCGTGGATGCGGCTGTGCAGATGTGCAGTCCGCTAGACCTCGACGACGACCTCTCTTTTGTACGGTTCCAGTTCGAGTGAGCTGCGCAGGCGGCTGCCGAATCACGCGGTGCGCGCTCCGCCGGAGCCGAAAACTCCTCGGTTAACGCTCAACTTACGCACCCAAAGGCTTCACTTCTTTGGCGGTTTCTAGACAGGATCCGCCCTACTGGAAATGCGTTTCACCAAGGTGACCACGTTCTTTCCCGCAACCCGTTCGTAATCCATCCTATCAACCGATTGCCGCACCATGTGCAGGCCCAGCCCGCCAATGGGCTTTTGGTCCATGGGAAGGTCCAGCTGTGGAACGGCGTGCGCGCATGGGTCAAACGGCTTCCCATCATCCTCCAAACGAACGCGGATCTCGAGCTGATCTGCTTCGATTCGCAGATGGATCACATGCTCCAAAGGATCCACATAGCCGTAGGAGATAATGTTGGTGACCAGTTCCTCCAAAGCCAAATCCAGAGCCAGCACCACGGCCGAGGGGACTTGATGCTGAGCTGCGAACTGATCGAGAGCGGCACGAACCTTCGGAGTCTCCGCAAGCTGGTTTCTCAGGAGAATCTCCACCGCAAGCCTTCAGCCCCAACGTGCAGCCATCCCCATCTAGCTCGTGGTCTTCTCCACCAAGAGATCGCGGAATCCAGTCATCTCCAGGATGGAATCAACCTCGGGCGATACCCTTGAAATCAGGAAGGTCTTCTTCTGAGCCTTAAGCTGGCGATGATACTGGAGCAACACTCGGATGGCTGCCGAACAAAGGAAGTTCGCCTCCGCGCAATTCACCCAGATCGTGTTGATCCCCTGCTTCATCAGGGCGATGACTTCCACCTCGAACTCGTTGGCAGCCGCGCCGTCTATCCGCCCTAGGAGGAAGACTTCGGCGGTGTCGCCGTGTAAGTTTTTTCTGAGCGCCATAGGAAAGAAAGAACGCAGGCTAAAGAAGTAACGTGGAATGGAAAAGGCAAAACTCAAGCCGCGCGAATCCCAAAGGCCGATTCTCCGTGACCACCGGTCCTGGAACGATCCTGGACCACGGCAGTCAGTGGGAAGTTCGCTGATCGTCGATGGCAACACCGGGCCGAGGAATGGCTTGACCGAGGGCTCGACAAGGCGTTTAGTCATCTTACTAGAACCCTGAAGTTCAGCGCATATGTCCTCCTACCCTCACGCTCGCTTCCATCCCTGCAGTCGTCGTGATTTTCTGCGCCTCGGTATCGCAATAGGGGCGGCTACGCCTCTGGCACTTTACCGCGGTGGCCATGCGCTGGCCGCGGCCGAACCGTCGGTTCCCGTCCCGGCCTATCTGCGTAGCAATGCCAAGGTGGCGATCGCCGCGTGCCGTGGCTACGGCCCGGAGGTGAAGACTGCGATGGGGCAATGCTTTGACCTCCTGGGCGGTATCGGAGGCTTGGTTAAAAACAAGACGGTCACGGTTAAGGTGAACTTGACGGGTACGAACTTCAGCCCGTTTATGGATCGTCCGGTGGGCGAGAGCTACATGACCCACTACTCGACCGCGCTCGCCCTTGGAACCCTGCTCTTTTCAGCGGGTGCGAAGCGGGTGCGGTTTGTGGAATCTACAAATAGCAAATCCCAACTGGAAGGAACCATCGGCCTTGCCGGCTGGGATGCCAATGGCCTAAAGGCATTGGGTGACGTCGAGTTCGAAAACACTCGAAACCTGGGGAAGGGAAAGCAATACGCCCAACTGAAAGTCCCCTGGGGCGGTTATCTGTTTTCGTCTTTCCACGTCAACCATGCCTATGAGGAGACAGACGTGCTGGTGTCGTTGGCCAAGTTGAAGCAACACATCACCGCCGGAGTTACCTGCTCGATGAAGAATCTGTTCGGCGTCACCCCCAACGCCCTCTACGGCGACCAGGCCGGAACCGAGGACGCATTGGCCGGTCGCGGTCCGCTCCATGATCCCAACAGTGTGCCCGGGCTTTCGTTGCCCGGCTTTAAAACTGGGGACAACACTCGCGATGCAGGATACCGAGTGCCGCGGATCGTGACCGACATGAACGCGGCGCGGCCGGTGCATTTGGCGATCGTGGACGGCATCACCTCCATGAGCGGTGGCGAGGGACCATGGTGCGCGGACGCCGGCCCATTGGCCATTACCAAGCCCGGAATCCTCATCGCAGGGCTCAACGCAATTTCCACCGATGCGGTGTGCACCGCCTTGATGGGCTTCGACAACCCCCGCGCGGGCCGTGGCACTCCTCCATTTGACAATTGCGATAACCACCTCCTCTTGGCAGAACAGGCTGGCCTGGGCGTCGCCGACCTGACACACATCGATGTGCGAGGCTTGTCAGTGCAGAGGGCCCGATATCCCTACGTCAAGAAAGCCTAAAGATTTGGAATCTCATCTCGGCTGGCGCTAGTTGGGGAGGAGGCCTAACGCTGACCACGCGTCTGCGGAGAACGCCTTACCGCCAGCGTGGGGGTGAGTCGGCGCCGAAGATTCTTGGCGGGGCGTTCACGGTCTGAACATGGTTTCCTGGTGGGGGGGTTAGCGCCTGCTTGCATTCCCAGGAACTGCTCCGGCGTGGTAAAGTTGTCCGGCCTAATGCATTTCATCGAATTTTTCTCTCGCCAAAAGGCCGATGCATAGGCAAACACTCGCTTTTGGTACCATGAACGAGCAGATCGTCATTTTGGATTTTGGCGCACAGTACACCCAAGTCATCGCCAGGCGAGTTCGGGAGTGCAACGTCTATTCCACCATCCTGCGTTTTGACACTCCGTCCAAGGAGATTGCCGCGCGCAAGCCCAAGGGCATCATCCTGTCGGGCGGGCCGGCCAGTGTTTATGCCAAGGGCGCTCCGCTGCCGGACAAAGGAATCTTCCAACTGGGCGTGCCAGTGCTTGGGATCTGTTACGGCGTGCAGGTTTTTGGACATCTCCTCGGCGGGAAAGTGGAGCCCGGCCAGAAGCGGGAATTCGGCAAGGGCACCCTCACCGTCAAGGACCCGTCGTGCTCGCTTTTCCAGGAGCTACCCGAAAATCTCCAGGTGTGGAATTCCCACGGGGATAAGCTGACGCGACTGCCCGCGGGCTTCAAACCCGTGGCCGTAACCGAAAACTCCGACTACGCCGCAATCGAACACCGGGCGAAAAGGTTCTTTGGCGTCCAGTTCCATCCCGAAGTGGCGCATACGCCGCGCGGCAAGGAGATCTTCAGCAACTTTGTGCATGTCATCTGCGGCTGCGGCCGTGAGTGGAACATGCGCAACTACGTGGATCAGGCAGTCCAGGAGATCCGCGCGCAAGTGGGCTCGGAGCGGGTCATCTTGGGGCTGAGCGGAGGGGTGGATTCAAGTGTGGCAGCCGCGTTGATTCACAAAGCGGTCGGCGATCAACTCACTTGCATCTTCGTCAACAACGGCTTGTTGCGCGCGAATGAGGCCGAGGTGGTGAAGGAGGTATTCGGACGCCATTTCAAGATCAGGCTCCAGTATGAGGAGGCGTCGCGCCTGTTTCTCAAGAAACTCAAGGGTGTGATCGATCCGGAGCGCAAACGCAAGATTATCGGACGGACCTTCATCGAGGTTTTCCAAACGGCGACCAAGCGAGCCGGCAAAGCTAAGTACTTGGCTCAAGGGACTCTGTATCCAGATGTGATCGAGTCAGTCCCGATCGGAGGCAACCCGGCAGCGATGATCAAGAGCCATCACAACGTCGGTGGACTGCCCAAGAACATGAAGTTCCAACTGGTGGAACCTCTCAAATGCCTATTTAAGGACGAGGTTCGCCAACTCGGGCTTGAACTAGGCTTACCACAAGAAATTGTCTACCGACAGCCCTTCCCGGGGCCTGGGCTGGCGGTACGCATTGTCGGGGAAGTCACCGCATCACGGTTGGAAATGCTACGCCGCGCGGACACCATAGTGGTCGAGGAGATGAAGGCCAGCCATTGGTATTACAAGGTCTGGCAGAGCTTTGCTGTCCTCCTCCCCATTCGGAGCGTAGGCGTGATGGGGGACGAGCGCACCTACGACTTCACGATCGCGATCCGCATAGTCGAGTCCCAAGACGGCATGACCGCAGATTGGGTGAAGCTGCCCTACGAGATCCTGGAGCGGCTCTCCAGCCGCATCATCAACGAAGTCAAGGGTGTCAACCGGGCTTGTTTCGACATTTCCAGCAAGCCGCCGGCGACCATCGAGTGGGAATAGCTAAAAAACCACTTGCTTGACCTAGGGGCTCCACGTATGCTCTGCGCTCTTTTTGGAAAGTGAACTGTTTATGCGACGACCCAAAGGTATCAAGACGAGAAAGTCAGTAGCCAAGCGCTTTAAGATAAGCGGCAGCGGTAAGGTCCTGCGAAGCCACGCCGGACGCCGGCACCTATTGGGCAGCAAGAACGCGAAGCGACGACGACGTTTGCGCGAAGATGCAGTGCTGAGCCCTACAGACACTTACCGCGTCACGCAAAACCTGCCTTTCAGCCACTGAACTGGCGCTCGCCCACCCCAATCGCTCAACCCCTTTTTGAAGCATGCGTGTTACCAATGCCCCCGCCTCCCGAAAACGCCGCAAGCGGATGCTCAAGGCCGCCAAGGGCTTCCGGATGCGCCGTTCCAAACTGTACCGCTACGCCTCCGATGCCGTTGACCACGGCCTGCAATACGCTTACCGCGACCGCAAGGCGCGTAAGCGCTCCTTCCGTGCCCTCTGGCAGATCCGCATCAATGCGGCCGCTCGGGCAGCGGGCCTGACCTACAGCCGGTTCATGGAAGGCCTTAAGGCCGCGAAGGTTGCGCTCGACCGTAAGGTGCTCGCTGATCTGGCCGCCACGGACAACACCGCTTTTGGCGAACTGGTAAAGGTCGCCCAGGGGGCGCTTTTGGCCAAGAAGACCGCAAAGGCCTAACTCTTGGACTCGCTGGGTCGGCGCGCGGCGCGGGCCCAGCCGAACCACCCAACGAAAGCCCTCGGTGGCGGTATGGCGTTGGCCTCGCATCGTTATGGCGTTCCTCGACGAAATTGAACCGCTCAAACAGGCGGCGCTAGCGGAGCTCCAGGCTGCCAACGACCTTCCTTCTCTGGATCAGGCACGCACTGGATTCCTCGGTGCGAATGGGCGCTTCACCTCGCTGTTGCGACAACTGGGCTCATTGCCCAAGGAGGAGAAACCCGTCGCCGGCAAGCTGATTAATGCGGCCAAAACGGAGCTGGAGACTGCCCTGGCCGCCCGCCGCACCGAACTCGAGCTTAAAGCCTCCCTCCCCAAGGAACCCACCGACTTCACCCTCCCAGGGCGCCGCCGTACCTTGGGCAAGCTCCACCCGCTCACCCAGGTGACTGACGACATCGTGAGGAGCTTTCGAAAGATCGGGTTTGTGGTGGCGGATGGCCCGGAGATTGAGGACGAATACCACTGTTTTGACGCGCTTAACACGCCCGCGGACCATCCGGCACGCGATACCCAAGACACTTTTTACCTGAGCACTGCGGAGCGCCGGTTGTTGCGCACTCACACTTCCTCGGTGCAAATCCGGGTGATGGAGAAACAGCAGCCTCCAGTCAGGATCATTGTCCCCGGCCGGGTCTATCGACGGGACAACGCGGATGCTACTCATAATCCGACCTTCCAGCAGATCGAAGGCCTCTATGTGGACAAAGGCGTAACAGCCACCGACCTTAAGGGTACCGTCGAGTTTGTTTTCCGTGAACTCTTGGGCAAGGAGACTCGGATCCGGTTCCGCCCCCATTATTTCAGCTACACTGAGCCGAGCTTCGAAATCGATTTTTCCAGCCCGCTCACCCGCAAGATGGGTAAGGAATGGTTGGAGATCGCCGGCTGCGGCATGGTCCACCCTCAGGTTTTTGAGAATGTGGGGTACGATCCGGAGATTTGGACCGGGTGGGCGTTCGGATTTGGGATCGAACGGATCGCGATGATTCGCTATGACATCCATGACATCCGGCTCTTTTACGAGAACGACCTGCGGTTTCTGAAGCAGTTCTAAGCTGCCGCTGCCGCTGCGCGCGCATCGGTGTCTTGCTTACCGGATTTCCCCGCAACCTGATAAAGATCTAGCCTTTGCGCCCAGGCTTGCGGCAGATTTTAAGTGATGCAGTTGATGGTTCTCCTGGGCCGGGTGCTTGCTTTGGCCAAGCCTTATCGGTTTCGCCTGGTGCTGGGCATTCTTTGCGGCTTCCTCGCAGGACTAGCGAACCCGCTGTTGATGGTGAGCGTAAAGGCGGTGCTTGAATTCGTCTTCCCCTCCCCGGACAGCCCAACCCTAGCCCAGCAGCTCGAGAAAGCCCTCTCGCCGACTCTCTCCGACACCGATGTGCTCGATGCGCCCTCGTTGGCCGCCAAGCTTAGAGAGCACTCCGACCCACTCTCGCGCTACCTTTGGGACCAGCTCGGCTCAACGAACCAAGCAGCCTTAGCCCCAATCCCAGCCAAGCAGAAGAGACCGGTGCCGCTTGCCACGAGCTTGGCTCATAGCCTCAACAAGGTGATTCTGGGCGGACCGATTCACGATCTCGCGCGCTTCGCGCAGATCAAACTGCGCGGACGCACCCGGGGGATGCTCACCGAACCGCCAGCGGCCGAGGACTTACCGCGGCTCAATCGCCTGCTCCTCGAAGACGCGTATCCGCGAGAGCTAAGGCGAATGATGCCGCCGTGGGCCAGAGGGCCGGCCACCCGTCTGCACGCCGCGCTGAGCAATTTCGACGCACGCTCTTCGCTCACCGCGACGGTACTGATCATATCGAGCATCCCGGTGTCGATGTTTCTGCGCGGGCTTCTCAGTTATCTGAACATTTACCTCATGAGTTGGGTGGGTGTGCGTGCCACCTCCGATCTTCGCACCCGGTTGTTCAGTCATCTACTAGGCCTGTCGATGGACTTCTTTCACAAAACCGGAACGGGTGAACTCATGGCTCACGCGAGCAACATCTCGATCATGCAAGCCATTATCACCAACTCGTTGGTGGTGATCGTGAAAGAGCCGATCACGGTGTTGAGCCTGGCACTGGTACTGATCTATAGCCAGCCCAGGCTGACCCTAGTGGCCCTACTGGTTCTGCCTCTGACGCTGGTCCCCTTCGTGGTGTACGCTCGCAAGGTGCGCTCCTCCAGCGCCGCGATCAACCAGCAGCTCTCGGTGTTGGGCAAGCTGATGCACGAGTCGCTCACCGGCTTTCGCATCCTCAGGGCCTACAACCTTGAGCAGGTGCAGATCGCGGAGTATCGCCAGTGTGCCGATGCCTCCATCAGCCATTCGATGCGAATCCTGCGCTCCTCGGAGATTCCAGGTCCGTTAATCGAGTTTCTGGGTTCGGTAGCGGTAGCAGCTTTCTTTCTCTACATTGCCAGATTTAGCTCGACGAAAATGACCGCCGGTGACCTCCTGCAGTTCGTGGGCTGCATTTTCCTCATGTACCAGCCCATCAAGGCGTTGATTAGGCTGCACCACCAATTGGAACAAGTCCATGCGGGCAGCGAAGCTGTTTTTAGAATCCTAGACACGGCAACGTCGGTCCCCGAACCTGAGCGTCCGAAAGCCCTACGCGCGCAGAACGCAGAGATTCGGTTCGACCATGTCTCGTTCAGCTATGGCCAGAAGACGATACTCCATGATTTCAACTTGACGGTCAGACCGGGCCAACTCGTGGCTTTGGTCGGCTCTAGCGGGGCTGGAAAGACCACGGTCACCAATCTGCTCTTGCGGTTCTACGATCCAGTAGAGGGTGCTGTTCGCATCGGCGACACGGACATCCGGGAGGCGTCTCTGCATGATCTACGCAGCCAGATTGCGGTGGTGACCCAGGAAACGATTCTGTTTAATCAGAGCATCGCCCGAAACATCGAGCTTGGGCGGCCAGGAGCGAGCCTGGACGAGGTGAAACAAGCCGCCCGGCACGCTTACGCCTATGATTTCATCATGGAAAAAGAGCGTGGCTTCGACACCGTCATCGGCGAGCGCGGCGTACTGCTGTCCGGGGGCCAGCGCCAGCGGTTGGCAATTGCCCGGGCGATCGTCCGAAACGCGCCGATATTGATCCTCGACGAGGCGACGAATGCACTGGATACCGAGTCGGAGAGAGCGGTCCAGGAGGCATTGGACGCGTTGATGAACACCCGGACCACGATCTGCATCGCCCACCGGCTCTCGACGATCCAGCATGCGGACGTGATTGTGGTAATGGATCAGGGCCGGATCATCGAAACCGGAACGCACTCAGAGCTCTTGCAGCGAGGCGGCACCTACAAGCGTCTCTACGACCTCCAGTTCAACGAAACATGACCTCCTCATTGCCCGGTGAAGCGAACGTGGTAATCGTCGGTGGTGGCGTGATCGGGTGCAGCGTGGCTTACCACCTGGCCAAAGCCGGCTGGAAAGACGTCGTCTTATTAGAACAAAACCAATTGGGTGGCGGAACAAGCTGGCACGCGGCAGGATTGGTGGGCAGGCTTCGCAACACCAGCACCCTCACCAAGATTAACCAGTACAGCGTGGCTCTCTATTCGTCGCTGGAAAAAGAAACCGGTCATTCAGTTGGTTGGAAGCAAGTGGGCAGTCTGATTGTAGCACGCTCAAAGGAGCGGATGAACCAACTGTACAGGACGGCGGCGATGTCAGAGTGGTTCGGGGTCGAGGTCCAGATGATAAGTCCGGAGGCCGCACAAGCGAAGTGGCCGTTGCTGCGGGTGGACGACATCCTTGGCGCGGCCTGGCTACCCCACGACGGAAAGGTCATCCCTAAAGAGATTGCCATCGCACTCGCCAAAGGGGCGCAGAGCCGCGGAGCCAGCATCGTCGAGAGCGTTCGAGTAACTGGTGTCGAACGAACCGGCACCCGAGTCACTGGCGTCCGGACCAACCAGGGCACAATCAAAGCTGACTATGTGGTACTGACTGGAGGCATGTGGACGCGGCAATTGGCCCAAGATTCCGGGGTGCAAGTGCCTCTGTATCCCGTCGAGCACCATTACGTGGTGACCGAGCCCATCGAGGGCGCCTTCGATGAACTGCCGGTGGGGCGTGACCCGGACCTGTGCATTTATTTTCGAGGCGAAGGGAACGCGGTCATGCTTGGGGCCTTCCAGGCAAGTTCCAAGCCCTGGATGGTCAATCGGGTCCCAGACGACTTTTCCTTTCAACTGCTGGAGCCGGACTGGGCGACGTTCGCTGAACCGCTCCGGCATGGCAAACACCGCATCCCCGCACTCGAGACGGCCAAATTCGCCAAATTCGTTAATGGGCCTGAGAGCTTCACGCCCGACAACAACTTCATCATGGGGGCTGTCCCGGGGCTGCCGAACCTCTTTGCTGCCGCGGGCTTTAATTCCGTAGGGATCGCATGTGCGGGCGGCGCTGGAAAGTACCTGGCGGAGTGGATGACCGAAGGGCACCCGACCCTTGACCTGTGGTCGGTGGATATTCGGCGATTCGGAGCGTGGGCAGACAACACGGCGTTTTTGCGCGCCCGGGTTACTGAGATTCTCGGTCTGCACTACCAAATGGCCTGGCCCAACCGGGAGTTCGAGACGGGACGCGATCTGCGACGCAGTCCGATCCACGATCGACTGGCGGCGCAAGGAGCCTGCTTTGGGGTCAAGAGCGGCTGGGAACGGCCGAACTGGTTTGGCTTGCCGGGCAGCAAACCGGCAGTCGAATACTCGTTTGGACGGCAGAATTGGTTTGATCGTCATGCGGAGGAGCATCATGCCGCTCGACAAGCCGTCGCCCTGTTCGATCAAACAGGTTTCTCGAAGTTCTTGGTCCGCGGGCCGGACGCACTCGCGGTGCTCCAGCGTATCTGCGGCAACGGAATGGACGTGCCGGTGGGCAAAACCGTTTATACCGGCCTGTTCAACGATCGAGGGGGGTTTGAAAGCGACCTGACCGCGTTTCGTGCCGGTCCGAGCGAGTTCTACCTGGTCTCTGGGACGACCCAAGCCACACGCGACGCGGACTGGATTCGCACCCAGATTCGACTGGAAGAGGAGACCGATGTCGTGGATGTCACCACCAATTACGGTGTTTTGGGCCTCATGGGGCCCAACTCACGGGAACTCTTAAACCGAGTGACCACCGTTGATCTCTCGAACCAAGCGTTTCCATTCCTGAGCGGCGAGGAGATCGCGATCGGCATGGCGACAGTCCGTGCACTCCGAGTGACCTATGTCGGTGAGCTGGGGTGGGAGCTGCATGTTCCAATCGAACAGATGCCGCTGGTATACGACACGCTTTGGGAGGCCGGTCAGGACTTGGGCCTGCGAAACGCCGGGCACTATGCGATTAATTCGCTCAGGCTCGAAAAAGGCTACCGTGCGTGGGGTGCGGAGCTCTCTCCCGACGATACGGCGATCGAGGCCGGGTTAGGCTTCGCCATCGACTGGAAGAAGGATTTTCTCGGACGGGAGTCCTTGCTAGCCCAGAAACAAACGGGAGTGAAGCGGCGCCTGGTGATCTTCGTCCTCGAAGACCCCGAGCCCATCCTCTGGGGCGGCGAGCCCATCTACCGGGACGGGAAGGCGGTGGGCTACACAACCTCCGGATCCTACGGCCATACCCTCGGTGCGGCTGTTGGCATGGGCTATGTCAACCATAGCGGGACAGTAACGCCAGGTCTTCTTGAAGCCGGGCGTTACGAGATTAACGTGCTAGGACGGCGCTACGCTGCAAGGGCTTTTTTGCGCCCGCCGTACGATCCAGATCGTAAACGCGTGCTAACCTAAACATGAAACAGATGCGCAGAACGGCTGCTCAGGCCCTGGCGGTTCCTGTCCTGCTCGGTTTGCTCACGGTTCAGTTCGCAGCCGGACCTGACTCCCGCGGAGCGTCGTCCGAGGCACCTCCCCCGCCGCGCAAGAAGCTGATTGCCACAGGCTGGGACAATCCGGATACAACGCTGTTTCGACGCGATTACGGATCCGTCGAGAAATACCCTTTCGACGGAACAGTTCTGAATGCCAATGGGCGAGATGCCGCGAGCAATGCGGTGTCGGTGGCGGCAGGATTCAGTCGTGTCAAATGGGATCCTGCATCTTTTAGCAACGCGATCGCAGATTTGCAGGCTGCCTCGCCCGCCAAGCTTACGGATAACTTTGTCCAAATCGGGGCGAACCCGGGAGACGTGGACTGGTTTGATGACGCCGGTTGGGCGGAGATTGCCGAGCATTGGCGAGTCGCCGCGAAGATCGCCCGCGAGGGTCATCTTCGTGGCATCCTCTTCGATCCGGAGCCGTACACGCCGCCGAACGATGAGTTTCGTTACAGCGCACAAGCGAACCGTGCGCAACATCGATTCGAGGAGTTCTATGCCAAGGCCCGGGAACGAGGACGCCAAATAATGCTGGCACTGGCCGCGGAGAATCCCAGCCTCACCATCTATTCCTACTTCCTCAATAGCGCCTGCGGTTCGGTGCAGGGATTTGGCGATCCGAGGCCCTTGCTGGCCGGCCGAGGGTACGGGCTTCTGCCCCCGTTCTTAGACGGATGGTTGGATGTCGTTCCTCCCACCATGACCTTGGTTGATGGGAACGAGGGCTCGTACCACTACAACAGCGAGGCGGAATTCCTGCGGGCCTTCGTGCAAATCAAAGCGGATTGCCTCGCATTGGTTTCGCCGGAGAACCGCGCGAAATACCGCGCCCAGGTTCAGGTCAGCTCGGGGATCTACCTCGACGCTTATGTGAATCCTCCGAGCTCGCATTGGTATATCGACGGCAAAGGGGGGCCGCGTGTGAATCGTTTGCTCGAGAATGTGTCAGCGGCTCTGCGAACTGCCGACGAGTATGTGTGGGTTTACGGCGAACACGGGAGGTGGTGGCCGTCGCCAAACGCGGACGCCAAGTCGTTCGCGCCCTGGCCCGAAGCGCTCCCGCGGTCGGCTGAGATGCTGGCCCTGGCACGCGACCAGCTTGCCGCAGCGCGCCAGCAGTTGGACGAGTTGACCGTGCGCGGGACAGCGGTCAACCTGCTGACCAATGCAGACATGACGGAAGTGAGCGACAAAGGACTTCCCCGGAACTGGAACACCTGGCAGGACGAAAAACGGTCGCATGGGCAGTTCGCCCTCGATCCGGCTGTCGGCGCGGCCACCAAAGGAGCCGCGCGGGCGAGCGGCGTCGCCAATGGGGCTTTTATACAGGGCCACGAAGCCTCGACAGGGCAGCGCTTTGCCATCAGCGCGCGCGTGCGTCAGCAGGGCGGCGGCCACGCGTTCGTCCGAGTCCGCTGGCAGACAGCCGCCGAGACATGGACCGCCGAGGCGCAAGATGTGACCTTCCTGCCACAGGCAGCCGGCGAGGGTTGGGCTCCGATCTTCGGTGTGGCCCGCGTCCCTGAGGGTGCGGGACGGCTCATCCTGCTTCTGGGGGTAACCGACCAGTCCTCGGAGGTTGACCAAGTCTGGTTCGATGACGTGTCGCTGGTCGAGTTGCCCTGAGGCAGCCCACCTCGCGATGGACCCCCTGCAGGTCAAAGAAATTACCGACGTGGGAGGCTTGGTAAGCGCGATCGTTAGCCCGCTGCAGGACGAGCGGAACACCAGCTCGGGAGGCCGCCAGCTTCTCTCGATTGGCTGCGCGTGATATAGAGCGAAAGCGCCGTACCGAACCAGACGCGTCAATGGGGCCTATCTGGGGTCAAAAGGACGAGGTCCAAGTAACGCGTCATTTCACCCCCGCCTTCTCGAGTTGCTCCTTCGCTTTCCGGCGCGCGTCTTCCTGCTTAAGGTCGGTAGACGCGGGTTCGTTGGCAGCAAGGCGCCAGGCGGCGATAGCCTCTGATTGACGGCCCAGGGCGGCGAGGGCTTCTCCGCGCAATTCCTGGATGTGGCCTTCGCGGGTGTTCTCGAGTTTTCCGGTGGCCAGGTTGGCAGGATACTCGAGCGCGCGGTTGAACTCGGCCAGAGCCCCGGCGGGAGTGCCCTCGGCCAAGTGCGCCCGACCCAGGGCCAGATGGGCCTCCTCGAAGAGGTCATGCGCTTCACGCGCACCTTCCCAGATGGTAATTCGAACGGAGTTGAGCAGACTGGCGGTCCGGCCATACTCGCCAAGCCGGTTGTGGGCCCGGGCGAGGAGGGCGACGAAGTCCGATCGGCCCTGGCCGGCAGTGAAGGCGCCTTTCAAAACCTCGGCGGCCTCTTGAATATGCTGGGTTTGTGCCACGCCGCTCTCGCGGTCGGCGAGGCCAAACAGGACGCGGGCTAAATCACGCGCCACAATAGGATCGGAGGGATCAGCGTGGTTGGCCTTTTGCAGCCAGGCGGCGGCAGCGTTCTCGTCTTTGTCCAAATGCTGGCTGGCCATGCCGAGCGCGCGGTAAGCAACGGCTTTCTCCGCTCCCAATGTTGCTGCCTTTTCCCAAAGGCCGCGACCCACCGCGAACCGTCCCAGAGCGAAGTTGAGATGGCCTAGCAAGAGGGCGGCTTCGCCATCGTTCGGGTTAGTCGCTAGGGCGTCCTCAAGGACAGCCAGGGTTTCAAAATGGTGAGGGAAGACGAGTTCGGCGGAGAGTTGGTTTGCGAGGCCCAAGTAGCGCTGCGCGGCTTCGAGCCGATCCGCGCGTTTGGCGAGAAAAGCCGCCCAGTATAGAGGCAAGGGCTGGTAGTTCTTGGGATGGACCGGTTTGAGGTACACTTCTTCCAAGACGGCCAGAGCGGTGACTGTTTGGCCGAGGTTGCTGAATTCGATGACCAGATCCACGGTTGCTTCGGGCTGGCCACCAATGAGGTCACTCAATTCCGGTGCTGCCTTTCCTGGGTTTATGAGCCACGCGATGGCGCGGGCAACAGCGTCCAAGGGCTCGTCGCGGACGTTAGCGTCGATCAGCTCTGCGGCGGCCTTGGTGGAACCGAGGTGCCAGAGCGCGAGAGCTCGGCGATTGCGACAGACGGGGTCCGACTGCCACGGACCGGCTTCGGCCAGGGCGCGCTCAGCAGCTTCCCAATTCCCCTGCCGAATCAGGATTTGTGCTGCAAGGGCTCGGCCAGGCACGGCGGTGGCGGAATCGAGGCCAGCCAGCCATGCGCTTTCGAGCGACGTGGTGGCATCACTGGCCCGGAAACTGGCCACAGCCAAGGCGAACCTTGCCAAGCCGCAGTCTGGGTCGGTCTTGAGAGCTGAGCGAGCGTCGTTGACGGCTTGGCTTGGGTCCGAATCCAGCTTCAGATAAGCCAGCCCGGCGTTCGCAGAAACGGAGGTGGGGTCTTTACCAAGCGCCTCCTTGAACTTCCTTTCCGCCTCTGCCGTGTGGGCGAATAGGAACTCTTGCCACCCGGCCTGCGTGAGCTCATTGGGCGTGGCGGGGGGGAGGCGTTTGGGGGGGGCGTGGCGGACCGGCAAGGCCAAAGGGACCTGGAAAACAGCCAGGCGTTCCTTTCCAGACCTGACTTCGATTTGAATGGGCGCTGAAGCATCGCCGATCGGGAGGGAGACGCTTACCGGCTGGCGCGGAGACAGCTTTACGGGAGCCCGAGCAGGCAAACGGCCCTCTTGAGCAATCTCGACTTGGGCGCTGTCCCAAGTCGCGGTGCCCATCAAACGCAGCTTGAGCGACTCGCCTTCGATACTGGCGTTCGCGGCGAGATCGCGATTGGCAAAGGTAAAGCCGCCCAGGTCGTGGATGGGGTACCACCATTCCTGCCAGCTAACGACTTCGCTGGGGTCCAGCCGACCGACATCGGCCTGGGTAAGCAACGGCCCGGTCTGCACCTCGTTATAAGGGCCGTCGGCATCGGTGAGATCGGCCTGGTGCATGGTCCCGTAACTGCCATGGCCCCAGGTCCAGGCCTTCTTGCCCGGAACCTGATGATGGTTCGCGTAAGCAACCACCCCGCGGTTGCCGTCCTCATCATACGAACCAAAAAAGTCCTGATCGCAGTTGTAGGCGAAGATCGACGAGGCGTCCTGATAATTGCTTCCGCGGCTCAGGTCCTTGCCATCCGCGATGGGCCAAGTGTAGAAGGTAGCGCCGCTATGATCGCTGCCCAGAGTCATGGGGTAGATGAACCTGAACCCAGGCGGATTAGGCACAGCGGTGCAATTCCAGAAGTAGTAGGGGCATACAGTCAGAGTAGGATTGTAAATGCGAACGGTCTCCTCGATGAATGAGCGGCCTGGGCGGAGGGTTACCACGACCGTCCACCGGGTGTGATTGATACGCTCCACCTCCCCCACTGCCACCGCACGTGAACCGTCCGGGGCAGAAGGCAAGACCAGGACCTCGACGGGTTGGACGGCGCTGACAGTGTGGCCCGCGGGTCCGGTGTTAAACTCAATGCCGCCGGAAATCCAAGCCCCGCATTGGCCGATCAAGCCCGGTTTGACTACATGATTCACATAAAACATCGGCTTTCCCGTGGACTTATCCAAGACATCGAAGACCCGGCCGCCGAGTTCTGGGAGGAAAGTGATCCGTAGGTACTCATTTTCCAATACCACCGTTCGATACCGGCGTGATTCCTTCTGCCGGCTCAAGTTATCGAGCATTGGATAGGGATAAATGTTATTGCCGTCTGTGGCGCGGAAGTAGGGGTGCTTCACCGCCGGCCACCAAGGATAGGTGGGAAGTTCCATATCCCCGCGCGAGGTTTGGACGCTACCAGCGCGCGCCAGGCCGAGGCCGGCGAAAAGAGCGACCAAGAGCAAGCGCATGGGAGCGAACGTCAATCGCCGGGGCCCACAAGAAAGCTGCGTCATTGACATCGGAACAGGCTCGTTATACGCCGCCGGACGCGCTGAGGAAACAAGGAAAACCGGCGATGGGGAAGAACGAAGAAGGCAAAGGAGGCGAGCCGCACCTTACAGGATGATTTTGGGGCGCCGGAACGAAGCGGGGTGGAAACGCCTTATCAGGGACGGCCGAATCTAGAACTGGAGCTGCGGCACCTAGGAAACGGTAACCTCGGTGGGTCGCCAGACCACCGGAAAGGACCGATGAAGCCCTTGGTCCTTCGGAAAGGCGGGCCCATCCCGCGCCAGGTCTTCGTTTCGAAATAGTGTTGGCGACCGAGTGGGCTAGGCAACGACGAGCTTCAGGGTTCAGGTCAAAGCAAGCCGCGTCCGGTATTCCGTGGGCGAATCGCCGGTGATCTTCTTGAACACCCGGTTGAAATGCGTGAGCGACTGGAACCCGACCTCGTAAGCGATTTCGCTTATCCGCAGGTTCGGGTTCAAAGCGAGGTTCTTTGCTTTCTCGATTCGGATCCGGCTGACGTAATCGGTGAAGTTGATGCCGGTGACTTTGCGAAAGACTTTGCAGAAGTAGAATGAACTGGCATTCACGACCTTCGCAACCTGGCTCAGCGACAATGGCTCCTCATGGTGCTCGCGAATGAACTGCTTGGCCCGGGCAATCATGGGCGGCTCAGGATTGGCCTTCTGGATCGCTACTTGGTTGCTGACCAAGGAAAGGTGCTCGGCAAAGACCGTGAGCATCTGGGTGATTGCTTCCGGCGTTTTGGAGGCCAGCACGCGGGTGTTGAAATATGCAGTCCGCAACTCTCCGTTCGTGGATTCGACGCCCCATCCGGCCGCCTGGTGGGCAACTCGGGCGAATTGGGCCTCGGTAGGCGCCCTGCGGAACGCCTGGCCGGTTTGCAGGAATCCGACCAAGCGGTCGCCCAAGCGCACGGGGACGGCCAGTTCCATCAGCCCGGAAGGGCAGGTCACCGTTTTGGGCCCTTGAGCCGCCGTGTCGGAGAGGCACTGCTGAGTACGGAGGCAAGCGGCGCAGGAGGCGCTCTTCTGAGTCATCAGGGCACAAAAGGGATTGGTGCTCCGACATCCCTGGTAGGGAAGCCGCCACGACTCTGCGGTGCGGAGGACCAGAGGCAGGCCGGTCATCTCGGTGAAGGAGCGGGCATAATCCTGGAAGACCTTGGCGTTGGACAGATGTGCGATGAGCTCGTTATTGCCGGCGACGGCGGTTTCGGTGGCTTGGGGGCTTGGGCTCTTTGCATTTATTGTGTTCACGTAAACAAAATAAGGTTAGCGCCGTTCATCGACAATTGGGGCCCCCCCTACTCGAGTACGTTGAGAATCCCTAGGCCAAGGTAAGCCAAACACTTAGTGTCCCTCAGGTGCCAGGGTGGGCTGTGGCCGAGTTGCTGGACGTGAGTTCGGGGTGCCCTGGGTTAGGGTTCCCGGAACGAATCTGCCAGCTTGTGTGGGGAAAAGGCTTCGAACGGTTCCGGCGGGTTTAGCAAATGGGCGTAGAGAGGCAGCGATTCGAAGGCTTTGCCTCCACCCGGGACGCCTCGCCTTTTGCCTCAAAGTTTGCTACTTTACGACTCGCATGATGTCCCGCTTCAGGTGCGCGGCCAGGGTGACGCTCTGGCTTGCCGCCGTGCAGATGATTCCATCGAACGCAGAAATGCGTTTCCAATTCCGCGAACCCGCCACCACTGGTTATCGGATTGAGCGCCCCGGGGCGGCGAATCCGATCCCGACCCAACAATGGCTGACGGCTTGGAGTCGGGACGGCCGAGGCAACCGAGTGGAACTCGGCAGCCGGGTAGTGCTCGAAGTTGCTCCCGGGACTTCCGTGGAACTCGTTCTCACGAACTCGCTCCTACGCCTCGACAGATGCATCCGCAGCAACCTCTTCATTCTGCAGGCCACCAACGCCCTAGCCGCCGCTGAGGAAGCCGCGAGATTGGCGACGCTGCCCGGAGTGCGGATCAGCCACCCGGTGCGCCGTCGGCGCGCTGGGCTCCATGGGCACTATTCGCCGGCACCGAACGATCCCTATTTCCCGCTGGAGTGGCACTTGGAAAACCGGAACACAAACAACGGCGTCCGGCTTGGACCGGATCTCAACGCCCGCGGGGCCTGGGCGGTGACGCGGGGCAAGGGTGTTTTGATAGGGATCAGCGACAACGGGATCGAAGTGAACCATCCCGATCTGGCGGCCAACGCCAGCGCGCCCGATCACTACAATTTTGCATCGAGCATCGCCGACGGGTCGCCGGTGGCAAGCGACCAGGCGCACGGCACCGCAGTAGCGGGCTTGGCCATAGCGGTGGACGGCAACCGGCGCGGGGTTTCGGGGGTGGCACCTGGGGCCCGTTTTGCGAGCTGGATCGTATTCGACTCCACCGATTCTCTCACGAGCGAGGAAGCGGTCATGGATATGTTTCAGTACCACTCGAATGTCGTGAGCGTGCAAAACCACAGTTGGGGGAACATTGACATCACGCAGTTGCCGATCAGCGAACTGGAGAGCCAAGGGCTGAACAACGCGGTACAGAATGGGAGAGGCGGGCTGGGTGTGGTTGTGGTGCGGGCGGCCGGCAACGAGCGGCAGGCCCTCAACGATGCCAACGATGACGGTTACGACCAAGGCTTTGGAGTGATCACGGTAGGAGCGGTGCGCGTGAATGGTCGCGCCACCAGTTTCAGCACACCGGGAGCCAACGTCCTATTGGCGGCATTCAGCGGTGATCCCGGAGCAACCACTCCAGGTGGAGTTGCGTCCAACTACGTCAACCTGGTTACGACAGACCGGCAGGGGCGGCTCGGATACAACACGATAATCGCCAGCGACGATCGAGCCGACTACGGGTATGGAGCCACGGGGTTCGCCGGGACATCGGGAGCGGCTCCGGAGGTCGCCGGAATTGCCGCTCTAATCCTCTCGGTCAACCCCGCGCTGAGTTACCGCGACGTGCAGCAAATCCTGATCTTCGCGGCGCAACAATCGGATCCAGCAGATGCCAGCGTGCAGCTCAACGGTGCCGGATTCGCCGTCAGCCACAATGTTGGATTCGGTGTCCCAAACGCGGCCTCAGCGGTCGCTTTGGCTAGCCGCTGGCCCAATCGCCCTCCAGCGATCCTGGTTTCGGTCTCCAACACCAATGTTGCGTCCATTCCCGACGACGGCTTGCGGGTCCTGATCACCGGGACCAATCTCCCCGCCAACCTCCAGTCGATCCCCGCCTTCCCCAGTGACGGTCCCCAACCCGACGATCCCACTTCTACGGTCCCGTTGGTGGACGAGGCTTTGGGCCTGGTGCCGATCAGCGCTGATCTCCACGGCAAAGCAGCGCTGATGATGAAGGGAGGCAATAGCAACGCACAGAAGGTCCTGTATGCCGCCGCTGCCGGTGCCGCATTTGCGGTAGTCTGGGATAACCTTGGAGGTGATCTGCGCGAATTCATGCAGGGAGCGGATTTCCATCTATCCCCGATCCCATCGATCATGATCAGCCAAAATGACGGACTGGCGTTGCATGGCTATCTATCACAGCAGCCTGAAGTCCGGGCTCAGCTGCGTCTGAGCACTGCACAATTCACCCTTACTGTGACCAACACGCTGATTTGCGAGCACGTGTCGCTGCGGGTCCAGTTCAACCATCCACGCCGGGCGGATGTCCGGCTGACTTTGGTTTCTCCAGCGGGGACTCGTAGCGTACTGCACCATTTTAACCAAGACACCACTTCGTCTCTGGGTGATTGGACTTTCTATTCGAACCAACATTATTTCGAGAGCAGCGCGGGCGAATGGCGAGTAGCTGTGGGGGATGAACGACCCGGCCAAACCGGTCAAGTCATGGGAATGACGCTCACGATCGAGGGTGTACCGATAGAAGATTCCGATCATGATGGCCTGGATGATGGCTGGGAATTGTCCCATTTTGGCACGCTGGCCTTTGGCCCCAACGACGACAACGATGGCGATGGCCTCGACAACATGCGCGAACAGATCATGGGAACCGACCCAACCGTTCCCGACCGTCCACTGAACCTCGACCTCTCCCTCTGGAATAACCGAACTGCGCGGTTGAGCTGGCCAGGAATGTCTAACGTAACCTACGAAGTCCAATCGACGGCGGACTTGAGTGGCCCGTTCACCTCGGTGACAAACGTTCCCGGTGTATTCCCGGAGAGCGAATGGCTGGCGCCACTCACCAATTCAATGACCGGGTTCCTGCGCCTCCTGGTAAGGCCGAAACCCTGAACCCGGGAGAAACAACCCACCACCTGCGTCTCACAGTGGAGGCAGGGCGCCCTGTGAATGTTCCCAGGGGTGCATTCCACAGGACATCAGGCGAAGGCCAGAAACTCACCTCAAGAGATAGCTCGAAATTATGAAGCCTGGTCGTGCTGATGAGTTTGCGGAGGTGTTCGAGGAACAATTCAACAGAACTTCCAATAAGAAAACAATTGGAGTACTTGCCTTTAGATAGCAATTGTCCTTATACTATCGGGGCATGAATCTGACACAAATCTCATCCACCGACCTGAAACGGATAACTCGACTGCTCGAACAGAAAGAAACACTCCTAGCGGAGGTCGCGGAGATCGACGGCGAATTGACCAAGTTCGAGACGGGGGAACCTGTCAGCCGCGGGCCGGGCAAACGCGGACAGCAAGCGAGGGCAAAGCGCGCAGGCAGGGGCGCACTGAAGGCTGCGATTATCGAGTTGGTGCAAAGGGCCGGAAGGGCTGGCATCACAGTGAAGGATGTCGCCGCCAGCTTGGGTGTGAAGCCTGGGAATATCTACGTATGGTTCAATGCCACCGGCAAGAAGGTTAAGGAGATCAGAAAGGCGGGCCCGGGGAAGTACGTTTGGGCCTCCTCCTCGACGATCGCCCAGAGCAAGGGAGTTGCTAAGGCAAAGCCGGAGAAGCCCCCAGCAAGGCAGCCCCAGGCCAAGAAGGAAGGAAAGTTGAAGGACATGGTTATCGGCCTCGTAAGGAACAGCGGGAGAAGTGGGATTTCGGTCCAGGAAATCGCGGGAACGCTTGGCATCAACACGCATCGCGTTTTTTCATGGTTCCATTCGACAGGGAAAAAGGTGAAAGCGATCAAGAAAGCGGGACGGGCGAAATACGCCTGGGTAGGGTAGACGACGCTGACCGAGGTTAGCAACGCGCACGTTCATCGACCGGGCAGACGAGAGGGCCAGCCAGCATCCCCATTGGCTCGCTGGTCTTGAGGTCTAAGCCGTCGTTGCGGAGGGCCAGACAGACCAATTGGTCTTGGGACAGTCCGTGTTCACCGGGGTGCTGGCGCGCGACCGGTTCGGCCCCTTGCTAAATCTCTCCAACAGAAGACGGTGCTTTGCTCTTTCATTCCGGGCGACTCGTCTCCATACTGCCCGTTGACCTGAACACGGCATGTAAAGCCTGCGTCAGCCGCGCAGCAATCGAACCGACAGGCAGCCTGCGGCGTTTCGTCGGGAGGGGACCGTTCGCGGTAAAGTTGGTGGATAGCGCTCTCGACTCAGGCGGACTTCGCCGCTTCCAGTCACAATCATCATGACCATTCAAAAACGGTATCCCACCCTGTTTGGAGCCATTTGTGCGCTTATCCTCTTTTTGGCGATCCTGGCGATGGGTTTGTTACTTGGCCAGAGAGGACTTACCAGCCGCCAAGCGACACGCTTTAAGTCGCGTCTCCTGGTTCAGGAAATGAGGATGAGTTCGGACGAACTGACGCGCTTCGCGCGCACCTTCGTAGCCACCGGCGAACCTAAATACGAGCGTATGTACGCCGATGTGCTGGCCATCCGCGAGGGGCTTCGTCCCCGCCCGCGCGGCTACGACCAGATCTATTGGGATCTTGCGGCCGCCGGCCGGCCGCTTCCGGGGCTGACACCTCGATCCGTTGCCTTGGTCCAGTTGATGAACGAAGAAGGTTTTTCCGCGGCCGAGCTGGCGAAAGTTCAAGAAGCGGAAACCGTTCAGGGCGTACTGCTCAGAACAGAACGAATCGCGATGAACGAGGCCAAGGGTCTCTATGACGATGGAACGGGCAAGTTCCTGCGCCTAGCTAGCCCCAATGCATCAGCCGCCTTGGCGATGCTCGAGGGCGAGGCTTATCACAGGGACAAGGCCCGAGCCATGAGGCCTGTCAACGAACTATTCACACTGGTAGAGGCCCGCACGAGCCAGGCGGTCCAGGAGGGAAGCAAGCGGCAAAATCTCATGCTTGGCGCGGGAGAAGTGGGCTTTGCGGCCTTGATCCTTCTGGCCGCGATGTTGGCTCGTCGGGTCGAGGCGGATTTGGAGCAGCGCCAAGTTGCCGAGCAAACCGCCCTGGCTAATCTCCAAAAGGCCGACACCGACCTGAAGCATTCCGCCGCGACGCTCACCGACCTCGCTCGAGAAAACGAAGTTCTCCGCGCCCGTGTTGCTGAGCTGCAGGCGACGGGAACCGCTCTGCGCCAATCCTACGAGGATCTACAAGAGCAATCGGCGACCCAATCAGCCGGTGCAAGCGCGACGATCGCAGAGTTGCGGGACGAGATCACGCAGCATCTCCGGACCGCGGAAGTCCAGCGCTCAGCGCACGAGAAAGCCCTGCGTGAAACCTCCGACCGAGCTCTAGAATCCAGCGTGACCATCCGAGATCTTCGCTCGGAGATTGCACAACGCCAACTGTCCGAGGAGTCGCTCCGTCAGGCTCATAACGATCTGCAAAGGCATTCGGCGAATCAAGTTTCCACGTTGAATCGCAGCCTCGAAGGGCTACGCCAGGAGATAGCCGAAGGGCAAAAGGCAGCGGAGGCCGTGCGGAAAACACACGAGGAGGCCGAGAGCCGGGCCGGGAATCAGCTGGCCGAGCTGAAGGGCATCATTGAGGGCCTGCGCACCGAGGTCGCCAAGGGTCTTCAAGAGGCTGACGCCCTGAGGGTGCGCCGCGAACAGTCAGAGGGGCGTGCCGCTGCGCAAGCCGCTGAGCTGAATCGCAGGATCGAGAGTCTCGAAGCCGAGATCGCCCAGCGGCAGCAGGAAGTCGAGTCCTTGCGGCTCGCCCAGAAGGAGGCACATGACCAATCTCAGGAGCAAACAGCCCATTTGAACCGCAGGATTGAAGGTCTGCGAAATGAGCTTGTGGAGAGACAGCAGGCCGTCGAGGCTTTGCGACAAGCGCATGATGTTGCCGAGGCACTGACGCTCGAGGAGGCCGCTCGACTCCATCGCACAATAGAAGCGCTGCGGGTGGAAATCGCCGAGCGGCAACAGGCTGCGGAAGCATTGCGCAAGGCGCACGAAGAGTCGGAACATCGCGCGGCAGCTGAAACCGAAGAGCTGAACAGAGTGATCACAGTCCTGAAGACCGAGCTAGCTGAGAGGCAAGAGGCGTCGACTGCCCTGCAACGAGCCCACGAAGATTCCGAGGCTCGGGGGGCCGAGCAAATAACCCGATCTACCGCCAGGATCGAACAGTTGGAGAACGAGATCGCAAAGTTGAGGTTCGCGACGGCTGCTCCGACTCAACTGCCAATTGAGTCTGAGCAGCGAGCGCCAGAGGCTGGTGTGGCTCTTGCTGAACGCCAGCTCGCCTCACCGGCTGAAACTCTTGAGCAAGCGGCATCCCATTCGGAACCTACGGCAACGCCGAGCGAGTTGGACTCGGAACCCGGGTCCGTCTCCGAAGCCATCGGGTCCGCCATCGATGCAGCCACATTGGCTGCGGATGTTGGCGCTGCGCCGCTCGAGGCAAAATCCCAAACGGATCAAGGAAATGGGGACGTCGAACCTGTCGAAGCGATCCGCAGTGCTCCGGCCGCAAGCCCGACGCTCGAGGCTCCAACCCCGAGTGCGGCGGATCCAGCGATGATGGAGGTGGGAGGGACGGTGATTGCCGAGAGGCGCCTGCCGCCGGGAGCTCTCAACTCTGCATCCGAGCCAGCTTTGGAGCCGACAAGCCCGGCGCACGAGGAGCAGCAGGAGCTGTTAGGCTTGGGCGATGGCGCCGGTCCGAACCAATCTCCAACATCAACGCGACTGGTTCGGTTGTCCACCGACGAGGTCGCCAGTGTGAGTCAATCCACTGCGGCGAGCAATCCCACCTCGGAATCGTCCGTTGCTCCATCGGAGGCAGCGGCGATCAGTGCGATCGGGGAGCCCGAACGTCCCCAAGGACTTGAAGCCTCTACCACCGACGCTTCACACCTGTTGCCCGAACACCTCCGGTCAATCAAGACGCTGCTCACTCTAGACCATGAGAATGTCTCAAATGTTGAGGAGCCGCCGCCTGTGGACGAGAGCGTGATGGAGGACATCTCCGACGGGCACTCGGAACAATTACGAGAGCTGGTTAGCCAGTTCCTGATGAAGGCTGATCAGCTGATGGCGGGCCTGGACGTAGCCTTAGGGGAGGCTGATCCGGAAGGAGTCGGCCGGCTGTCGCGTGAGTTGGCGGGAATGAGCGCGGCGTGCGGCATGCGTTCTGTGGCGTCGGCAGCGCGGAACCTGGAGGACTTGGCCTTCAAAGCCGACCTTTCGAACGGCGCGCATTCTTTTGGTGAAATCCAGCGGCAGTTGAAGCTGACCCAATGGTACCTGCGGCATGAGTTGCACGCGATCTGATCAAAAGAGAATAAACTACGGCTCTTGCGAGATCGGGAGTGCCCGTTGACGTGTCGATGAGCATCCCTCTGAGAATCCTACTGGTGGCGAACGCTCCCGATGACGCGGCGTTGATCCTCGGGGTGTTGGGCCATTCGGATTATGCTATCGCCCACTGCCAGGTTGGCACGCCGCAGGCGATGAAGCAGGCTCTTGAAGAAAAGACGTGGGACCTGATACTCGCAGATGACACGAACCCAGAGTTCAGCGCGGCGGAGGCGCTTCACGTGCTCAAGCAGAGCGGGCACGACCTACCCTTCATCGTGATTTCGAGCTCAGCAGGCGGACAGTTCGCGGTGGATACACTCAAGGCGGGGGCGCACGACTGCGTGACGAAGGACGACTTGACCCGTCTGATGCCGGCGATCCAACGCGAGCTTGGAGAAGCCGTGGCACGGCGAGAGCGCCTCCAGGCCGAGGAGTTGAGGCGCCAGAACGAGGAGAAGATCCGCGAACAGGCCAGCCTGCTTAACCTGGCTCACGATGCTATCCTGGTACGCAACCTAGAGGACCGGATCGAATTCTGGAACCAAGGCGCCGAACGGCTCTACGGTTGGACCGCCGCCGAGGCAGTGGGGAATAACGTCCGACCCCTGTTGTTCCCACGCACGAGCGGTTTTGAATTCGCCAAGCGCCAACTGCTGGAGCGGGGCGAGTGGCTAGGGGACTGGGTACACCCGACGAAGAAGGGGGAGGAAGTGACGGTTCGCAGCCGCTGGACCCTGCTCCGGGATCAACACGGCCAACCCAAGTCGATCCTGGTAATCGATACGGACATTACTGAGCAGAAGCGTAGCGAAGAGGCCTTGAGGTGGAGCCAGCAACGATTGATCAATGCGCAGCGAGTCGCGCACCTGGGGAATTGGGAACTAGACCTCAAGGGGCAGGCGCTGCACTGGTCCGACGAGGTTTACCGTCTATTCGGTCTCGATCCTCAGGTAGAGCCCGCCAGCCGGGAGCTCTTCTTCCGCTGTGTCCATCCCGCTGACCGGGAGTTAGTAAGACAAGCGGTAGCCGGAGCCATGGCCGACAAGGTAACCTACCAACTTGACCATCGAATCGTCCTTCCCAGCGGCATTGTGCGCTCGGTGCATGAGGAGGCCGAGGTTGTCCTCGATCACGAGGGCGAAGCAATCCGTCTGGTGGGTACTGTGCAAGACATCACGGAACGGAAGCAGGTTGAGGAGGCACTTCGGGAGAGCGAGACCAATTATCGCATGGTGGTCGAGGCCTCCCCCGACGCAATTTACGTGCACCGAGGGGGGCGGATCGTGTTCGCCAACTCATCGACCTGCCGGTTGCTCGGCGCCCGAACTCCGGACCAACTTGTCGGCAAGCTCGCCATCGAGCTAGTTCATCCTGACCACCGCCAAATGGTCGGCCAGCGCCTGGGACTTGGGTATGAGCGTGGTGCCACTCCCCTAATGGAGATCAAGCTCGTAAGGCTGGATGGTTCGACGATCGATGTGGATGCCACCAGCATCCGTTTGACGTATGGCGGCAAGCCCGCGGTTCAAACCATTGCCCGCAACATCACCGAGCGCAAAAGCGCCGAACAGAGAATCCATGAACAGGCGCGCCTTTTGGAACTCGCGCAGGACGTGATTGTCGTGCGCGACCTTCAGAACCGGATCCAGTTCGCCAACCCAGCTGCAAGTCGCTTGCTGGGCTGGGAGCTAGCTAAATTGCCCGGGCGCGACATGGCCGAGTTTATTCGGGAAGACCCGGTTCAGACCACGGAGATCGCCGAGAGCCTGGAGCGAACGGGCCAATGGACGGGCGAGATGCACTGGGTCGCCCGGGGAGGGGCGGAGGTGTGTGTTCACACCCACTGGACCCTGGTCCGCGACACGCACGGCCAACCTGTGTCCGTCCTAACCATCAGCACCGATATTACGGAGAAGAAACGCCTCGAGACCCAGTTCCTGCGGGCGCAGCGCATGGAAGGACTGGGTTTGTTGGCAGGGGGCATTGCCCACGATCTCAACAATGCACTCACTCCAGTACAGGTAGCCGTTGAGCTGCTGTGCATGGAACAACTCGATCCGGGCGACCGCAAGCGGTTTCTCCAAATGGTGGCGGAAGGGACTCAGCGCGCTGCGGAGATGGTTCGTCAGATCCTCACCTTCTCCCGCGGAGTGGGGGACAAGCGCAGCAGCCTCCAGCTTCAGCGCCTGATCAATGACCTGCGGAGGGTAGGATTGGACACTTTCCCCAAGTCCATCCGCGTGCATACGCAACTGCCGGACGGTCTGTGGCAGGTCACAGGAGACTCAACCCAGTTGTCACAAGCGCTGCTCAATCTGTGCCTGAACGCGCGCGACGCCATGCCCAAAGGTGGAGACCTGATTTTAAAGGCGGAGAACGTGCAACTGGATGAGCAATATGCAGCCATGCATGCAAACGCCCAACCGGGGGCTTACGTCGCGCTTTCCGTGACCGACACGGGGCAGGGAATGAGCGACGAGATCATGAAACGAATCTTCGAGCCTTTCTTCACCACGAAGGAGATTGGAAAGGGTACCGGTCTTGGCCTTTCGACCACTCTAGCCATCATCAAAAGCCACGGGGGCTTCATCCGCGTTGTGAGCGAGATCGGTAAGGGATCCACCCTTACCATGTATCTGCCGGCGGTGCAAGAACAGCAGCCAGTGGCGACGGTAGCACCAGTCAGCGCGCTACCGCGGGGCCGTGGCCAAGCGATTTTGGTGGCGGATGACGAGGCCGCGGTTCGAGTGATTTGTCAACACACGCTCGAGGCCTACGGCTATCGTGTCTATACCGCGAGCCACGGCGCTGATGCCGTGGCGCTTTACGCGCTCCACCCGCATGAAATAGCAGTCGTTTTGACCGACTTGCTGATGCCTATCATGGATGGGACCGCGACCATCCGCGCCCTGCTGCGCTTGGACCCAAATGTCAAGGTCATCCTCATGAGCGGCACAGCGATGCCAGGCCAACTCAACCAACTGCTGCCTCACGGTGCTTGGGTCGCGCTTGGCAAGCCTTTCACGGCCGCCGAACTACTGCACGCGTTAGACCAACTTCTCAATCCGCCAGCGTGATCAAACGCCCACTCCGCATCCAAGCTCTCGGGCCCGCTGGCGCCTTGGTCTGCGTCGGTTTCGCTTTGTTCAATGCGGAGCTTGCCCGAGGGCAAACCACAGACTCCCCAGAGGTGCCTCAGCCCGATTGGGGCCACATTGTTTGGTCAACGAATTGGCCCGGGGGCCTTCAACTAGAAGTCGCCAACTGGCCGGCCAATGGGCGTCTCCCGCTACCAACGCCGCTGCCCGAAATCGTCGGAGTCCATCTGGACCACGGCCTGGATCACCAGCCCCTGGCCTGGGTGTTCAACACAGATGCGACCCAACTCTACCTCGAAGTGCCTGGAAAGGCACCGCCCGACCTGCCCGCGGTCATCACGTTGGAGACGGCTGACTCAACTCAGCAACAGGCGGATGGCCGGATTGTCTTCTCCTCCGCAGATGCCCAGGTGGAGGGCACCCAAGCGCGGCTCGAGAGCCACCCGGGGAACCATCGCATAGGCTTCTGGACCAAGCCATCCGATACGGTGAGCTGGCCCTATAAACCGACGCGCTGGGGCAGCTACGAGGTTGAGCTGGCCTTCTCTGCCGAGGGAGGGATGGGAACTGAGGTGCGCGTCGAAATCGCTGGGCAGGGGCTGAGCGTGAAACGGCCGGCGACTGGAAGCTGGTACCGCTACCAAACGCTCGACGTTGGGCGTGTGCACATCGAGAAAGACGCCCCACTTTTGATGCGAGTAGGCTGCCCGAAGCTCGAAGGGCTCGCCGTGATGAATCTCAAAGCGGTTACTCTACGGCCAGCCCCAGAGGGAGACTCGATCGTCCAGGAGGCGTCAGGGGAAATCGTCCTGCCTGCGCACGGCGCGACCACGCACAGCGTGATGATGCGCTTTGAACCTGCACCCCACAAGAACTGCCTGGGTTATTGGGTCAACCCAGGGGATTGGGCAAACTGGGAATTCACAGTCACCCGACCCGGACTTTTCTCCATCGAACTCTGGCAAGGCTGTGGCAAAGGCCAGGGCGGGAGCGAGGTGGCGCTCGACGTGGCTGGTGAGCGATTCACGTTCCAAGTTGAGGAAACTGGGCATTTTCAGTCTTTTCTGCCGAGGCACATTGGACAGATCAACCTCCGGCAAGCTGGTCGTTATCAGGTTGCCCTACGACCACTGCGCAAGCAGGCGTCAGCGATCATGGACGTTCGCCAAGTTCGCTTGATTCCCGCTGCGGAACCTGCGAGCGCCTTCCCGTCGTTTCCGGGGCGAAGATCGCTGTGGTTTGGATTTGAGCGTTACGATTTCGAAGTGGGTGGGCGAGGCGTGCTCGTTGTTTCTCCCAAAAAGGTCGCGCCTGGCCGTCCATGGGTCTGGGAAGGGGAGTTTTTCGGGCACAAGCCCGAACCCGACTTGGCGTTGCTGGGGCGAGGGTTCCACGTGGCTTACATGAACGCGCCCGACATGTTTGGCTGTCCGGGAGCTATTGAGCTGTGGAACGCATTTTATCGAGAGCTAACCCGCAAGTACGGATTGTCTGACAAACCCGCCCTCGTAGGGCTGAGCAGAGGGGGTCTGTACGTGTACAACTGGGCCGAAGCCAATCCGGATCACGTGGCGTGCATTTATGGGGATGCCCCCGTTTGCGACTTCAAGAGTTGGCCAGGCGGGAAGGGCAAGGGGCCGGGAAGTGCCGAGGATTGGCAATTGCTACTGGAACGATTCCATTTTACCACCGAAGCTGAGGCTGAGGCTTATAACGGAAACCCGGTGGATAACCTAGCCCCATTGGCCGCTGCGAAGGTCCCGTTGCTGCATGTTTATGGCGATGCGGACGAGATCGTGCCGTGGGAGGAAAACACAGGGCTTGTGAGCGAGCGCTACCATCAACTCGGCGGCGCTATCACCCTAATTGCCAAACCTGGTGGCAAACATCATCCGCATGGACTCGACGACTCGACACCCATCATCAAGTTCCTCTGGGACCACACGGCTACGCAGGCAGCGAAGGATTGGCTTGAACGGCATGGAGGCGGCCCGCTGGATGCGCAGGAACACCCGCTCATCCGCAAGCTCGGTACGGTTGACTTGGATCTGGTCGAAACTACGCCCGTGGTTTTCCAGGGACGGCTTTACCGTTTCGAATGGGTGCGCGACGGGTATTGGAATAATCAGCGCAAGACGAATTATTTCCGATTCATAGATCTGGAGACCGGCGAGTCCTCGGCTCCCTTTGCTGACGGTAATGAATTTGGCAGCGCTTACGTGGAAGGCTCGACGGTTTACGTCACCGGGACCGAGGGCCGTGACCACGTAAACCTGTGGACTTCGACGAATCTGACGAACTGGACGGCCACGTTGGTGATTCCTCCCAGCCGTTACGGGATCTTCAATACTTCGCTCTGGAAAACGGGGGATGATTACACTCTGATGTTTGAGATTGATCATCCGGTCGAGGAAGCGGGCGTGCCTTTCACCGCCCGGTTCATCCGGTCCCGAGATCTGCGCACGTGGACGATGACACCGACGGAATGCAATTACTCAAAGGACCGCTACAGCGCTCCCCACTGCCTGCGGTGGTTGGATGGCTGGTATTACGACTTTTTCCTCGAGGCACATGACGGCTATGAGGTGCGGGTGGTCCGCTCACGGGACTTGATCCACTGGGAGATGAGCCCAATGAATCCGGTCCTGAAAGCCTCCGCCGAAGACAAGTTGATTGCCAATCCGAAATTGGACGATGGACAGCGAGCTCGAATTGCCAACGCAGTAAACCTCAACAACTCGGACATCGACTTCTGCGAGTGGCGCGGCCGCCTGATGATTGACTATTCCTGGGGCAACCAACAGGGCGTGGAGCATCTGGCACAAGGAGTTTACGATGGCTCGATGGCCGAGTTTCTCCGAGGATGGTTTCCGGCGAAATGAGAGCGCATCCGGGCAGCGCATGATCTATCGAACTCACATTCCCCCTCCGCCACTGTCGAACTTCGTGGAGTGGTTTTGGTTCTACGATGGCTACCAACCCGGCTACGACCGGGAGCGATTGCTGCCTCACGGCTCGATGGAACTAGTGATCGACTTGCGAGCGCACCCAAAACGGCTATTTGACCGTGAGGACCAGTCCCGCTCTCGGAGCTTCAGGAACGCGTGGATCTCGGGTGCGCACTCGCGTTACATCGTGATCGAGGTTGCTAAGGATTCATCCATGATGGGGGTTCACTTTCGGCCCGGCGGAGCGTACCCGTTCTTCCCGTTTCCTATGACCGATTTGCAGGATGGGGTTGAGGAAATCGAGACGATCTGGGGGCAGGAAGCGATCTTGCTGCGCGATCAACTCTTAGAACTGCCCACGATCCAACAGAAATTCAGGGCCCTCGAACAATTTCTGCTCCGCCGGGCGCGACGCCCGCTGAGCCATTCGGAAGCGTTTGCTCATTCCCTGGCGACCCTTAACTCTACCCCGCATCAGCAGACCATCCGCCAGGTGGCGCAGGGCCTAGGGATCAGCCATAAGACACTCATCGAAACCTTCGCGGCGCGGGTTGGCCTTACCCCAAAACTGTTTTGCCGTATCCGGCGTTTCCAGACCGTGCTACGGGAGATCCAAGATCTCCAAGCTGTGGACTGGGTCGACCTGGCCTGCTCTTGCGGATACTACGACCAAGCTCATTTCGTTCATGATTTCCAGGCGTTCTCGGGGATGAACCCGAGCCGGTATCTCATGGAGCGTGGGGAATATTTGAATTACATGGAGCATCGCGAGCAGAGGTGAAATTTTTACAAGACGTCTGAGGGAACGGGGTTAAGATCCCTGGCGTTAACTCTTATTATTCATCTAAATTCTATGACTAGTCGAACCCTGATCGCCCTGGCCCTGGGCTGCGCCTGGGTATTGAACGCCGGCCAGAACGAACCGACGCTCGCCAAACAACTCGAACCTCTCCGACCAATGATCGGCAAGACCTGGACCGGAAAGTTCAAGGATTCAACCCCCGAGAAACCTACCACCGATGTGGCCAAATGGGAGCGGATCCTAAACGGGCAAGCCGTGCGCATCACCCATTCCATCAACGACGGTATCTATGGTGGGGAGACCATCATCATGTGGAACGCCAAGACCAAAAGAGTCGAATACGATTATTTTACCACAGCGGGCTATACGACGCATGGAACGATGGTTATGGAAGGTCAGAAGATCGTGACCCACGAGGATGTGGCCGGGGATGCCGATGGCATCACTGAGGTTAAGGCCGAACTCGAATTATTGCCAGACGGCCACATGCACGTGGTCGCGCAATATCTGAAGAAAGGCGCCTGGGTGGGCGGCCACGAGGTGACCTATGAAGCCACCCCGAAAGCAGAGGTGCGCTTTAAGTGAGCCCTTGGGGATCGCCGTAGGCCGGCTTGAAAAGGGAGTGATAGATCATCCCTCCGACCTGACCGCCGAGCAACGGGGCAATAATATAGACGCTCAACCAACCGGTACCGGTTGCCTGGAAAGGCACAGTACCCCAGCCGGCCAAGCAGGAAAAGAGTCGGGGACCAAGATCGCGTGCGGGATTGAGACAACACATGGTCAAGGGGCCCAAGAGGGAGATGAGTAACATCACCGTCAGCCCAATGGTGGCGGCCGCCAGGATTTGAGGGCGAGCCTGGTTCTTCACATCGGTGGCGCACAGGATGACTAGCAGCAAGATCGCCGTTCCGACCACCTCCGCCACGAAGGCGGAACCCGTGGACAGGAGCGCCTTGGCCTCGGGCGTCAGCGGATGGCCGCCCGGATTTGGAAAAAACTCGCCAAACACCATAGCGGTTGCCTCGCTACCGGCGTGGCCGCGAACGATGCCGTGGGCTTGTTCGTAGGCCCGCAGCGGGCCCGCGAAAATGGAGTAAAGCACAGCGGAGGCGACGAACGCTCCACCAAGCTGAGCCGTGATGTAATGGAGGACCTTGTATTTGGGAAATCCTGCCCACACGGTGAGCGTAACGGTCACAGCGGGGTTGAGGTGCGCGCCGCTGAGGGCGCCGGTAAGGTAGATTGCAGTGGTGATGCCGATTCCCCACACAATCGCCACTTGGAACACTCCTACCTGGGCTCCCGTGGTAACCGCGGTGCAAACGCAGCCACAGCCGAAGAACACCAGAAGGAAGGTTCCGACAAATTCCCCAATTAACCAGTTGGCCGGCCGCATAAAACAAATGGTGGCAATCGATCAGAATAACGCGCCGAGCGGACCCTTTTCTGAGCCGGCGTTCCCCAAAAGCCCAAGAGCGAACACGGATCAGGTTGATCCCAACGGATCTGGATGCACCTAGGCGAGCGTACTCTCAAAACGATGGGTGGGATTGGGCCTGCCTGGCCGGAAATGCTCGAGGTGATCGAGCTCGGCGTTCACCGCCGGGAACTTGGACGAAAGATTGGCGAGCGATTCTTTCAGGGCTCGGTTTAGGGCGTCAGGATCCGCTTCAGCCCGGAGATTGATGATCAGCTGCCCTGCGGTTACCGGCTCCTGCAGACGGAGCGACAACTCCGGGATATAGTCGTTTCGAACCAGGTTGATGACCGCGATGTCGCCCAGACCATGCTCGGGACTTAGGGTCATCTTCAGGTGGGCGATTTCCGCATCGACGGCTGCCAGCCGCGTCTGCAAATCGGCGGCGAGATACTTTAAGAAATGATCGGAGTCCAGGCCTTCCGTGGCGCGCAGGTGCACGGTGGCGTTTAGCCAGCCCAAGAGCGCCTCACCATCGGCGTAGACATCGTAATCGATATGCATCGCCGCGCCCGGCACCTGCTCCTGACTCGTCAAGCGGGTGAACCAAGAATCCAGGTTCGTGCCGGTTCGAGCGGAAACGGTCAGAATCTCCGCGCGAGGGAATCTCTGACTCAGTGCCGTCCGCAAGGCTCTAAGGCGAGCTTCGTCCAGCAGGTCTGACTTGCTGATCACGATCAGGTCGGCCTCTTCCAATTGCTTCTGGTAGATGTAGAGGACCTTCTCGGAGAAGCCGCTCCCAGGTTCCAGGCCGAGTACGCGCAACGCCCGAATAGGGTCCACGAGCACGCTCAGGGGTGCGATCCTAAAGTCAGTTCCGTAGAGACGGCGAAGGGGGTAGGTAACTGTGGCAACAAGATCGGTGCAACTCCCTACCGGCTCCGCAATGAATACCTGCGGGCGTGAAGTCTCGTTAAGGCGTTTCGAAGCCTCGAGCAGCGAGTTAAAGCGGCAGCAGAAGCACCCGCCGGGGATTTCCTCGGTAGAAAACCCACGTGAGCGCAGCATGCGGGTGTCCACCAATTCGCGCCCTTGGTCATTGGTGATGAGGCCGACGCGAAGGCCTTGGTCACTCAGGCGCCGCGCCAATTGCGCCACGGCCGTGGTCTTGCCCGCACCCAGAAACCCGCCGATCATGATGTAGTGTGCCTTCGACGCCACAGCAGGGCTCCGGAGAAGTTCAAGGTTCTGGAGATTCATGGCTGGTGATTGGTTAAGGGCGCGGACCAATTCGCACTGGTTAACATGTGCATCAATTTGCCTTCGTGCTCGATGAGCAATCAAGCCCATTCACGCGCCGATCGAAACGCACGAGCTCCGAGCCCTCGAAAGCGGTCCTCGGATGAGGGTCGGTGGAGAGCGCTGGGCGGTCCCGAGAATGTCCTAACTCGGATTTGCAGGATCAGGCCATCCTTACGAGACGCGGGGGGTTCCCCCGGTGTCCGTCCGAGCGGGCTGAATTGTGCTTGCCCCGCTCGAATCCTTGTCCAAGCATCGAGCGGTGCCATGAGCAACCTTGAGCAGCGGTTTGAGCCCTCTTCCAACTCCGACATTCCAGCCTGTTTGTCGGTTGTTGTGCCGGTTTATAACGAAGCGCCCACGCTTGAAGCTGTGCTCCGTGTAGTGTTGGCGCAGAAGCCGGTACAGGAGGTCTTGGCCGTCGATGATGCTTCCACGGACAGCTCCTGGGATTTACTTCAGCGATTGGCGACCGGGGAACCGAAACTGAGGCTGCTACGCCATGACAAGAACCAGGGCAAAGGCGCCGCGATTCGAAGCGGGTTGGCGAACGCGACTGGTGCGATCGTAGCCATCCAGGATGCGGATCTGGAATACGACCCCCGCGAGTATCATCTACTGCTCAAACCGATCCTGGCCGGCCAGGCGGACGTTGTTTTTGGAACTCGATTCGCGGGGTTCGGCCCGCACCGGGTGCTTTATTATTGGCACTCGGTCGGAAACAAGCTGCTCACCACTCTGTCGAACATGCTCACCAACCTGAACCTGACCGACATGGAAACCTGCTATAAGTTTTTCCGACGAGAAGCGATCGCGCGGATCCAGATCCAAGAGAAACGGTTCGGCTTCGAGCCGGAGATTACAGCCAAGGTGAGCCGGCTTAACCTACGGATTTACGAGGTGCCTATTTCTTACCACGGCCGGACGTACGCTGAGGGTAAGAAGGTGACCTGGCGCGACGGAATGAGCGCCCTGCGATGCATTCTGAAGTACAATCTGTTTCCATCGTGAAGCCTAGGAGCGTTGGTCGTTTCTCTTTGCCTGAGAAACCGCGATGAGTTCGCCCTCGGCTAGTCACACGCCCACCGGCGCCTTCGAGTTCGACGCTCTAAACCACGCCACTCGCTACCAGGCCGCCCTGGTTAAAGAGTTTTCCCCCCACTTGAGGGGCAATTTCCTCGAGGTTGGCTCTGGGCTGGGACAAATGACGCGATGGTTTTCAGCGCAAGGATTAACTCATTTTCTGGCGCTTGAGCCTGACGGATCGTTTTGCCGCCGATTCCACGCTGATCTTCCCCGCCGTTGGATCGTCCAGGGCACGGTTAAGGCAGTCGCCCCGGAGAGCGCCTGGGACACAATTTGGAGCGTGAACGTTCTGGAGCACATCCAGGATGACCGAGGGGAGTTGGTGGCCTACGCCAAATTGTTGGCGAAAAACCACGGATCGCTGTGTCTATTCGTCCCGGCCCGACCAGAAATCTATGCTCCGATCGATCGGGATTTCGGCCATTACCGCCGTTACACACGCAAGGAGCTCCGAGGCAAACTCCAGGACGCAGGCTTCCAGATCGTGCGTTTGAACTACTTCAATTTCGTGGGTTACTTTGGTTGGTGGCTCAACTTCCGAGTGCTGCGGCAGAGGCGTTTTGCCACGAGCTCGGTCAAGCTGTTTGATCGTTTTATCTTCCCCTGGGCTCACGCCGTGGAGTCCTGCTGTGTTCGCCCACCGTGGGGGCAAAGCCTTCTCGCCGTCGCACGAGCGTGAGAATTGGAGTATCCTTACGATTTCCGGGCCAGCACCAGATATTGCGCTCCGAAGGGCAATGCCGCCAGCATCGGCTCGAGGCCTCGAAGCCATGCGAAGGCGCGCGGGAAGTAAAACAACGAGTCGGTTAAGAGGATTGTGAACCCCGCATTCCTGAGAAGCCGACGGCTCTCGGATGGCCAAAGCCGAATCGCATCCCTGTCGAACGCAATCCGACGCATAACCAGGCGGGCACCTGGATTCCAAGGGTTATTCTCAAAAACGGCGAACAATCCTCCAGGTTTAAGCGCGCGGAAGACGTACTCCGCCGATTCAGGCCTCTCGGGAGGAGGAATATGGTGAAAAACGCCATTGCAGAACGCCAGATCGAACTCGGCCCGAGGGGCATAGTTCTGGATAAGTGTGAATTCCTTGCCTTCTCCACCGTGCGCCTTTTGGGCAACCGCCAGGGACTTCTCCGACACATCGACGCCGGTGAATCTTTGAACGCCCAAGCACTTCAAGAAGAGCTCCGCGGACACGCCCGTGCCGCAACCAAAATCCAAAACCGACCCCACGCGAACGCCTAGCTTGTCCAGACGGTGTTTCAGCCAAGCAACCCGACCGCGGGCGAAAAAGCTTCTGTCCTCGCCGGAGAGCGCCAAACCGCGTTGCAGAGCGGCGTCATAATCATCGGCGAAGCCGTCGAACTGTGGATCCAGGGAGGTTCTCAGGTTAGCGTCGGTGCATTAGGAGCATGCTGACCACGAAGCTCGAGAGGGCACCTTGAAGGCCGAGGAACGAGAGTGTAGCGCCTGGGATCACAAAGCGCATGGTATGAGCGTAGTCGAGCGGTCCAAACCCGGCAAGATACCACTGCCGGACGGCCAGCAGGAGCAGGAGTAAGCCAGAAAGCATCGCGCATCCTCCCAGGACCAAGCATCGTTCCAAGGTTGCCAGCGCGTGGAAACGTTCGAGTAGTTCATTAGGCGGCAGAAGTCCCTCGGAGACGGCAAAGGTCTTGGTCATAACCCAAAACCAGACAGCTTGGGAGCCGGACATGATAGCCAAACTTGCGAAGAGCAGCGTATGTGCGTCTAGAGTAGCCCTGAAGACATGGGCACCAGGTAAGGCGAGGCCATAGCCAATCAACCCGAGCAGGATCAGAAAGACTCCGGGGACCAGGAAAAGCCACCGAGGACTGCAGAGCAGGAAAAACCTGAGAGTGCGCCAGCCATCACGGAAGGTCTTGAGGTGCGGGGCATGCGCCTTGCGCCCATCAGGATAGAGAGTTACAGGAACTTCTGCGATCCGGGCGTGCGTCAGGCTAGCCTTGATCATCATCTCGGTCGCGAACTCCATACCGGTGCAGCGTTGATTCAGAGCCAGTTGCCAATCTCGACGGAAACCGCGCAGTCCGCAGTAGATGTCATGAATCGGAGAACCCACCAGCCACCGGGCGAGGAGGGTAAACATTGGGTTACCCCACCAGCGGTGTAAGAGCGGCATGGCCCCTGGCAGGATAGAACCCCCGCCCCCAGGGAGCCGACACCCTTGTACTACGTCGTAGCCTTCGCGGAGTTTATTAAGGAACTTCGGAAGTTCACCAAAGTCGTAACTACTGTCGGCATCGCCCATAATAACGAACCTGCCGCGGGCTGCCTCGATGCCTCCCATCAGTGCGTTGCCATAGCCCCTCTCCCGGACCTGAATCACTCGCGCACCAAGCGATGCGGCCAGCGCCTGGGAGCCGTCTTGGCTACCGTTGTCGGCAACGAGCACCTCCCCTTCAGTGCCCATTTCTCGGAGCGCCTTCTGTGCTTCTTCCACACAGGCAACAATAGTGTCTGCCTCATTCAGGCATGGCATCAGCACCGTCACTTCGAGTCGATCAGTCATTTACGTCGTTTAGTCGGCGCTTGGGGCCCCTGCTGGCGAGCCAAGGCCCGGCTTACCACGAGGCGGCTCACCCCTGCCTAACCCGATTGTGATGAGGGGCGCCCCTTCGCCCTCAAGGGCGACAGCTAAAGAACGGAGCATCTAAGGCAGCTTGCATGCCTGCAACCCCCAATGTCAACCCCGGCTAGAAGAGGACGCGACGAAATGAAAACCAGTCTTGGCCATTGACACGTTTCTGAACGGCCCGCTAGGTTGAGTGTGCATCTGCATGACTGTTGGACGTGGCTAATACTCATTACCGAACCGGTTTCCCCGCGCTCGAGGCGGAACCGCCGACAAACGTTCCGAAGGAGTGCCCGCCGCGAACATCTCCTGCCGCCGCGTGGATTGTTTTCTGTGCTTTCTGTCATGGCGCAGGGTGGGTTTTATCCGCCGTCAATCAGTTGGATCCGGTCGGCTATGTGGTCGTTTTCACCCTGGCCGCTGCTGGGATGTGGCTCTGGAGGTCAAAAAGGGGCTTGGGGCTTTGTCCGAGGTTCCGCCTCGCCCGATGGCGATTGCGCCGGGCGTTCCCACTTGGGTTCGTGTTAGTGGCGAGTTTGGCGATTCTAGGAGGCATCCTACACCCCCCCACCAACTACGACGCGCTTGCGTACCGAACCCCCCGAGTTCTCCATTGGCTCGCGGACCAGCACTGGCACTGGATTCATACGGAGTTCCACCGACTTAACACGCGTGGGTGTGGGATCGAATGGGTCACGGCGCCGCTGATCGCTCTTACGGGAACGGACCGGTTCATTTTCGTGATCAACGCGATCTGTTTCGTGCTCATGCCAGGACGGGTGTTCAGCGTATGGACTCACCTAGGCGTACGTCGCCGGGTGGCGTGGCATTGGATGTGGATTTTCCCGACGGGCTACTGCTACCTGCTTCAAGCCGGCAGCATTGGCAACGATCTATTTGGCGCGTTGATTGCCCTCTCGGCCTTTGAATTCGCCCTGCGCGCGAGCCGAAGTCGCCGCTTGGGAGAGCTTTGGGTCGCGATATTGGCCGCGGGATTGATGACCGCAGGAAAAGCCTTCAATTTGCTGCTGTTGCTCCCTTGGCTATTGGCGGCTTGGCCGGTCCTTCGGCTTCTGGTGCGGCGACCTTTGATTACCGCGCTGACCCTGTTGACCGCCGCCGCAGCTTCCTTGTTGCCAATGGCAGTGCTGAACGCTCGGTATTGCGGGGATTGGACCGGCCAGACGGCAGAACACTTGGTGGTGATCGGAGCGAAATCTCCCGGGTTCCTATTAGCGGTAAACAGCCTTCTGGTTCCGTTGCACAACTTCGCCCCTCCCATTTTTCCCTTCAGCCGCGCTTGGGGGAACATGATGCACGCGCTGATTCCCCCGGCTCTGGCAGAGCGGCTCGAGAAGAACTTCGAGACCCCGGCCGCGAGATTTGAACTCGGGGAGATGCAGATGGAGGAGTCCGCCGGGCTGGGGTTGGGGGTCAGTGCCTTGCTCCTAGCCGTTTTCGTCTATCGATGTGTCCATCGTCCGCGACCAGGAGGCGCCTGGCCAAAACTCCAGGATCTCAGTCGCATAGAATGGTTACTGCCGCTGTCGACTTGGGCAGTGACCGCGCTGTTCATGAGTCAGATCGGACTAACATGCCCGGCCAGGTACATCGCGCCGTTTTATCCCCTGCTCGTCCCGCCACTGCTGGCGGGCCCGAGCGGGCTGCCCCGGCTCGAGGGCCGCACCTGGTTTCATCGCGCGGGGATCGCCGTTTTTCTAGTGGCGGCAAGCCTCGTGATACTCTCACCGCCGCGTCCGCTCTGGCCAGCTACCACTGTCCTCCGCGCCTGGGGTGCTGACCAGTCGGCGCATCCCTTGGTGCGCCGGGCTTGGACGGTCTATTCGGTGTATGGGCAGAGGGCCGATGCCTTCCAAGCCGTGCGTGCAGCTTTGCCACAGGAGGCCGATCCCCTAGGGGCGGTGATGTCAGATGATCCCGAGACCTCGCTCTGGAGGCCTTTTGGCTCCCGGCGGATCATTCACGTGTGCCAAGGCGACACCCGGGAGCAGCTCTTGCGAGAGAGCATCAACTACGTGTTGGTAAGTTCTCGCGTTTTGGCCGAAGATCACCACATTTCGCTCGACGACTGGCTGGCGCAATACCAGGCCCAACTCCTGCAACGTTTTACGCTGGAGCTCCGTGCGGGGCGTGGCCCGACGGAATGGTTCCTGGTCAAGCTGCGACACTAGTACGAAGCGTGACCTGATGAAAGAATCGCCCGCCCAGCCCCCAACGATCGCCGTCCTTATCCCCTGCTATCAGGAAGAATTGACCATCGCCAAGGTCATTGCTGACTTTCGCAAGGTTTTGCCCGGGGCGGTGATCTATGTGTTCGACAACAATTGCACCGACGCCACGGCTGAACTGGCCCGAAAGGCGGGTGCAGTGGTGCTTCGAGAGAAGCGCCAAGGCAAGGGTTTCGTAGTGGCCAGCATGTTCGACCAGGTGGACGCCGACATTCTGGTGATGGTGGACGGGGACGATACCTATGAGGCAGCTGCCGTCCATCGGCTGTTGGCGCCGATCCTGAGCGGTGACGCGGATACAACCGTGGCAACGCGTCTGCACACCTATGGGCAGCAGGCATTTCGCCCGTTCCATCTGCTCGGCAACCGGATGGTCTGCGCCATTATTAATTGGATGTTCCATGCGCAGATCACGGACATTTTCTCCGGCTACCGCGCCTTCACCCGGGAGGCTGCGGCCCAAATCCCCATCACTTCGCATGGTTTTGACGTAGAAACCGAGTTGACCCTGCAAGCCCTTTACCGTGGGTTGGTGATCAAGGAGATTGCCGCTCCGTATGGCGCCCGGCCGGAAGGGAGTTTCTCCAAGCTGCGCACCTTCTCCGATGGCATCGCCGTCCTACTCAAGCTTGTCCTGATCCTAAAATCGTATAAGCCGCTAACGTTTTTCGGCCTCTGCGGCCTATTGTCCCTGGGCCTTGGCCTAGCTGCCGGCGTTCGCCCGGTTTACGAGTATATAACGAAAAGCTATGTCTATGCGGTTCCCAGCGCAATCTTAGCGGCGGCGTTGGTTCTACTGGCATTCTTTTGTTTGGGAGTTGGTTTGATCTTGAACAGCACTAATCTGCGTTTGCTGGAACTGGAGAAGCTGATTAGCAAACAGCGGCTTCGTCAGGCGAACCCTCCGCCCCCCGCGGGCTAACCATGCTCGGTCTGCTTAAGGAACCAGCCCTGGCGGGCTTTCCACCCGGGTCGCGCGAGTTTTTCGCCGGGCAGAAGGCGCTGATTCTCAATCGGCCGCTGCTGAAAGCATGCTACGACGCCTGGTACGACCGGCTCTTGGGGGATGCCCGCTCAGTAGGAGCAGAGGGAGTCATCCTTGAGTTGGGCAGCGGGGGCAGCTACTTGAAAATGCTCGAACCGAGGGTTATTACATCGGACGTTTCTCAGGACATCGCCGAGCAGGTCGTCGACGCGCGCCGACTACCCTTCAAGGACGGCTCGGTGCGGGCGTTGTTGTTGACGCACGTCTTCCACCACATCCCGGATGTCGCGACGTTCTTTTCCGAGGCGCAGCGGACTCTTGTTCCCGGAGGTGTAATCTCCATGATCGAGGTCGCTCATACGCCCTTCGCGCGGTTCTTTTTTCGCCACTTCCACCATGAACCCTACGACGATACCCGCCGCGAATGGGGTTTCGCTCAAACCGATTCCATGATGGATTCAAACCAGGCGTTGTCGTGGATGGTCTTCGTGCGCGATCGCCAGCGTTTTCAGACTCACTGGCCTGAGCTGAGGATCGAAGCGGTGAGCTTCATGCCGTGGCTGACTTACCTCATCTCGGGCGGAGTCACTGCCCGGTATTTAATTCCGCACTTCGCCACCGGATGCTTTTTAGGGCTGGAACGACTGGTCAGACCCCTGGCGCCGCTTTTTGCACTCCATTGGCACATCCGCATACGCAAAACCGCGCCAGTGCCGGTTGGGGCAACAACCGTTTAAGCACCCGCGGAGCCTAGCCGGTCCAGTTGCGCTGCTTCCCAGCCAATTCGGTGAGCGTTGGCCATCACGGAGAGCGTGATGGTGGTGGCGGGAATAGAGGGGAAGATCGTGGCGTCGATCGCATGCACCCGCTGCCACCCGGGCAAACGCCCGAGCAGATCGGTCTGAAAGCCTTTGGGCTGGTGGCTCATCGGGAAACTCCCCCCACTGTGAAAGCTGCGGCCTGGCTCGGCCACCTTGAGCATGGGCGGGACGGGGACGGCTCCGAGATGCCACGCATGTCGCAACAACTTAGCGACGGCTTGCCGGACCCGAGCCCGGGCTTCCGGGTTAATCTCGGCCTTCAGTTCGAGGGTGTCAGGCCCGTCTGACCTATCTTTCTCGAGGCGGACAGCGATACGCGAACTACGATCCGACGGGAGAAAGCCCTGGGCGACAAGCAACCGCTCCTGTAAGTCCCGGACGAGCCAAGCGAGAGGGCGCTGCAGCGGGCCGAAGGAGTTGGCTACTGCCTGGCTAATGAGGTCGCTGTTGGAATAGAACTGGAGATGTGCGGTGGGGCCTTTGCCGCTGGGAGCGAGCAATTCGATGAACACCTGGCTCAGCGTGTGGGCCCATTCCCGGCTCGCGCCAGCCACGCGCTTGAGCATAATCAGCGGCAGCAGGAAGTATTGGCTGTCGTAGAGCCACGCGGTTTGGCCGTAGGCTTCCAAGGAGCGCAGTAGAATGCGGGTAGTTGGTATCGCTCCAGCACCCACGAAGACTCGGGCCCCGTGCCATGTGCCCGGCTTACCCGTGCTTTGTTCGATGCCGGTAATTTGGACACCCGACCCAAGCTCGCGAAGGGCAGTGACCAGGACGCCTGGTTGGTAACTGAAATTCCGATTCAACTGCAGCTGACTAACGGTTGCTGCGGAAGTGTAGATGTGCCCATAGGGACAACCGTACATGCAAAGCCGACAGTAATTGCAGCCGTCCCCACCCCTGGGGGATTGACCTCGGACCGCCAAGCGAGATTGGCCGAAGTAGACGCCGGCCTGTTCCAATGACCGCCGATTTCGGCCTAGGTTATCCAGCAAACGCGTGGCTTGCTGGCTCAACCGTAAGTTGGTTAGCTCCTGGGTGAAAAGCGGGAAAAGAGCTTCCAACGAATCGGCCCGTGCTGCAAGGCCAGTAAGTCGCAGTACCGCAGAATAATGGGGAGCCAGGACGGCAAGGCCGAAGGGCCACCGCTCCAAATCCCGCTCGAGATAAGGAAGCATCGCAGCGCCCCATACATTGCTGAGTCCGCCCTTGGCGAGGGAGGGACGCAGACCGACCCCGCGATACTGGGTGCCAAGGCTCTCGTCCGCGCCACGATAAGCGAAATCCGAGCCGTAAACCAGCTTGAGCGGCACCCCCCCAACATCCGGGATCATCCCCGCTTGATAAGCCTTTAGATCGGAAGAGGTCCACTCATCGGGCCTGCCTCGTTTAAGCTGTTCGACCAAGGCCGCGCGCTCTGGCTCGAGCACCAGGCCGGCATCAAGCATCCGAACGCTTTCCCCCTGATCCAGCAGCGCTTGGGCGCAGGCAACCCCAGCCGGACCCGAGCCAATCACAACGTTCATTCCTGCCATGCTGGCAAACCGAGCCGGCATTTCCAAGTGGTATTGCCCCGCAGGCGGGCACAGATGTGGAGAGAAATCCCAGCCTAGCTTGGCGGTGCCGATCTGCTGGAGTGGGCTTCCGAGCCGCTATGGGACGTTAGCTGAATTGAAACGGGCGGCAGATCGTCCCCAATTCCCGCTGCCGGTCGAGGTTCGGACTGGGGTTCTGGTGCATCAAGCTAACCAGACTGTCGCTCCGGAACGCCAGATGCGCACCGAAGAGTTCGGCCGATTTCAAGACCAGCCAAACGGCCCGCCACGGAAATCGCACGAAGGAAATCTTCTTTCGCTTGGCGCGAGCGATTTCCTCGAGCACCTCCCGGAACCTCCACGGACGCTCGTGGGCGACGGTGATGGGTCCCGAGCTCGCCGGCACCGCCCCCTCCGCACAGGTACAGATCGCGTTCGTCAAATCCGCGTCGTGAACCAGATGTTGGATTTGGGCGCCGCCGCCCAGAAGGGGCAGAACTCGCGCCTCTTCGACTTGCTTCACTAGGCGTGCAAACATCGCCCCGGGTGGCTCACCCCAGATCAATCCCGGCCGAATGATGGCCGCACCATACGAGCTCGCAAGGCTCTCGATCTCCAGCTTCGCACGGCCGTAAATCGAGCGGCAGCCTTCGAACGCGCTGATGCTCGAGATAAAAACAAGCTGCTGCGTCCTCGCTTCTTTCGCTGCCTGAAAGAGTTTCTTGGAACCTTCCACATTTACACGACGGACGTCCTTCCAGACAAGTTGTTGGAAATCGTAGGCGCAGTGCACGAGCGCTTTGGCACCTGCCAGGGCAGCTACAGGGACTTCGCCGCCGAGTTGAAACGGCTGGGCGCTACTGCCGGGTTTCGGCGCGCGCGTGAGTCCGAGGACACGCCAGCCTCGCTCTTCCAGCGCGGCTTTGACTCGACCGCCAAGGTACCCATTGGTCCCAGTGACGACGCAAGTCTCGGGGGCGGGAGGCATTCGCTTAGTTCAGTTCAGCCAAGGCACCAGCCGAGTCGTGTCCAGTCTGTCGCTCATTTGAAATCGCAAACCGGCAGTGTGATTCTCGATTCCTCCCGGCGTTCCAATGCAGGGACCGAGGAACAGCTCGCCCGACGCAAATCCTCCGAGGCTGCGGCAAGTTTTCCCGGCTCATTTCGGATGCATGCCATGGCTGAGCCCAACCGACGGCTCAGCGAGGGATTCTGCTCGCCTCAGCGCGGTTACTTGTTGAATCGGAAGTTCACCAGATCGTAATCAGCCATGACGTATTGCTTGGTTTCCAGGCGCACTTTACCCGCGCGCTTGGCTTCCGTTTCTCCGCCGGCCTCGATGAAATCGGCAAAACTAGTGATTTCGGCACGGATGAAACCTTTCTGAATGTCGGTGTGGATGGACCCTGCGGCTTCCCAGGCAGTGGCACCCAAGCGGAGCGGCCAGGCGCGGTTTTCTTTGCCGCCAACGGTTAAGAAACTAATGTAGCCGCTCTCACGAAACGCCCTAACTAAAAGAGGATCAGGGGCATCCAGCTCTGCGGCTTCGGCAACCACGATCGGCTTGTTGGTCGTGAACGCGTGAGCTGCCAAGGCTTGGATTTCCTCGGCCGAAAGGCCCGCTTTATACATGGGCTTCTCTGCTTCGAGGGCGGCCTTGATCTTCAAGAGCGCTCCCTGCTCTGCCGGTTCAGGAGCCCGACTCAAGCGTGTTTCCACGAACTCCAAATCTTGCAGAATGAGGTCTGGAAAACGGTCGGGGTGCACCAACATGGCATCGGCATACACCGCTTCCGCTTCTGGCAAAATGTCGGCTTGGGCATAGACCTTCTTCTTCGCCTCGACCAGCTTGTCGGCTTGGTCAAGCCGCGGGTCTTTGATGTTGCTCTTCCCCACGGGGATATTGTTCAGCCCGATAACGCAGAACTTCATCGGTTCTCATTAGGGCCCGGCGTCGTCCAGGTCAAGGTTGGAACAGAGTTGCGAGCGAACGTTCGTGTTGCCTTCCCACTTGCCAAGCCATGGCTGCTTCATCATCTTGCCCCTATGCAGTCCCACGAATTGTTGCGCGAGGTTTACCAACGCGGGAATGCCAAGCAGATCGCCGCTGAGCTTGGTCTGTCCCTTTCGATGATTTACAAGTGGGCAGAGCCAGCGGCGGAAACCAACAGCAGCGGGGCAGTCAACCCGTTGGACCGAATCGAGGCGCTCGTAAAAACGACGGATGATTTGCGCCTAGTTCAGTGGATTTGCGAGCGTGCAGGCGGGTTCTTCATCAAAAACCCGAAGTCGGTCTGGCCCCATCCCCATTTTCTGATCCCTGCGACCAATCAAATCGTCCAGGAGTTCGCCGACCTGCTTTCGGTCATCGCCACCGCTGCCGGGGACAACCAAATCACCAGCGCTGAGGCTGAGGGGATCCGAGTACGTTGGGAACAATTGAAGGCGGTGACCGAAGGGTTCGTGCACTGTTGTGAACAGGGTAATTTCAAACCCATCAAATCGGAACAGCTCGTGGCCGGCAAACTAACGCCGACCACCGCGCCGAAGGGAGACCACCGGTCTTAGCGAACCACCTCCGGCAACCGAAGGAAACCCAAAGATGCAGGGCCGAGGACATCCACTCTGGGCACTGGCATTAGTCGCACTCTTGCCCTGCCTCGTCCGCGCTGAGGAACTCCTCGAGGCTGATATTTTGGTATTCGGTGGAACCGCTAGCGGGGTCGCCGCCGCAGTCCAGGCTTCGCGCATGGGCAAACGGGTTGTGCTGGTGGAACCCGGCTATCATTTAGGGGGCGTGAGTTCCGGCGGGCTAGGGGCAACCGATATCGGCAACAAAGGGGCCATTGGAGGCGTGTCGCGCGAGTTCTACCGCCGCATCGGCAGGCATTACGGCCTAAGCGAGGCCTGGACTTTCGAACCGCACATGGCCGAGCGTGTTTGTTTCGAGATGCTGAATGAATCGATGGTGCCGATTTACTTTCGCCAGCAACTGAAGGTGTTGCGAAAAGAAGGGGCGCGGATCCTCGAGATCGAAACGACTGGTGGGAAAACCTTTCGCGCAAAGGTTTTCATAGACGCCTCTTATGAGGGGGACCTCATGGCTCGCGCGACGGTAACCTATGTGGTGGGGCGCGAGGCCAACTCCCGCTATGAAGAAACGCTCAACGGCGTGCGCGCGAACACCCCTAAACATCAGTTCGATGTCGATGTAAGTCCGTATCTCAAGGCGGGCGATACCAACAGTGGGCTGCTTCCGTTGATCCAACCTGGCTGGGGAGGGATTCCCGGAGAGGGCGATCGAGCAATCCAGGCTTATAACTTCCGCCTCTGCCTCACCCGAAGTCCGGCCAATCGCCGTCCCATCGAGCCCCCTGCCGATTACGATGCGACTCGCTTCGAACTTCTGGCCCGTTACCTCGAAGCCCTTGCCGCCCGGGGTTTCTCCCCCAAACTCGGCGACCTGATGCACATCCAGGCCATGCCAAACGGGAAGACGGATATCAACAACAACGGCGGCTTTTCGACGGATTTCATCGGTGGAAACTGGGAGTATCCCGAGGGTGACGCATCAACCCGGGCGAAGGTGTGGAAGGCTCATGAAGACTATACCCGTGGGTTCCTTCACTTCCTGGCAACGAGCCCGCGAGTTCCAGCCGCCATTCGGGACGAGATGCAGACGTGGGGGCTTTGTCGTGATGAGTTTGCCGACACCGGGGGGTGGCCTCACCAACTGTACATACGGGAGGCCCGCAGGATGGTGTCCAGCTACGTCATGACCGAACGGAATTGCCGCGACTCACTCGAAGTCCCCGACACAATAGGCCTAGCCGCTTACACTATGGACTCCCACAACTGCCAGCGATTGGCCAGAAACGGTCGAGTCGAAAACGAGGGAGATGTGCAGGTGGGCGGATTTCCGCCCTACCCCATCGCCTACCGCTCAATCGTGCCCGATGCCAGTGAGTGTGCGAATCTGCTGGTTCCCGTAAGTTTATCAGCTTCCCACATCGCCTACGGTTCGATCCTCATGGAGCCAGTTTTTATGGTCCTTGGCCAGGCGGCGGCGACCGCGGCAGTGATGGCAGTAGACGCGGGCGCGAGTGTACAGGAGATATCGATCGGCCAACTACAGGCCCAGCTAAGAGCTGATGGCCAGATTCTGCACTGGCAGCCGGAGAAACGTCTCGGCTCCAGCACGCGAGCCCCGCGTATCGATCCGTCCTCCTTGCCAGGGGTAGTGCTCGACGATACCGATGCGCAACGACAGGGTGACTGGTTCGATTCCACCTCCCCGGAGAAGCGGTTCGTGGGCGAAGGCTACATCCACGATATGAATTGGCATAAGGGCGGGGCCTCGCTCACTTTTCGACCCGACCTCCCGGCCGCTGGACCTTATGAGATTCTTCTCAGCTGCCCCACAGCCCCCAACCGCGCGACGAATGTTCCGGTCACTCTAGCCGTCGACGGCGCGCCCGCTCGGCTTCTCCACGTCAACCAAGGCGGTGCGTCCGCAACTGGCTGGGTTTCCTTGGGGGTCTTCAACCTCCCCATTGGGCGGGGCACTACCCTAACACTGTCAAATGGTGGCACTGACGGGTATGTCGTCGCGGACGGCGTCCAGTTTCTTCCCAAGATAAACTGAGGGATCCAGGCTGCGATTCGGAGCGACGCTGCCAAAGCTGGAGGTGGGTCCAGCCGCCTAGCCTGACAGTTTTTCACTTGCCGCGCTTCTGTTCCCACACGGATGCTTACGCGCATGCTGTCTCGTTTGATTGCGCTTGTCCTTTTGGCTGTTGCGTTGGGTTCGCTCTTCCGGGTCGCCCAAGCCGAAGCCGGAGGGTGGGAAGAATCCCTGGCGGGCATGCCACTGATCTCCCCGGCGAAGGAGTTGAACCGGGCCAACTGCGTGCGCCTCCTGCTCGGATCCTACCGGTCGAACTCTGTGGTTAAAGCGCTCGTTTTCCTTCCAGGAGCAACCGATGAACTCTACTTCTTCAAACGCGCACGCGCGCAGCTGACAAACGACGCTCCCAGCTTGTTTGATGCCGTGGTGGCGCTCACAAATCAAACCTACATCCTGGCTACCTTCCGGCCACCCCTGCTGCTCCTCTACGGAAACGAGGATCTCCTTCGCCCGGTTGCCACGGTCCTGCACAAACCCACGTTTCGTTCCCTTGAGGAAGCCTCGTTCCTATCCCCGTTTCTGTTTAGCGATTGTGACTGGGATCATTTGTTGCCAATCCTTAAGAAGTCACTCCACATGGGATTCCGCCCGGGCCGAGATGCATCGGCCTCGTGGTCGTTCTATCGACACAGCCTGGCCGGTGCCGGCCTCAACGGAAGAGAGGCTCTGGAAGCAGTCGCTCTAGCCGGTCGTACCATATTCACGGTCAAGCACGGTCGCGTCATCTTTGAGGTAGACCGCAGACCCCTCGGAACGCCTGCGACAGGGGACTTTCAGATGATGCCGAGGCAATGAAGCGTTTTCCGTGAAACTCGTGACGGTCATCGAGGACATGTTCGCGCAATAGAAAGCGGCCATCTTGGAGTTCATCCCGCTATGCCTCTTGGCGTTCCTGGCCGGATTTGTTGATTCCGTAGTGGGGGGCGGCGGTCTCATCCAGTTGCCGGCACTGTTCATCTTCCTGCCTCATCCTTTGGCGGGTCAAGTGGCAACCGTGTTCGGAACTAACAAGCTCTCTTCGATTTGCGGTACCAGTATCGCTGTGGTCCAATATTCCCGCCGAGTGCAGCTTCATTGGGGCTCCCTGCTGCCGGCGGCTGCGACTGCCTTCGTGTTCTCATTTTTGGGTGCCCGCGCTGTTTCTCTGCTTCGTCCAGATTTGCTGAAACCGCTGATCCTGGCACTGATGGTCGCGGTAGCAATCTACACGTTCGTCCGCAAGGATTTCGGCGGACGACATGCTCCTCAGTTTGCGGCTCGCCGCGAGCAGGCCTTCGGAGCCTTGGTGGGCGCTGCGATCGGGTTCTACGATGGCTTCTTCGGACCGGGCACGGGCAGCTTTCTGATTTTCATATTCATTGGCTTTTTTGGCTTTGATTTCCTGACGGCCTCAGCCAGTTCGAAGATCATCAACTGGTCCACCAATCTGTCGGCCCTGATCTACTTTGCCGCGACCGGCCACGTCCTTTATCGCTACGGGCTGCCCATGGCTCTGTGCAACATTCTCGGGGCGCTGCTGGGCGCGCGCTTGGCAATACTGAAGGGGAATCGGTTCGTCAGGCTTTTCTTCCTGGTGGTAGTCAGCGCCATGATCCTCCGGTTTGGCTGGGATCTGTTGGCTGCCAAGTAAAACGAAACCACTCGCGAGCATCAACCCTCAACGAGGGTAGCCGATCGTCACGAGTCGCGCCCTCCCGAGGCGCCTGAACTCACCCGCAGTGCGCCTCGCGCGCGCGAAGGAACTAATAATACTCCTGAACCGTCTTCACGCCGTAGCCGCTCTTCTTTAAAGCCGCGATTCCGAGCGCCGCCGCCCTCGCGCCGCTCAGGGTGGTCATAATGGGCGTGCCGGTATAAACCGAGGTGGTGCGGATCTTGACCTCGTCCACGCGCGGAACCTGACCCGAAGGAGTATTAATCACCAACTGGATTTCGCGATTTTTGAGCAGGTCCAGAGCGTTGGGCCGGCCTTCCTGCAACTTCAGCACTCGTTGCACCTGGAACCCCGCTTGTTCCAGAATGGTAGCGGTGCCGCTGGTGGCCACAAACTCGAACCCCAAGTCGGCAAAAAGTTTGGCCACTTCGGCTACGGAGGGCTTGTCGCTGTCGCTCACACTGATAAAGACTCGCCCGCCTAAGGGAAGTGGCCCTCCGGCGGCAATCTGGGACTTGGCATACGCGATCCCCAAATCCGCATCTAGCCCCATCACTTCTCCCGTCGAGCGCATTTCGGGTGAAAGCAGTATGTCCTGACCAAGGAATCGGTTGAAAGGGAACACCGACTCCTTCACGGCCCAGTAATCACGATGGATTTCTTCGGTAAATCCCAGCTCTTTCAGGGTCTTGCCTGCCATGAGCTTGGCGGCCAATTTCGCTAGCGGCACGCCGATGGCCTTGCTGACGAATGGAACTGTTCGTGAGGCTCGCGGATTAACCTCCAGCACATAGACGGTTTCGCCCTTCACTGCGTACTGCACGTTCATCAACCCAATCACCTTTAGTTCTCGGGCCATGGCATGGGTGTACTTGCGAATCGTCTCGATGATCGTCGATGAGAGCGTGTGCGGGGGTAAAACCATTGCCGCATCTCCGGAATGCACGCCCGCGTACTCAATATGCTCGAGCACTCCGCCGAGGACGATCGTGCCTTCGGACGGGTCGCTGAATTGCCCCACGTCCGCGATGCAATCCACGTCCACCTCGGTCGCATCCTCGAGAAACTTGTCTACCAGGACGGGGCGCTTGGGCGAAGCCTCGACCGCGAAGCGCATGTAATGGGTCAGCTCAGAATCAGAGTAGACGATCTGCATGGCTCTCCCGCCGAGCACGAACGAAGGCCGGACGAGGACAGGGTAACCGAGTTTGTGTGCTGCATCGATCGCTTCGACTTCGTTGGTCGCAATGCCATTGGGCGGTTGTGGAATATCGAGCTTTCGGAGCATGGCTGCGAACAGCTTGCGGTCCTCAGCCACCTCGATGCTCTGAGGTGAGGTGCCAATGATATTGACCCCGTTCTTCTGGAGGCCCAGCGCGAGGTTGAGCGGAGTCTGTCCGCCAAACTGGGCAATCGCGCCCCAGCACTTCTCCCGCTCATAAATATGCAGAACATCCTCCAGGGTGAGCGGTTCGAAATAAAGCCGATCGCTGGTGTCATAGTCAGTCGAAACCGTTTCCGGGTTCGAGTTGACCATGATCGTCTCGAAGCCGTCCTCCTTGAGCGCGAAAGCTGCGTGCACACAGCAGTAGTCAAACTCAATTCCTTGACCAATTCGGTTGGGACCGCCCCCCAGGATCATGACCTTGCGCCTGCTCGATGGCCTTACCTCGTCATCACCGCGGTCATAGGTCGAGTAATAGTAGGGTGTGTAGGCCTCGAATTCGGCCGCGCAAGTGTCCACCAACCGATAGCTCGGCACCAACCCCAACTGGCGGCGTTCTTCCCGGACCTGGTCTTCAGTACGTCCGGTCAAATGAGCGATTTGCCGGTCGGAAAAACCGTACGACTTCGCTTTGGCGAGCAACTCAGGATTCATGCGGCGCTTTGGTATTGGGCAACTGCACTCGAAAACTGGTCCATTGAGCCCAAGTCTCCTGCGACTGGCAAGCCCGGGATACGAGATCCGAGTTTGCAAAACCGTGACATTTCGACTCGAAACCGGAGTCAGCATGGATTAAAGCTCAGTAAGAGCCCATTCATGAACCGGAGTAACTTGGCTGCACGTCCGGCCTTTTTGTGGCAGGGCGCATTGATCGTGCTCCCGGTGCTCCTGCTCGCAACGCTGGGGCTGATGTCCATCGGCCAGGATCGGCGGTTGGCTGAGCAGGATGCTCGCGATCGTGCCCAATCCTTCGCCCAAGACCTCGCACAACTGCTGAGCCGGGAGCTGTGGATCAATCCTGCTTCATCGCCGATTCCGGGGCTCGAGAATCGCGCGTTCTCATTACCGGCGCACCTCGTTTTTCAGCTCAACGATCGAGGGGAACTGCTTTTTCCGCCGCCATGCCCGCCGCTGGCCAACCCGCAGCCGCTCGATCTGGCAGCGCTAAATGGGGAACAATTGCGGTTTTGGGAGGCTGCGGAGGCCACGAGTAACGCAGGGCGGGACCGTCCCGCCACCGCGGAGGCCTACCGCCAATTCCTTGCCAGGGAACCGCCCGAACGTTTTGCCGCCGCGGCTCGTTACTCGGTGGGTCTGGCCTTGGCGGAATCAGATGACCCAACCGAGGCTTGCGATAGTTTTGAGAGGATCCTTCAGCGCCACTGCAGAACTTTGACCGAGGGTGGTGTGCCGCTCGCCCAGTTAGCTCGCTGGCAGCTGCTTTTGATCCGATGGCAAACCACACCCAATTCAATCCGGCGCAAACTGCTCCTGGCAGATTTCGGCTCCAACGTGGTTTTTCAACCTTCCCCTCTCACACCATGGTTGCTTGACCAGGCCTTACAGCTCGCCAAGTCAACGACCACCAGCACCGATCGGGCAACTTCGTTGGCTTCAATCATCGACGATTGGACGCGGCTCGCCCGGAGCCACGAGCGGGCTCGACAACTGAGGCTGGCCGTCGATGCTGCGGGGGCCTCGCTCTCGGCTACCACCTCGAAGCAGCCCCCCACGCCGCTTTGGATATTCATGGACGGCCTCTGGTTGGTATATCGAGCAGCAGCGCCTGGTGCAACATTTGTCGGCCAACCGGAGAGTGACGTGCGCAAGGCAGTCCAGCATGGCATAGACGCAGCCGGGGCGCTTCCAGGCTATTTTGCGCTCTCAATACGGATTGCGGGGCGCCCTATCGTCACGTGCTCGACCAACATGGCGGTGCTCGCCACTGCAAGCACTGAGCCTACGGACGCGAGCCCGAACGAGCCGCGCGCGTTGAGCGTTGCCGTGCATCTGGCTGATCCTCATGCGCTTTATGCTCGCCAGCGGTGGCGGTCGTCGTGGTTGGCGGCGCTGATTACGGCGGCGTCCGTGGCCGCCTTTGCTGGCTTAGCCACGGCATATCGCGCCTTCTCCAGGCAATTCATGCTGAGCGAGATGAAGAGCAATTTTGTCGCCAGCGTTTCGCACGAATTGCGGGCGCCAATCGCCTCAGTGCGTTTGCTCGCCGAGAGTCTCGAACGCGGCAAGGTGCCGGAGGAATCCCGCCGTTCGGAATACTTCAGATTGATCGTGCAAGAATGCCGACGGCTCTCTTCCCTGATCGAAAATGTCCTCGATTTCTCGCGCATAGATCAGGGCCGCAAACGGTATCACTTTGAATCCACGGACCTCGCGCAAGTGGTTGAGCAGACGGCTCGTCTCATGGCTCCCTACGCGCAGGAACAGCGTGTGCGGCTGGTGGTGGTGGTTCCGCCGAACGGAGTAGTTTGGGTCGCGGATAGCACGGCTCTCCGACAAGCCCTGATCAACCTGGTTGACAACGCGGTCAAACATTCTCCTGCGGGGGGAATCGTGACGGTGGGTTTGGAGGCAGAGGCAGCACTTTCGGGACAACCGGGTCGGAGCGTGGAGACTGAGAACGGCCAGTCGGCCGGCCACACGCTGGGAGCCGACGCCACTCCGGCAGCAGGCCAGTTGACTACCCGAGCGAAATTGTGGGTTGAGGATCACGGTCCAGGCATTGCACTGGAGGAGCAGGACCGTCTGTTCGAACCTTTTTTCCGACGAGGCTCGGAGCTGCGGCGCGAAACAACCGGAATCGGCATCGGTCTGAGCATCGTGAAACATGTGGTCGAAGCTCACGGCGGCCAGGTCGAAGTTGTCAGTCAAACGGGCCAGGGTTGCCGATTCACGATAGAGTTGCCTCAGCGCGCTGTTTCGCCCGATAACAAACCATCTTTAGGATTGGCCTAAGCTCAAAACTCATGGCTCGTATATTGATCATCGAGGACGAATTGGCCATGCGCACGGCTCTTCAAGACTGTCTCCAGTCAGAGCAACATCGCGTCCTCACCGCGGCTGATGGAGCGAGCGGCCTGGACAAAGCGATTCACGAAAAGCCGGACCTGGTCTTGCTCGACATCATGATGCCGCAGCTGGATGGCCTGGCTCTTTGCCGTGAACTCCGCCGCCTGGCCAACGCCGTGCCAGTCCTGATGCTGACTGCCCGTGCACAGGTCAAGGATCGCGTGGAAGGCCTGGATGCCGGCGCCGACGACTATCTTGTCAAACCTTTCAGCACAGACGAACTGCTAGCCCGCGTGCGCGCCCTGCTCCGCCGCACTCGCCGACAGGATCAGTTGGTGCAAGCGCTCCAGTTCGGGCCGGTGCGGATTGATCTAGCCCAGCAACGAGCATGGCGCCAGGGCACTGAACTTCACTTCACCACCAAGGAGTTGGCGATGTTGCGCTTGCTTGCGGAAGCCGGCGGTGAACCGGTGACGCGGGAGAGGTTCCTCGACGCGATCTGGGGCTACACAGCGTTCCCGACCACACGAACGGTGGATAACCATATTGCCACCATCAGAGCCAAGATCGAGCCTAACCCTGACGCACCTCGCTGGATCAAGACGGTGCACGGCATAGGCTATCGGCTCGAAGGCGATTTTGCATCAGCGTGACATAGCCTGGGGGAGGCAAGTTCAAAGTGCCCTCCAATGAAGCCTATCTCAAAAACATTTCTTACGAGCCGGGAATCAACCCGCTCACGAAAACTCGCCTCGGGCACAGGAAGGCCCATCTTGGATGGCCCAGCCTTGGCCGTTCAAAGTTGGCTTTGCCTGGCGCCGCTAATCCTGACACTCGCTTGCGGTGCGGCCGATGGCCAGGAACCCGATCGAGGGCTTCAAAGAGGACAGTTTGAGGAGGAGGCCAATCATAACTTCGAGCGAGCGGCGGAAGCGTATCAATCGTTTGTCAGCCACTACGATAGCCAGCGCAAGGAGATGGCCACGGCGGTGTTCCGCTTGGCTGAATGCTATCGAAAGCTGGGAAAGACCAACGAGGCGGTCGCCTGCTACCAAAGACTGGTAACCGAGTTCCCCGATCAGACTACACTGGCGAGCTTGGGCCGGGCTCAATTGGGGGGCGGTTCGACCACCCGAAACCCCAACTCTATCGCCGGCACGCCCGCGAGGAATCCGCTTTTAGTCGCGGAGCTCGCCAGCCTGAAGGCCCTGGACCAAGGGCAATTGCGACAGGTTCTTCTAACGGTCTCGCCCGACCCGGTCCTGGTCGGGCTGGAGCAGGATTTGGCAAGAGCCAAACAGGAGGAGGCGACGGTGTCGGTGGAGTACGCCGACGACCACCCCAAACGCAGGCAAACGGCGCATCTCATCAAGACACTCAACCTGCAGATCGACGAGAGGGTCCAGGGCATCCTGGCCGGCCTGGAGATTGAGGCGAAGGCTCTGCGGGCCCAGAGTGAAGGCAGCACGAGTGCCCACCTGGATGCAAGCGTGTCGGGGGGGACACGAATGTCGATAGGAGCGCTCAAGGAACAAAGAGATTTGCTCCAACGTGAACTCGCGGTGGTCCAAACACAGATGGAATCGATGACCACTCGCATCCGGGTTGGCAATGCCCCTCCCGACGACCTAGTGCCCCTTCAACGAGATGCCCTGCACTTGAGGGGCCAACTCGTCGCGATCAACGATGCCATCAAGCTAGGAGAAGCGGGCACAGAGAGCCTGGAGGCAACGGCGGTCCCCCCTGTGGCAAATGCAAGCGAAGCCGAGGAGATGGCCAACCTTCAGCGGATTGTCCAGGACAGCCCTGACCTCATCAATGCGGTGGGCCGCAACGAGCAGACGCTCCTCCAAACAGCCGCAGCGCGAGGTCAGACCGAAATCGTCCGGTTTCTACTCGATCACGGCGCCGAGGTGAACGGTCCAAAACAAATTGGACTGACTGCGCTTCATTACGCAGTGGGCAATGGGCGGATGCGAGTCATGGAAATGCTGGTCAAGGCTGGGGCAACAATCGCTGCCACGAGCAGCAGCGGTGTGACAGCCTTGCATTTAGCCGTGCTTAAGGGGCACCGGAATATCGTCCAGGCCCTGTTGGCCTCCGGCGCGCCGGTGAACGTTCGCGTCACCAGCCGCGTTGACTATAGCGGGGACGATCTCGCCTACCAATTTGAGGCTGGCTTCACGCCACTCCACGCAGCAGTCGCGGCGGGCTACAAGGCTATCACCGAAGCGCTCATCGAGGCGAAGGCCGACGTGAATGCACGTGATGCAGGCAAGACCACCCCGCTGCACCTTGCGGCCAGCGAGGGTTCATCGGACTTGGTCGAACTTCTGCTCGACCATGGCGCGGAGTTGGATGCCACCAACCTGGATGGATCCACTCCGTTGGCGTTGGCAGTCGCGGCAGAGAATCTTCCCGCCGCGAAGGTCCTGTTATCCAAGGGCGCGAGCGCGAATGTGCGGCGCCCCGCGAGACCAGCCCCGGAAATGGTCGAGTTGCTCCGCCAGCATGGGGCCCAAGACCCCGTGGAAAAACCAGCGCCCGCCGGGACCGTCCCATCACCAATCGCAAGTGAGTTCCTGAAGCGCTACGGCCTCTCTCCGTCGAGTCCGCCCTCCACGCCAAATGACTCCGGAAAGGCAGGCCTCGGCGGAGAGCGTTTCGAGGCTCTGGGTTCGATGCCACAACCCCAAACCAACGGCACGGTTGGACCGGTATTGCCCACCGACCCATCCAAGATCGCCGCAGGCGGAGAGGTTTTTTTTACCGGCCTAGTCAACGCTCCTGTTCTCAAGCTTGAACCAGGCCATACAACCACGCTAATGGCGGCACTGGTCAAAGTAGGCTATAAGGATCTCGCCAATCTCAAGCGGGTTCAGGTTTCTCGCCTCGATCCAAACAGCCAGACCACGGTCACCAAGACCGTCGATGTCAGCGGTTGGATCGCCCCGGGCGACCAGACCAAGGACATCGTGCTCGAACCCGGTGACCACATCAATGTGCCCGAGAAAAAAGTCATCGGGTTTTGACTTCCATCATGGGACTTGTTGAACTGCCTCGGCGGCGCGCCGGGGCTGTGGCTAAGAACGGTTGTATGGCTCCGCAATCCGCTAGAGACCTGGGAACGAACCTTACTGATGCAGGCCTGGCCGGTCATGTGGCGAGAGTTATGCGGCGAGTCTCGGCGGCCATTCACTTATTGGCTGCGCGTGCTGGGTGCAAGCGCACTGCTCCTGGCTTTCTTCAAAGCAGGATTAACCATGGGATTCTTCCATGGTTTGAGGGCGAACGCGCCCGGGCTTCCATGGGACGACGCCATATCCTCGCCTTCCGCTCAGGGCACGGTTTTGTTCGGCTGGCTGAATTCGGCGGTGTTCGTGGCGATTTGGATGTTGGTGCCCCTGATCACTGCTGACGCCATCAGCCGTGAGCGAAGGGAGGGGACCCTGCCTCTCCTATTCCTCACGCCGTTGGGTGCACTCAGCTTGGTGGTTGGCAAGAGCTTCGCCCAGATCCTCCGAGCACTGACGCTGTGGCTCACCATGTTGCCATGGCTGATGATGCCGGTGATCCTGGGCGGCGTGGAATGGAAAGACGTGCTTACGGCAGTAGCAGTCTCCGCTAGCAGCCTGATTCTGGCACTTACTGCCGGCCTTACGGCGTCTTGTCTAGCCAAGGACCAAGTCCGCGTGTTCTTTCTGGCTGAAGTGTTGGCGGCTTTGTTTGCCATGCTGCTGATGGCCTCAGTGGGATGGGCCTGGAGCGATGCCAGGGCGGTAGGCCCTCTCCCGAGCGCGTCTTTCGCCTCGTCCCAAGCCTCCTACCGGGCCTGGCGGCTTGCTGAACGCTCATCTAGCTGGTCTGAGGCGCCCCTGACCAAGCTCACCCAACTGTTCGACCTGACGACGAGCCAGAGCCCCCGAGTCGAGTTGCACAGCAACTGGATGTATTTCAGCAACCCCTACGCCGAGTTTACTACCAGCACCCAATGGAATGACCTATGGTCCAACTTTCCATCACGGGCCCACTGGGTGTGGTTTACCAGGCTCCTGTTTTGTTTGCTGGCTTCTGTGGGGATGTTTCTTGGCCTACTTTTCCTAGCGTCATGGCAGGTGCACCGTTCGTGGCGAGATCAACCGGCCACGATCCGACAACAAGAATTGCACCGGGCGTTGTTCGCTCAGCGCTTTTTGACCCTGGTTTTCGAGCGAAGTATGCGCCGGAAGCTAGATCGCAATCCCATTGGTTGGCTCGAACAACACTCCGCCCAGGCTAGGCTGGTCAAGTGGTGCTGGTGCCTGGTGATACTCCTCTTAGAGGTCGCTCTTACCCCTAGCGCAAACGACCTCTACGCTGGACAAACGGCGGTCGGGGTTCTGGTGTTGCTGGGGCTTGCGTTCAGCGCCGCAGGCAGCTTCCGTTACGAACGACAATCGGGCGCGCTCGAACTCCTCCTGGTTACTCCACTGCGCGCGAGTCAAGTGATCAACGGCCGTCTGCGCGGCCTTTGTTTGCAGTTCCTTCCCACGATTGGGGTGTTCCTGGTAGCGAACCTCTATCTCTACTTTCCCCGGTGGGATGACCGGCAGCTCGTTTCAACGCTTGCCCTGCTAGCCGGGCCCGCCGTCGCGTTGCCGGTGGTCGGGCTTTACTGCTCGCTCCAGCAAATTGGGTTTCTAACGGCTTGGCTTTGGTCCTGTTTTACGACCCTAATCGCTCCTTGGATTATCGTGCGGCTCGCGTTTGGGCTGGGAGGTCTATCCTATCTAGTCCCTGACGTTCTCGGGCGGCATGGGCGAGGCGCATTATCCAGTTTCGCGTGCGCCGTGTTGTTTATGCAATTGGGCCTCGCGGCATGGGCTTGGCAAATCCTCAACCGCCAACTATCCGAGCGACGCTTCGTTCTGCGTCCGGGAGGTTAAACGGACATCCCCGGGTGCAGGTTGTGGAGGTGTCAGTCTGAAACCGACCCCCAGCTCCAGGGTAGCTTGAGTTGCTGGAAGGGGCGTCGTTCGCACAAACCTCTTCTCTCCAACAGGTTGGATTCCGAAGAGGGAAACCACAGGTCAGGGCGCGGATACATCCGAATCCATTAGCCTTCTGCCGCTGATCGGTTACAATGCTGAGAATTCTTATGATTACTAAGCAAAAATGGGGATCAGGGAGCTGGGGCTACATCCGTCGCGGGTTGGGTTTCACACTAATCGAGTTGCTGGTGGTGATTGCTATCATCGCGATCTTGGCCGGACTGCTCCTTCCGGCCCTAGCAAAGGCCAAAGCCAAGGCGACAGCGATCTCTTGCATGAACAACATCAAGCAACTCGTCACGATCTCCACGTTGTACTCGGGGGACTACAACGACGCCTACGTGATCAATGGCGATGGGACCGACACCACCACACCGGTGACGTGGGTGGGTGGAAGCTTCGAAGGCCAGCCGACGGACAACACCAATGTGCTCCTGCTTATTGACCCGAAATACTCCCTGTTCGCGCCGTATCTCCGCAGCGTGGATGTGTATCGGTGTCCGTCGGATAAAACGCAGGTGGACCTCGGCGGGAAGAAATACCAAGTTAAACGGAGCTACGGCATGAATGCTTATGTGGGCTGGCGTGGGCAGGTTTACCGCACGCTGCCGAACACGGGCTACCGAGTGTATTTGCGAGGATCAGATGTAACGGTGCCTGGCCCCACCGAGGTGTTCATGTTCGCAGAGATTCATTCCCTGAGTATTTGCAGGCCGTTTTTTGGCATGTACATGAACAAATCCTCCTTTTATCATTTCCCGGCGAATTACCATGGGCATTCCAGCACGCTCACATTTGCTGACGGGCACGCAGAGATCCACAAGTGGAGCGATCCACGGACCTACAACCCGAACCCGAACATCGCTTGGCACGACCACGATATCGCCTCGCCGAACAACAGAGACCTGGTGTGGCTTCAGCAACACACCTCAGCCAAGAAATAACGGATAGGGTCGCCTCGGCCCGATAGCACCACCACTTGGGTTCGGATCAGTCCCGACTAGGCTGCGAACTCGGCTTGGATACCAGCCCTCAACCCGAGCCTTTTCCGGCCCCGCTGCCTAGCGCCAGTACCCGCCGATCCAGACGTACCCGTGACCGCGGCGCCCCCAGTGGCCACCCACCCACATTGCATGTGGCCGGGGGCCAACTCGCCAGCCGCCTCGCACCCATACCCATCCCCTGGCGCTCCACCCCCAGTAACCTGGAACCCAGGCATACTCCGGTCCAGGAGCTACCGGAACCACCTCAACTTGCGGGGGAGGCGGAGCCTGCATGACAACAGTTGCGGGAGGGGCGGCGTTCTCAACCGGCGGAGGCGCGGCCTGGGGCGCAGGAACTGGCTGAGCCGCTTGCGGCTGTTCCACAGGAGCTGAAGGCTGAGCGGCCGGTTGTCCCTGGTAAACCTGCTGAGTCGGATATTGGTACACCGGCTGGCCTGCGGCTGCAGGTTGAACCTGATACGCAACAGGTTGCTGGTAAACAGGAACCGTGACCACGCGGCGCTCAACGCAACCCGCTCCAACCGCAACCAGAACCAAGCTCGAAAGGCATAACACCGACAGATTACTTTTCATAGCTCGTAACATCTCACACTCAATGGACGACGCGGTGCCGGGCTTGGTTACATCCGCCCGCCTTGACCCGCGTGTCACTACTAGTCCATTTTATCTCTGGAATGCGCTCCGAGCAACTGCCGTCGTGAAGACCCTTCATCTCTACCTGGTCCGCCAGGTCATGGGGGCGCTGATCATGACCGTGGCGGTGTTCACCTTGGTGCTGTTGTTAGGCAACGTCCTGCGAGAAATCCTTGCTCTGTTGGTCAATCGGCAAGCCACACTCCTAGTGGTAGGCAAGGCAATTGCGCTCCTTATCCCCTACGTCATGCTCTTTGCCTTGCCCATGGGGCTCCTCACCGCCACGCTGCTGGTCTTTGGCCGGTTCAGCGCTGACCAGGAGTTCACTGCCGCGCGAGCGAGCGGCGTCAGCCTTCTCTCGCTGGTCACGCCGGTCTTAATTCTTAGCGCGATTCTGAGCGTGGTCAGCGGCTGGTTCAGCTTGTCGGTCGCCCCTAGGTGCCGCTTCGCCTACAAAACCTTGCTGTATGAACAGGGCCTTGAGCGCCCCGCAGGAGTGTTGCCAGAAAACCAAATGGTCAAGGATTTCCCCGGCCTGAACATTTACGTCGGCCGCGAGGAGGGCGTGGTCTTGCGCAACGTCATCATCTGGCAGTTGGGCACGAACGCCCCAACCCCAGGCGTTGCCAGCCCAAACACCGCCCCTGTGGTCAAAACCCTTAGCGCCGATTTAGCGTTCCTGGTGCAGAATCCCACCAATCACCTCGCCTTCCTCCACTTTCCTCAGGCCGAGGTGTTCGACAACGCCAGCTACAGCGCTACCTTCCTGAGTGACTTCGAGTACCCGCTTCCGTCCCGAGCCCCTCCACCAAGCCGCCAAGAACTCAAGCTCTCCGAGATGACGTTTAAGCAACTAATGAGCGAATACTACGAATACCGGCGCCGCGGCATTGACCCGATGCCGGTTGCGGTTCAACTGCACCGACAAGTTGCGTTTTCCTTCTCGTGCATCGGTTTCACCCTCGTGGGAATCCCGTTAGGTCTGCGCGCGCACCGTCGAGAAACCAGCGCCGGCGTTTTTATCGCTTTGGTCCTGGTCTTCGTCTATTACACCTTCATCATACTGGGTCAAGCGTGGGAGACCCACCCGGAACGATACCCCTACGTGATTGTGTGGATCCCGGATTTCCTATTTCAAAGCGTGGGCGCATTCCTGCTGTGGCGCGCCAACCGCCGGGGTTAACCCGTGGCCTAGTCCCGCAGGAAATGGCAATTGTAGCCGTCGGGGTGCTTCACCAGATATTTCTGATGGTAATCTTCGGCCGAGTAAAACGGGCCCGCTTTCGTGATCTCGGTGGCAATCGGCTGTTTCCACTTGCCCGAGTGGTCCACCTGATCCTTGACCTTCTCGGCGGTCTTCTTCTGCTCCTCGCTGGTGTAGAAAATCGCTGAACGATACTGGCTGCCAACATCGTTATGCTGTCGGTTGCGAGTGGTAGGGTCGTGCATCCGGAAGAAATATCCGAGCAGTTCCGAGTAGCTCAGTTTTGACGGATCGAAAACGATCTGGATCGACTCAGCATGGCCGGTACGCCCGGTGCAGACATCCTCGTAGGTCGGGTTAGCGAGGGTGCCCCCGCTGTAGCCTACCGTGGTCCGGAGGACCCCAGGCACCTTCCTCAAGATTTCCTCCATTCCCCAAAAACACCCACCCGCCAGGATGGCGGTCTCTTCCTTCTCGGTTACTGCCTTCTCCGACGGTTTCAGGCCAGGCTTGATCAGGCCAGCCGCCACGAACGCCGGCAGGTAAGCCGCATAGCCTTCGGCTTCCATCTTCTCGACTGGGATGAACTTAAGTGAAGCTGAGTTAATGCAATAGCGCATCCCCCCAGGAGCGGGTCCATCTTCGAACACGTGACCCAGATGAGAATCAGCCTTCTTGGATCTCACCTCGACGCGCACCATCCCGTGGGTGTCGTCCTTCTTCTCGACAACCTGATCCGCCGTCAACGGCTGGGTGAAGCTGGGCCAACCGCTGCCTGAGTCGAATTTGTCGAGCGAGCTAAAGAGGGGTTCGCCGGACACCACGTCCACGTAGATCCCCGGCTTGTGGTTGTCCCAATACGCGTTCCTGAACGGGGGCTCGGTTCCACAGTTCTGCGTCACCGCAAACTGCTCAGGCGAAAGCTTTTGGCGTAGCTGGTCCGCAGCCGGCTTCTTGAAGTCTTGCATGGTGGTTGTGGGTGAATTTGACGGCTCTATTTGCTCTTTGCGGTCCCCGCCCAACACTATGACCGCGATCCCCACAATCAGCAAGGCTCCGGCTCCGGCGACAACGAACGTTTTCGGTTGCATACCATTAAAATCTCGATTCCCGACTGATTAGTATAGTCGTTCTATGCCATAAGAACCTCACGCCGTCAAAAAACATTTCCCCTGGCCGCTCAAATCGGCCGCTCGAAACACGTTGCACTTCGAATGGGAACAGCCACCACCTGAAGAGGTTCCGACGCCCAACCTTTCCTGGCGCGCCCGAGGGAGAATCCTTAGACTGCCGCGATGGTCCTGCTCCGTTGCTTCGTTGCCCCGGCGCAAATCATCCGGGGTTGGCCAGCGTTTGTTGCCGCGATGGCTCTGCTCGCCCGGGCGTCGGGTTCTGGGGCAGATATCGATGGTGCTCCCATTCGTGGCGCGGCAGTGTTCAACCAACCGGTCACGGTTTACAACGATTGGTCCGCCTACGATGAGCTCTCGGACACCGTGCGGCTTACAGAGGCGCTGGCGCTGAAACAACTCGGCGAGATCGTGCGGCTAAAGCGCGCCGGCGTACGCATCGACTACTTCATGATGGACGCCTTTTGGTACGATCCCAAAGGGGGCTACCGGGAGTTCAGAAGGCAGGATTGGCCGAAAGGGCCAGATCGATGGCTGGAGGGATGCAAAGCCAACCATATCCTTCCCGGCCTTTGGGTAGCGTCCAACTACCTTTGCCAAATGGAGCCGTTGGCGGAATGGCGCGATTCCCTGACAATGAAAGGCGATTCACTCTGCCTGTTTGAAGGAAGCTTCCTGGCTGACTTCATGAAGACCCTCCAGGGTTGGTATGATCGCGGCGTCCGGATGTTCAAATTCGACTTCGTCGACTTCAAGGCTGCGACGGAGGCGACCGGGAGGAAGCTGGAGGCGGCCGAAATCGTGAAGCGCAACGTGGATGCTCTGCGGCAAGCGCTGATAGCCTTTCGCCAGAAGAACCCGGAGGCGATCCTGACGGCATTCAACGGCTTTGGAGGGGACTATTGGGGTACCTATTTGCCGATTCGCCAGTCGGTGGACCCACGCTGGCTGTTGGCCTTTGACACCAGGTATTGCGGCGATCCGAGGCCTGCGGACGTGCCAGCCATGAATTTCTGGCGTTCGATGGATATCTACAGCGACCACATGGTGCGTTACTACGCAGCCATCGGAGTGCCCATCGAGAGGATAGATAATACCGGGTTTATGGTCGGCACTACGGGAACCTGCTGCGCGCGGGGCACGGCGGCCTGGCAGAGCATGCTGTTGCTCGAGCACGCCCGGGGAGGTTGGATGAACGTTTACCACGGAAACCTCGAGCTCATCGACTCGCGGAAGGCCGAATGGTTCGCCCGCGTGCAGCGCCTCTTCTTGCCGCTGCAGGCGTTTGGCCGGACCTGCTTTATTGGTGGCGTGCCTGGCAAAGAAGAACCCTACGGCTTTTGCTCCTTGGACCGCGCCGGGGCGGTCTACACCGTGATCAATCCGACCCAAGGGGTCCGCACGCTACGACTCAGCCAGGTGCATCGATTCCGAGGTCCACGACTCGGCAGGCGGGTGCAGTTTCGCGATGCGGGATTTGTCCCTAAGTTGGCGGGTGACGAAATCACGCTCGGGCCGGAGCAGATGGCCGTGGTGGGTTTGGGGGAATACGAAAAAGCGAAGTACGATATGGGGGTGCAGGCTGATGTGATTGTCCCGCGGGAGATTCAACCTCTTTCGGTGGACTTCCAGCCCGATGGGACAAACACCATCAAGGCTTCGTTTACTCCGAATGTTAGCGCGGACCTCCGCATTGTTTTCAGGCAATACTACGAACGCGAGCCATTGCGCACCTCGAGAGGAGCGCCGCCCAATGGAACAACGCTTGGTAAAATGTTGCGCATCGAGGTTTCCCAAGACGAACAGCCAGCCCCCTTGAAGCTCAACTACGACAAAGCGATCTGGAGCGGTCTCTCTTGGGGAGTTGCCGAGGTTCGTGGGCGCGACCTCAAGGCTGGGGGGCCGATCACCGTCCGTTGCCGCTCAATGGAGAACGATGAACTCCACCTCACCGCAGAGGTATACGCGGTAAGCTACTGAGCGGTGCCTGAGCGAACGACGCCGTCGACGATGGTCTCACTCAGGGTTTCGCCGTACAAACTCATGCTAGCCTCGTACCCGCCTCTCCGGTACTCCTCCACTGGAAGGATATAGCTCACCCATTCATCGGCAAGCCCGCCAACCGTTACGCAAGGAACGTGGGTGGCTGCCTTGACTTTTGCCTTGGCCTGCATGCCCAGCCCAGCTGCCAGTTCCCCTGGGACGCCCAGGATCAGGAGGTCTCCAACCCGTAGAGCGGTGCTGTGGGTTTGGGAAGGTACAAGATGCTCGATGAATTGCTGCATCATTGCGTCGTTCAAGCCGTACTCAGCCCCTCCGGTCTTCATGAAATCCGGATGGGCCTTGTGTTTGGGCAAGACAATGGTTTCGGTATGATAACTGAAGACCTGCACGTCGTGGGGACGCAACTGATCCCAGGCGCGCCAGGCCAGGATACCCATCTCTCGGCCGTATCGTTCGGCGCGTTCCCAGGCGCTGCTCGCTTGGGCGGGCGGCACGGGCGATTGATCACCTTCGGCCCCGTTATAATACATCACAGTCACACCCTGGCCGATCAACGCTTCGATCGTGCGCTGCAAATGTCCCGGCCAATCGCCGGAGAAAAGCATGTCCTCCTCGGACATGAAAGTGGGATGCGCGGTCCAATTGACCAGCACCGCCAGGGGCGCGCCTGCAGCCGTATCGACTCGGGTCACCGTCAGATCTGTGTCATGGACGGGTCCGCCATGGCGGCGGTTTCGATTACGTTCCGGAACTTGGATGGTGATCGAAGAGGCGAGGACGGGCACCGGGGAGCGAGCTCCGTCTCGGACAACCTGGGCAAGACGCGTGGCAGTTAGGTCAAAGAGCTCCTTTTGGAACACCCCAACCTGAGGAATCCCAAAGGAATTGCTGGGATGCAGGGCCATCATGTCCAAGCTGGTATGGGAGTGGCTCGCCAAAAGGAGGAGTTGGTCCGGGGCCCAACCATCGGCCGTCAGACGATCGCACACTGCGGCCTTGAACCACGGAGGGAAAGCCAAGACATCGGCGGTGACCAGAGCGAAACGGCGGTCACCCTGCGTCATGACCAAAGCCTTGGCCCAAACGCCGTCGTGGATACCCGTGGCCGGCTTGCTCATGCGTGCCCCGTAGCCCCCCAAAGCGGCCTTCATCTCGAGTGGCGGCGTCAGATCGATGCGAGCCACGGACGCTTGGAAAGGGGCTGCCGAGGCGGTCAGGGCAATCAAGAAGCAGCAAGCCGCCCGGGCAGGGTGAATCATAGGGCGTCAGATGTCAGATATCAGCAGAAGCGTCCAGAAACTCGCGCGACGAGATTGACTTGGGGGTAGCTTCCCAGAGGAGCCGCTGAAGGCTCTTGACTACTCGCGGCCCGCATTGGCCGCGGCGCTGAAAGTCGGCGATCGCCATTCCGTGCAACTGGCCCAACCGCTCAATGCCATTACGCTCCAAGGCCGTGTGCAGGCGCAGCGACCCCGGCAGGGTACGGGCTGAGAGATGATGCATCCCGGGGGAGATGTTGAAGACGTCGTTGCCGGCACCGCAAGGTTGGTTGGTGGCAGATTTCGTTTCCGCGCTAGGCCAGCGCCGCTGCAGACCGGCTACCAAGCTGCGCAGTTCTGCAAGCGTGACCGCGCCGCAATTGCGATAGTGCGACAAATCCGCCAGGCGCAATCCGTGCAAGTCGCCCATGACTTTGGCACCAATGAACTCCATGACATGCGCCAGACGGACCGAAAGGCCAAACGCCAGGACGGGCTGTTGCCGCACTTGCTCTGGGATCAGAAGGATATCCTCGGTGCCCGGACCAACTGCCTGGCGTGGAGGGGCGGGTAAAGGTGCTGGGGTGGCCGCACCGGCATGGGGAAGAGCCTGGCTTCGCGGCATCAGTTCCATTCCCTGAGCCATATCGAAGAGCTTTGCCAACTCCACGGACATTTCAAAACTGGCGTCTGCGCAGAGGTGGAACCGATTTAACGTGGCCAGCTTCAGATCGGCCAATCGCTGGACACCCATGTGTTGAAGGATCCGGCGCAGGTCGAGGGAAACCGGGAACTCCATCACGCCCCACTCACGCGCAGCGCCGGGCAGCGAGCTAGATGTGAGAGAACTTCGAGGCATACTCACACTCTCTTTAAACCATAATCGATTCGGAGACGCAACTCTTAAGCTTGATCCAGATCATGGCTCAAATGCCACCTGGGGCTGGATTCTCGGGAATCATCCAATGAAAATCAGGATTTTTCTTGCCGTCATCTCAGCCCTTTTAGCCCTTTGCACTTCCTCCGCCCGTGGTGGGGGCGGTTCCATCGAAGGCAATTTCCAACGGCCACCTGATTCGGCACGGCCATGGGTTTATTGGTTTTGGCTCAATGGAAATATTACAAAGGAGGGCATCACCGCCGATCTGGAAGCGATGCGGAGGGAGGGCATCGGCGGCGTGTTGATCATGGAAGTGGATCAGGGTGCCCCGGTAGGCCAAGTCGACTTCATGGGTACCCAGTGGCGCGAGATGTTTAAGCATGCGGTGAAAGAGGCCGGGCGGCTCGGGCTGGAGGTCAACATGAACGATGACGCGGGTTGGAATGGCAGCGGCGGCCCGTGGATCACGCCGGAACTGTCGATGCAGAAGGTTGTCTGGAGCGAAACTCCGGTGGAAGGACCGAAGCGCTTTGAAGGCCTCCTCCCGCAGCCGGAAACAGTAGCCAGATTCTACCGTGACATAGCGGTCTTCGCAGTTCCGGCCGTCGCCACCAACCGGATCGAGAACATTCAAGCCAAAGCATCCTATCAAGTCGGAGGCGTTGCCCCTAGTGCGGAGAAGTTCCCACCGGAGGCTATTGTTGCTCGCGGCAGCATTAAGGATCTGACCCAAAAGTTGGATACCTCGGGTCGATTGGTCTGGGATGTCCCTCAAGGAAAGTGGGTCCTTCTGCGGTTTGGACATACCAGCACGGGGGTGGAAAACGCCCCCGCGCCCGCCAGCGGTCGTGGGTTGGAATGCGACAAATTGAGCAAGGCAGGCTCCGAGGCCAACTTCAACGGCATGATGGCCAAGCTGATCTCCGACGTGGGCGCGGCCGCCGGTCGGACGCTAGTGACCACCCACATCGACAGTTGGGAGAATGGTTCCCAAAACTGGACAGCTCGGATGAGAGAAGAGTTTCAGGCGCGTCGTGGGTACGACTTGACGCCCTTTCTGCCTGTGTTTACCGGGCGAGTCGTGGAAAGCCTCGAGGTCTCCGAGCGGTTTCTCTGGGATTTGCGCCAGACCGTCTCAGACCTTGTGGTGGAGAACTATGCGGGCCACGTGCGCGGGTTGGCTCAAGCGCGCGGGCTGAAGCTGTCGATCGAGGCCTATGGTGGGCCTTGCGACGACCTGCCTTACGCCGGCCGGGCGGACGAGCCGATGTGCGAGTTCTGGATGGGAGGGGGGGCATTCCAGACGGTAAAGGAGATGGCCTCGGCGGCGCACACCTACGGAAAGCGAATTCTTGGGGCTGAGTCGTTCACGGCCGATGATAGCGAGCGTTGGCTGCAATTCCCTGGCAGCATTAAATCGCTGGGCGACCGCGCGTTCTGCGACGGTGTCAACCGCTTCGTCTTCCACCGCTATGCGATGCAACCATGGGTCAACCGCCAACCGGGGATGACGATGGGGCCTTGGGGTCTGCACTACGAACGAACGGAGACATGGTGGACCATGACGCGCCCGTGGCACGACTATCTTGCCCGTTGCCAGTACCTCCTGCGCCAGGGTTTGTTTGTCGCCGACATTTGTTACCTCCAGCCCGAAACCGCGCCGCAGAGTTTCCTGGCGCACCCGCCCCAAACGCACGATTACGACAATTGCAGCGCGGATGCAGTGTTGACCCGGATGTCGGTCAAGAATGGGGAATTGGTGCTCCCAGACGGAATGAGTTACCGCGTGCTCGTGCTGCCTGACAGCTTAGTGATGACGCCTCGGTTACTCCGGAAAATCCAGGAACTGGTGCGTTCGGGCGCCACCGTAATTGGGCCACCTCCGCGCAAATCACCTAGCTTGAGCGGCTACCCAAAGTGCGACCAGGAAGTCGCTGCCTTGGCAGGGGAACTTTGGGGTCCGTGCGACGGCAAGAACGTGACCCAGCATTCATTCGGCAAAGGCAAAGTGGTGTTTGGTCTGTCCGCTGAGAAGGTGCTGGCTCAAAGCGCAACACCGCCTGATTTCACTAGCCGCGTGAGTTTTCACTATATTCATCGGAGGCAAGGGGATCTCGACGTTTACTTTGTGGCCAACCCGTTCCCAGAACAGGTGCAAACGACGTGCGGCTTCCGAGTCACGGGCAAACAGCCCGAACTGTGGTCGCCCGAGACCGGCTCGATCCAGGATGCGCCCGCTTGGCATGCTGAGAATGGCAGCACCAGCGTGTCGCTGGACCTTGGACCGAGCGGCTCGGTGTTCGTGGTCTTTCGCCGGCACAGCAATTGTCGTGGTGGTGTGCTCGCGGTGAAGCGAAATGCCACGTCCATCCTCTCGTCGGCGGAGGCAGCCTCGGCCGGCCCCGACCAGCGGCGGTTCACGATCGAACGGGCATCCTACGGCGTCTTGGACGATCCCAAGCGAACGCGCGATGTGCGGGCCAAACTGCAAGAATTGCTCGACACCGGCGAACGGAGCTTCGAAGTGGCAAGGATGGCACGAGGCGACGACCCGGCCTTCGGGGTCGTGAAGACTCTGGTGGTGGACTATACGGTCGATGGGCGCCATTTGACTGCTCGCTCAACGGACCCCGAAATGATAGACCTGAATTCCCCCATGGGCGGTGAGAGGCAGGTTGCGTTACGGCAAGATCCAAAGGGCCGCCTCCTGTTTGAGGCCTTCCAACCGGGCCGCTATGAAATCAGATCCGGCGCGGGCAGATCCTCCGCCGTGGACGTGCCGGCATTGCCTGAGCCAGTCGAGGTCAGCGGGCCGTGGGAATTGCGATTCGCGCCAGACAGCGGCGCACCAAGCCAGATCACGCTCGCCAAACTTGGGTCGTGGAGCGCGCGGTCAGAGCCGGGCGTGAAGTATTTCTCGGGCTTGGCAACGTATCGCAAGTCGGTGGAAGTGCCAGCACGATGTCTTGGTCAGACCCGAAGGTTGGTGCTCGACCTAGGGAGGGTGGAAGTGATGGCACGGGTCAAATGGAACGGGACCGATTTGGGGATCCTGTGGAAGCCCCCGTACCAGGTGGACATTACCGGCAAGGCGCACGCGGGGAAAAACCAGCTCGAGGTGAGCGTCGTGAATCTTTGGCCCAACCGAATGATCGGCGATGAACAGTTGCCCGAAGACAGTCAACGCAACGACAACGGCACTCTCAAAGAATGGCCCAAGTGGGTCGGGGAAGGAAAGCCCAGCCCCACTGGACGATTAACTTTCACTTCCTGGCGGCTTTGGAAGAAAGACTCGCCCTTGCGAGAGTCCGGCCTCATAGGCCCCGTGACCCTCCGAACCAGCTACGAGTCTTCGGTGAAATCGGAATGAGGGTGGGAGCAGACCCCGCGCTGGCTCTCGGCTATGAAATCCAGGAGCACACGTGCCGACTCGCTCATGAACTCCATACGGGCGGCGGCAACGGCTTCCCGCAAATTGCGCTCGTTGCGAAAGAGCAAGTGGTAGAGCCGTTTGAGTTCCAGGCGTTGTTGTACGGTGAAGCCGGCTCGGCGCAAACCGACGCTGTTGAGTCCGCAGATGGTGTTGACCCGGTGGGCGACGGTATAGGGCGGGAGATCCTTGCTGATGGCAGCACCTCCTTGCATCAGGGAAAGCGTTCCGACCCGCACGAACTGATGCACTAGGCAACTGCCGGAAATAAACGCGCGGTCGTTCACCACCACATGCCCGGCCAACAAGGCGCTGTTGGCCACCACCACGTGGTTGCCAATCCGGGAATTATGGCCCACGTGGCTTTGCGCCATAAAAAAATTGTGGGACCCGATCACCGTCTCCTCCGCGAGCTTGTTAGAGCGATGGATGGTAACATGCTCCCGGAAGATGTTGTGGTCACCCACCCGCAGCCGCGTGGGTTCGCCCTTGTACTTGAGGTCCTGCGGCGCATCCCCGATCACGCACCCGGCGTGCACGACATTGTGGGAACCCAAGCTGGTGTTTCCGGTCAGATACACATGCGGGCCAATGATGCAATGCGGGCCGAGGGAGACGGATCCGTCGATAACCGTATACGGTCCAACATCGACCGTGGGGTCGAGCTTGGCAGTCGCCTCGATAATAGCGGTCGGATGGATCATCAAATCACGCGCGTGAGGTAAAACAGACTTTCTGCACCGCCCATTCTTTATCTAAAAGCAAGCGACTCGACAAACCAGAAAACCGTACTCGACGCGTCGACGGCGTGGTTCGCGACCCTGGGCACCCGGTTCTTTCCGCCGCGCAAGGTCTCTTGCGTGGGCGAGACACGCGATTGTCTCACGGTGCGCGGTGCGATGAAAACGGAGACGGTGACGAATTCTGAAACATTCCGTTGACGCCACTGTGATTATCTAGTATATACAGCATAATCAGTGACCAACAATCGCAAACCCTGGCTGATTGGCCCGATCTCCACGGCCGCCGACGGGACGTTGTACCAGCAGATTATCGACCGTTTGAAGCGCGAGGTGAGCGAAGGCCGGCTCAAGCCCGGCACCGCGCTGCCTTCCTTCCGACAACTCGCCGAGGACTTGCTTGTCAGTGTCATTACCGTCAAACGCGCCTACGAGGAACTGGAGCGCGAAGGTATTATCTTCCGTCGCCAAGGTTTGGGCACGTTTGTTGCCGAACAGGGCCACGACCGGAGCCGTGAGACCAAACTCGCCGCCGCCAAAGACATGCTTCGCGGGGGGTTCCGCGAGGCCATCGAAGCCGGCATGAAACCCAGCGAGCTCGAGGGTCTTGCCCGTGAGATCCTGAAGGAGAAGAAATAATATGGACAACGCCATCGAAATCCGTGGACTCGTCAAGCACTATGGCAAGTTCCAGCTCGGCCCCGTTGATCTGACGGTGCCGTCGGGCGCGATTTACGGCCTCATCGGCCCAAACGGCGCGGGAAAAACCACCACCATCGACATGATTTTCGGCATGGGCCGCAACGACGCGGGTCAGATCCGCGTGCGCGGTTTTGACCATCGCGCCGACGAGGTGGAGCTTAAGCGCCGCGCGGCGTATGTCGGTCCGGATCTGAATTTCCAGGTCTGGGGCAGAGTGGGAAAGGCCGTCCGGTTCGTTCGCGGTTTCTATCCCGAGTGGGACGATGCCTATTGCGCCGCGCTAATGAAGGCGTTCCATTTGAGCGACAACGACCGTGTCGCTACGCTCTCCTTCGGCGCGCGCACCAAATTAAGCGTGCTGCTCGCGCTTGCACGCCGGCCGGAAGTGTTGATTTTGGACGAGCCGACGAGCGGGCTGGATGTCGTTTCCAAACAGCAGGTTTTCGGCGAGCTGCTCAAGGCGGTTGAAGACGGCGCGCGCAGCGTGCTGATTTCCTCCCACGGCCTAAGCGATATCGAACGGTTCGCCGATCACGTAGGCCTGATCAAAAACGGGAAAATTCTAATAGAAGGCCGCACCGACGAAGTAGTTGAGCGCTACCGGTTGGCGGAATTCTTCACCAGCGACCGGAGTAAGCTGGAACACCACAACCTCGAAGGCCTCATCATCCTGAAGAGCAGCGAAAGCCGCTGCCAAGCGCTGCTCGACCGAAATAGCGGGGCGGAACACTGGCTAGAGACCCACGGCGCTGAAGGAATCTCGCTCACTCGCATGACGCTGGAGGACCTGTTTGTTGCACTGGTCAGGGAACAGGAGGCGACATGAAGTGGCTCATCCTGGATCATCTTCGCCGCTGGCGGTGGGTGCTGGCGTCTGGCGCAGTCTACGCTTTCGTGCTGGGATGGTGCATTGCCTTGCCCGCTGACTACGGCCAAGGATGGCCCGGCGACCACCTTTTTTGGTTGGTCTGGCTCAAGGTTCATGGGCGCCTGTTCGTGACCGAGATCCTGGTTCTAGCCACGTGGATGGGTACGATAATGCTTTCTTTCGATTTGCAGCGCGGTCTTGTTCGCGCCATCAGATCCTTGCCATTAACCGGCAGGCAAATCGGGCGTGGCTGGTGGTTGGCAACCGTCGGCATCCCAGCGGTCACAGCGATAGCGCTTATGTTCCTGGGGGCGGCCGCGTTTTGTCTTTTTCACCCCGGCCAGCCGTTCCCATTGGCAAGGTTGATATTGGCCGACGTCCTCACCGTGCTCTGGTTCGGTTCGGGGTTCGCCGTTTACTTAAATAAGCCCACCGTCGGGGTTTGGGGCGAGGACAGGAAAGCGGTTCTCGTGAACCTGCTGGGAGCTGCGCTGGTAACTGGGCTAGTGGTGTGGATGGTCTTCGGCTTTGCTCTCTCCCTGGATGCCGCGAAAAGCCCGGTCAAATGCGGCGTCTTTTTCGCGGCTGGAGCCCTACTGACTACCCTCGGCTTGCTGCGTGCCGAAGAACTGTACTCCGGGCGCGTGGGGCAATTCGGAGTAGAAGGTCCAAAGGGATTGATGCCGAGCCGCGGTCGTTCCGCCTTAACCCCGCTAACCTCGGCGGAGACGTGCGACCTGGCACCCTCCGCCCACTGTCCCGGCGCGATTTCCTTTCTGATGAGAACCATCTCAGCCCGGATATTCATCATAGTCCTCGTGGTTGTGGCTTACGCTGGATTGATACTCAGACTGGAAGGCGTCATCGACACATGGGAGGACGCCGTGAGATGCATTGGAGGCTTGGCGTCGGCGTTCTGGGTTATCATTTTCTTCCAAATCACCCCAGTCGTGCAGCATCTGCGGTTTTTGCGCACGCTGCCCATTTCGGCAAGCCGGCTCGCCGCGCTGCTGATGACGATCGGGATGTTGCCGCTGCTCGCCTTAGGGGTGCTGGTGGCGAGCGCTGCATGGCCTATCAGCGGAAGCTCCTCCGCCATCATGATTTTGGGGACCTACGCGTTCACTCTTGCGCCTGCCGCCTTGTGCATCGCTTTCGCCGTTTGGCGTGGCGGAGGGCTGTCTTCCTCCGCCTTTCTGCTCTTGATTCTGCTTGGCGCTTTCGCTCTGAGTGGCTGCGACATACCCGTTCCCCTCTCGGGTTTGATGGTGGTGGGGTGCGTTGTGGCGGGGTTCCTCCTCACTCGCCGCGCATTGCACGGGAGCCCGCGCGTTTATCTCAGCCGGAATGCTCCAGAGAATCCCGTGGGCACGGTTGCGTGGGACGCGGGCGGGTAGCCCGAGAGGGGGGGTGGGTCACTGACTCGAAATGAACATTTACCTTGGTAATTCATGGGTCCCGGAGCTGGCGGGACTAACACCCAAGCGGCGGAAAATGGTTTACCGCTGCGCCATGGAGGCGCTTTTCTCCGACAGGCCTTCGACTATCTGGGTGTGCACGGTGGTCGTTTGGGGAAGCGTCCTTGCCGGCGCCCTGATCGGGTGGGTGGTGGCCGGCCAAACCGGGCTGACCACGCCATCCTGGTGGCAGACGAAAGGGGCAATCGTGACGCTATCGGGCCTGGCGGGAGGGGCAATAGGCAATTTCATTGGCACTCAATGGATAACCGCACGCTTGCGCCCGTACTTTCGGCGCGTTCTCGACAAACGCAATCTGGAAATTGCGCAGATCAACTAAGGAATCGAGTGCAAGGCCTTGCGGCTGAGGTTTTCAGGTTTATCGACGCCGGGGTAACGGGCGGGGCCAATCGCTCAGAACTGCGGCGAGGACCGAAGGCTCCCAAAGGAGCGGCCAGACTGGACATGCAACGCATGGAGCGTTAGGTTGCGGGGTGCCAGGTCGCGGTTGACGTACCAATGCGCGCATGAATGGTCCCACTCCCCCATCGGGTCGGTCGGATGCCAAAGGGAAGCGTCTAGAAACCGCCTCCGACTTTGCGCTCCCTGAGCAGTTGCTTTCCCCGGAGGAGGTTATCAGCTTGGGCCGGCCCAAAACTCAGTCCAGGATCCCAACTCGCAACCCAGGCCAGTCGTTCGTCTTGGTAAGCTGCATTGCCGGGCTCTTCGCCTTGTTGATTCAGAGCCGCTCTGTCTGGAATCTGCGCCGAGAGAACGATCGCCTTCGAACTGAGCTCCGGGAACGGCGCCCGCCACCCCCTCGTCCGCCACAATCCTCCGAAGCGCTTCTTGAGCAGCAGTTAGGCAGGGCTAGAATCGAGGTTCTGCAGCTTAACAATCAAGTCCAACAGTTGCGCGAGCAATTGGCGGCGGCCAGGATGGACCGTCAGCAACCCCCACATTCGTCGGCCCCGACCAACCACCACCCGAGCCAGCTCCAAACGGACGACACCGTGCGCCAGTTGGGGGTTAGCGCGAGCGCCGGTGATTCCACGGCTATCGACGATTTGGCGGAGTTATCCTCGGCGGCGCGCGCCACCTTGAACACCAACCAGATGGCTGAGGTCTTCACCCAGATCCGGCGAGCATTCGAAGTCCTAGGTACCGAGGCAGGGAAGGGAAACTTGAACGCCCAACAAGGAATCTGGAAGGCACTGCAGACCGATTCGTTACAGGGTTTTGCGGTTGAAGCGTTAGGGGCGGCTGCCGGCCAAGGGGATGAAGCCGCCCTGCAGCTACTGCTCGAACCTGAGAAGTATAGCATCGCACGGCCCGGCGCGGTTACGGCCCTCAAAGCGGCAGCTGATAATGGCAACAGCCGTGCGATTGAGGCCTTGGCGGTCGTGGCTGGCGATAGCAAATCACAGGTCCTCTGGCCCCTGGCGGCGGATGCCCTGCAAAAAGCTGCCGGCGCCGGCAACGCGGAGGCGATTGAAGCACTCGGCCTTCTCTTGAAGTCCGACAACGAAAACGTACGACAGAGGGCTATGGCGGGCCTGAACCTCGCAGCGTCGAATCAGAACTCCAGAGCGCTCGATCTACTTAGGAACTCGGGCAATTGAATGGGGTCGGGAAGCTCGGCCACGAGACGGAGTTTCACGAACGATCGAGAGAGAGAACCGCCCAAGAAACCGGTGGAGTTCCTTTTCTGCTAAAGTCCGGCTTGGTTCCTTCGATATAGACGATGTGACAGCAGAGATGCTCGCATCGGCAGAGTTGCTTCGCCTCGGGGGTGGCTTCTGGCTGCAACGTTGACTCGCCAACCGATGTTTTGCCGCACCGTCAACGAGCAGATTGAGCTGCGGTTGGTTGACCGCCAGCATCGCGAAGAACTGTTCGAACTCCTCGATTCCAACCGGGGTCATTTGCGGCCCTGGCTCCCTTGGGTGGACATGTTGCGTTCAGTGAGCCACGTTGAGAAGGCAATCGCAGTCTGGCAACTGGTGCACGGGAGCAATCGCGGGCTTTTCGCCGGCATTTGGTTTGAGGGACAGCTGCGCGGCATGGTCAATTACGAGGCTATTGACTGGCTAAACCGTTGGTCAGCCTTGAGCTATTGGCTGGATGCCGCCTACCAGGGCCAAGGCATCATGACATCCTGTTGTGAAGCCATGATCGCCCATGGTTTTAACACCTTGAAGCTCAATCGTATCACCATCGAGTCCGCCACCGAGAACGCCCGGAGCCGTGCAATCGCGGAGCGCTTGGGGTTCGCCCTGGAAGGCACGGTTCGAGGGATTGAATGGGTTCATGATCACTATTGTGATCACGTGATTTATGGGCTCTTGCGTGCCGACTACCAGTTGACGGGACCACGCAGATTCGCCCAATCTTTGCTTGCCGCCAGGGAGTGACTGGTGGTTTCGTTCCTCTACCTTTTTGGTGGACCCCGCGCTCATTTCTTGACCCGGGCCCGCGGATCACGCTAAATCCTCCCCCGTTACTATTATGAGATTAACTTGGCGCGACGCCGATGAAATCGCTTGCGCCCTGCGCGAGCAACATCCGGATCAGGATCCACTGCGGTTGAGCTTTCCAAAGCTTCACAGAATGGTGCTCGAGTTGCCGGAATTCGAGGACCAACCCGACGCCTCGAGCGAAGGGATTCTGGAGCATATCCAGATGGCTTGGTGCGAAGAGGCGCAATAGCCTCCGGACCAGTCAGGACAAAAGCAACGTTTTCGATTTATCGAACATGAAGACTGTCATTGCGCCTGCTGGCGCCGCTCCTCCTGTCGGGCCCTACAGCCATGCCGTGCGGATCGGCGATTTGCTGTTTTGTTCAGGTCAGATCCCGATCGATCCGGCGACCGGCGGGCTGGTGGCCGGGGATATTCGGGCGCAGACCGAGCGCGTGCTGGAGAACGTCAAGCTGATCTTGACGAGTCAAGGCCTAGCTTTTCCCCAAGTCGTCAAGGCGACAGTGTTCATGGTGGACTTGGCCGAATTCGCTGCCATGAACGAGGTCTATGGACGCTATTTCACCGGTGACTTCCCGGCACGTTCGACCGTGCAAGTTGCGGCGCTTCCTCGCGGCTCGCGGGTTGAGATCGAAATTGTAGCGCACTATTAAGCGGGCCGGGCCGCAACACATGGCTGAAAAAACTCCCACACTGGCGCCGGCGGGATCAGCCAGCGGATCAACTCCGGTCCGACTGCTTGCCTTGGACGCGCTCCGCGGTTTCGACATGTTCTGGATTGTGGGAGCCGAGGATATCGTCCACGCACTCAAGAGGTTCAGCGACAGTGCGGTAACGCGGTTTATGGCTACGCAGATGAGCCATAAGCCGTGGGCAGGAATGGCGTTCTACGACCTCATCTTTCCGATGTTCGTGTTTATGGTGGGGGTGTCGCTCGTGTTCTCGCTGGATAGGATCATTCAGCGGGAGGGGAAGGCAGCGGCAGTTGGGCGGATTCTAAGGCGCGGTCTTGTTCTCTACATTCTGGGGATATTCTACTACGGAGGATTTGCCACGCCGTTCGACAGAATCCGGTTATTGGGGGTGCTGCAACGGATCGCTTTAGCGTACACTTTTGCCGGGCTCACTTATTGTTTCTTTGAACTACGCGGGCGAATCACGGTCTTCGCCACAGTGCTACTGGGCTACTGGGCCCTGATGTGTTTTGTTCCTGTGCCGGGTGGGACAGCGGGCGATTTTGCAGAAGGCAAGAATCTGGCGAATTGGCTGGACCGCGAATACCTGCCGTTCCGGAAGTGGGACGGCGACCATGACCCAGAGGGGATGCTCAGCACGCTCCCTGCGATCGGGACGTGCCTGTTAGGTGTGTTCGCCGGCATGGTGCTTAAGGACGGGCGAGTTCCGGCACCCAAGAAGGTGGTCTGGCTGCTACTGGGCGGGGTTGGGCTAGTGGCCGCAGGCTGGATTTGGAACCTCCAGTTCCCGGTGATCAAGAAGCTATGGACTTCCTCTTACGTGCTGGTGGCTGGGGGATACAGTTGCCTCCTGCTGGCGGCATTTTACCAGGTGATTGATGTCTGGCATGTTCAGGCGTGGGCCCAGCCGTTTGTGTGGATTGGCATGAACCCCATTGCCATCTACATGATCCATAACCTGGTGGATCTCAAAGCAATCGCCCAGCGATTCGTCGGGGGAGACGTAGCCCACATGTTCGGCAAGGCAGACGAACTGGTTTTGACCATGGTAATCCTGGCGTTGAGTTTTTGGATCTGCCGTTTCCTCTATCGCCGAAAGATCTTCCTGCGCGTTTAGCCGCAAACAAACACGGTCCAACTTACTAGACTGCAATGAGCGAAGGCAACCACACCACCGTCAAGCCGTTGGTAGGCATAATCATGGGTAGCAAATCCGACTGGGAAGTGATGCGCCAGGCGCACGAAACCCTGGACCGGTTCGGCGTAGCGCACGAATGCTCAGTGCTCTCGGCGCACCGCACACCCGCAGCCACCAGCGAATACATAGGCAAGGCGGAGTCACGCGGCCTGGAAGTGATCATTGCCGCGGCCGGGGGTGCAGCGCATCTAGCCGGCGTGGCCGCTGCGCACACTCTCTTGCCCGTGCTGGGTGTGCCCATGGAAAGCGCGTCGCTCAAGGGGCTGGATTCGTTGCTTTCAACCGTGCAGATGCCCGGGGGCATCCCGGTGGGGACTTTGGCCATTGGCAAACCCGGCGCAACCAACGCCGCGCTCCTGGCAGTGGCAATTCTGGCAAATAGCCGGCCCGATCTACGAGAGAAGCTGCGCGCGTACCGGGAGGAACAATCTCGAAAGGTGCTCGCCGAACGGCTGGTTTAGGTGCCACGAGACACGACCAGAACACGCCTCCCAGGCGGGCGCGGCATGCCCAGGTTGCGCTAAAGGAGCATTATGGGCGCTCTTTTCAACCTCAAAGACTATACCGCCGTCGAGTTGGGGCTTTATGCGTTTGGCGCCTACCTCTGGGTGGTAGCCTATCTGATCTACATCCGCAACGGATTCAAGTATCACGTGGTGGAAATGCCGGCGTTCGCACTGGCAGGCAACATCGGGTGGGAGCTCAACTGGGCGCTTTTTTTCACCACCGATCTGGGCCCACTTTGCGTCTGGGCGCACAAGGCATGGTTCTTCCTGGACGTGGTGATTTTCTACCTACTGCTCCGGCACGGGTGGAAGCAGACGGAGTTGCGGTTGTTGCAGCGGCTGTGGGTGCCGATCTGCTGCGGGCTGTTCATGTGCTCGGCCGCGTTTTACGGGGCTTTCGTCAGACAAGGGTTGGACGTTGGAAGCACTATCCAGTCAGCCTACATCTGTCAGTTGCCGATTTCATTCCTCTATATTCCACTGATGCTGCGACAGCAGAGCCTGCGCGGATGGTCGATGTGGGCAGCCTGGACGCGCACGTTGGGGACGGGGGTCATCGGCGTGTTCGCGTTCCTACGCTATCCGAATCTACCTTTTCTGCTGACCATGGCTGTCATCTCGACGTTAGTGGATTTCGGTTACATCTACCTTTTCGCCCAGCGTCGGCGAGAGCTCGCGATGACCGATCCGGCAGTTGCACCAGCAGCCCGGATCAGCCTGAACGAGGCGCAGGGTCAACCGGGCTAGGAATGGCTATCGTCGGGGGGCGGTTTAACGACCTCGTGATGCTTTAACACTAGGCCGAAGCCGAAAACCTCGCAGCCAAGGCTTGTGCGAGGTCACCTTCAGGTCCGCCGGCTTCGTGGACCAGAACGTCAAAGGTCTGGCGATCGCAACTAAACACAACGACGGGCGCCTCGTCCGCGACCGTGACGGTTGCATTCCGGGTAGCGTGGTGGAGCATGCCGGTTTCTCCGAAGTACTGTCCCGGGAGCAGAATGTTCACCATTCGTTCAACCGAGTCCTCCCCACGGCGCGATACAGTCACCTTTCCCCGATAGAGGAAGAAAAAACGGTCCGCTGGGTCGCCTTGTCGAATAATCACCTGCCCAGCGGCGTAACTCTGGCGGACAAACCCAGCAAGCTTCCGGGCGAGCATTGCTTCGTCCATGCTATCCACCGCCTTGCGTAGCTGATCGCCGGTCGCGCGTTTTCGAACCACTCGTGCGATTTCACGGCTGACCATGTCGGATTCGGCCACGACGCGCCGGAAAGCGTCCGCAGAGAGCGCCAGCACTGTTGCCGCACGTTCCGGCACAACGCGAACAGTGGCATTTCTTGGCGAGTTGGTAAGCAGTCCGATCTCCCCGAAATAATCGCCTGGGGCGAGGGTGGCCAAGCGTACAGGCGAGCCGTCGGCCTGCTGTCGCAGTACTTCGACCATTCCTTCAGTGACCAGGTAGAAGGCGTCGGCCTGGTCACCCTGGCGGATAATCGTCGTGCCCGGGGGGAAGGTCAGGTAGCGGCCCTCCTGGAGCGCGGCCACCACTTCGGCCTTGTCCACGCCAGGAAAGGCGGCCAGGCAGACCTCTTCGCTCACTGAGGGTTTGGGCGTCGGCTGGCCCGCTTTCTGGGGGCGTCGCCGCACACGCATCCGGAACTGAGCGTTGGGAGCCGGAAGAGGCTTCACCGTGATTCCAAGCTGGTATGCAGCGGGAGACATCTCAAGGTCCAGCTCGTGGAGGAGCGTGGCCACCATGGTCAAGGCCATCAGCTCGACCAGGCCCATCGCGGCACAGGTGCGATGGTGCATCCCAAAGGGATTGAACGCCCCGAGCTTCCGATGTTCGCTGCGTGGTTCGAGACAACGCGCCGGGTCGAAACGCTCTGGGTCGGTGAAAGGCTGAGGGGAAAAGAGCATCGGCAGTTGAGAGAGCACCACCAGATCGCCTTTCGCAACCCGCCGACCGGCGAATTCGAAGTCCTCTCGGGCCACATAAGGCATTCCTTGAGAGACCGGGTGAAAGCGCAATGTCTCGTGATAGAACGCCCGCAGTAGCTGCATCCGCCCGACATCGGCCGCATCACGCAGCCCGCGGGCGAAGGCCCTGTCCACTTCCTCGGTTATGCGCCCTAGCCAGTCAGGGTGACGGAACAGCTCGTAAAGCATGAATGCAACCAGCCGGCCCATGTAGCTGCAGCTTCCCGCAAAGCCATACATGGTGTAACAGACCACCTCGTCGTCGGTCATTGGGCGCCCGTCGGGAAACCTCAGGGCCAGCAGGGTATCCACAATGTCCGGTGAAAGCCGGGCGGGGATGGACTCGTCGCGATGACTGGCGAGCAAGCCCCAGACCAATTTGAGCACGCGGCGCCGGGCCGCGCGGTATGGTGGCCAGTGGAAGAACCAAAGCGGCAACACGCGCCCGCCTGCTTCCATATTCATGTCCGTGACGGTGCGGCAATCGCGGTAGTGTTCGCGCAGCGAGCAGTTGCCCATTACTCGGCAATATTGTTCGAAGGCCAGCAACTGCACGCCCTCAAAGACTTCGTGCACGCTGCCGGCGGGCCATTCACGCACCACGGCCTGCACCGCCTCAATGAACTGTGGAACGTAAGGGCCGGCCACCTCACGGGAATAGGCCAATTGTAGCAAGCGCCGAAGTTCCAGGTGCTTATCGCCGGAAACCGCCAGCGCAAAGTCAGCGCTGCCAAGTTGAGCTCCCACCGGATCGAACACGCTATGCCGCTCCAAGTGTCGCTCCCCCCCATCGAGCATGAACTGCCGGGCCTCAAAGCCGAGAATGACAGTAAACTTGAGCCAGAGCATCCGGATGCGGAAAACCGGCCCGTGCTGCCGGTAAGCGGCGAGCAGGAATTCCGTGGTCCCGCGCAGGAACTGGAGGGTGTTCCCCAACAAAGGCAGGCCGGGAACCATGGCCGAAAACGGGCAACGCGACGCGGCCGCTGGTGCCGGAGCCTGGCGGGCGGCGGGCAATTGCGGCGCAACAGGCTCCAGTGGGGTCTTCATAGGCTAGGCTTGGGGGCTGGACCGACTGATGTTGGAATCAAGTCCGCCACCGCCGTGGGAGCACGACGTTGCGCGGACCTGCGGCGCTATCTCGGTTACGGTGGCAATCGGGAAGACCATTTGGAAATCATCCACCGCGAAGCAAGCCAGCGGTGTCCCCTGCACCAGGTCCGGGAAAAGATCGGGTGCGACCCATCGCTGTTTAAGGCAAGCGAGCCGAGCCCGGCCGGTGGCTTTTGGCAGGTAGACGAATTCCTTACCTTGGTAGTGCTGACCCAAGGTGAGCCAGCGCTCTGGAAGCAGGCCCAGGAACATCGGAAACGCAGGACCAAACGGCTGAAAGGCCAACTCCGCCAGCGGTTTGCCTCCCGAGAGAAGGCGAATGTGATCCCTCCGATCACGGCTGTAGGTGACCTCGAAATCGCACCGTTCTTTGGGAATTCCCCAGTTGCGCTGCCCGTTGATTACGCTGGCGGAGGTCGATACATAGATCCGGCTGATGGTGAGGAAACGGCCTTGTGAGAAGCGGCAACGCCCCGGAATGAATAGCAATTCCCGATAGGGCCCGCAGTCGGCCGTCCGGTAGTCCACGAACATCCAATAGGCCATCGTCCCGCGCAGACTTGATCGGAGTCCGTCGTCTAGGAATGCTTGGGTCCGGAGAAAGTCCTGGGTGAAACGCATCACGACCACGTAACCGCGGCCTGTCAGGTTCCACGGGGGCGCGTGGAACGGCTCACGCGGGGGGGTGGACCGGTCGGCGTTGGTTAGTAAGGAGCCCATGTCAACAAACCCGGAAGCGGCAGGGGCAAGCGCTGCTCACTCCGCCGAAAGGGCGGGTTGAGATAGCAAATGAATGCTATTGGGGCAACCTAAAACCCGGCGTTACTATGTGGACAGCGCCCACCGTTTGGTCAACGAGTCACGAAGCGGCGACGAAGGGCGCCACGGGTGAGAGTGCGCTGAGCTGCCATGGGTTCCTGAAAGGTGGGTGGCCTGTCGTGCAAACCGCATTCGGATTTGCGTTTTCAAGCCTAACCTCTATTTTGCCCAATCAACACGCAGTCGGGAACCAATCAGGGCCCCGGAGCCTCATGTATTGCGAATAGGTAGATCATGGCCGCCATCGATTCATCGCCCAATCCGGAACGCAGGAGCTTTCTGAAGCGGGCTTCAGCCGCAACGTTGGGCGCGCTCGCGCTCCTTTCACCCGTCGCCGTGGGGGTGAGGACCTTCCTGGCCCCGCTGCGTCGCCAAAACGCCGTTTCCGACGGCATGGTGCGCGTCGCCGCCCTGAGCGCCTTGCCGTTAGACGGCACACCAAGGAAGTTTCCGATCATTGCCAGCCGTCAGGATGTCTGGACCCACTACCCGCAAGCGCCCATCGGAGCGGTCTATCTGCGACGCGTGGGGGGTCAAAAAGTGGAGGCCTTGAGTGTGATTTGCCCTCACGCCGGCTGCTTTGTGGATTACGCAGCCGAACGCAAGGGGTTTCTCTGCCCGTGTCACAACAGCACCTTTGCAGTGGACGGGAAAGTGAACGATCCCCGCAGCCCAAGCTCTCGCGCGCTTGATCAGCTCGATACCGAGATCCGGCACGGTGAGGAGGTCTGGGTACGCTTCGAACGCTTTAGGACCGGCGTCGTGGGCAAGGTTCCGGTATGAGTGGGCTCTGGCGGTGGATTGACCAACGCACCGGAATCCCATCGGGGTTGCGATGGTTCCTTTATGAAAGTGTTCCCGGAGGTGCGCGCTGGCGGCATGCCTGGGGGACCATGCTTCTGTTTGCTTTCGTAATGCAGGTGGCGACGGGTTTCTTCCTATTTGCCTCGTACAGTGGGAGCAGCCAGAGCGCGTGGGAGAGCATTTATTACCTGCAGTATCAGACGCCCGGGGGTTGGCTGCTGCGGGGCCTCCACAGCTTCAACGCCCAACTGTTTGTCGTTTTGCTCGCCCTGCACATTCTGCAGACGGTTTTGTATCGCGCCTATTTGGCCCCCCGCGAGGTGAATTTCTGGCTGCTGCTTCTCCTGATTCCTCTAGCGATGGGCATGTCGGTGACCGGCTGGCTGTTGCCGTTGGATCAGAAGGGACTCTGGGCCGCTCGAGTTCCGCTCAACATACTTGGGATCGTTCCTGTGACCGGCCCCGTGCTGCAACGGTTGCTGCTTGGGGGGGGTGACATCAGCCACCACACGGTGACGCGATTCCTGGCTCTGCACACATGGTTTCTGCCGCTCATGGTGGGCAGTGTTCTTGGCCTTCAGTGGTGGCTTTCTCGCCGGAACAAGCCGGAAGCGCCGGCCCGGGGATCCGCCGTGGAGAGCACTTACTGGCCGGACCAGTTTCTACGCGATGCGGTTGCTTGCCTTGCGGTTTTTGCCACGGCCGTGTTCCTTGTGCTTCGGCCCCGGTTGATGGATCCAGCGGGGGGTCTCGGAGTAGAGCTGGGTGCGCCAGCCGACCCCACTGAACAGTTCTCCGCCGCACGCCCGGAGTGGTTCATGCTGTTCCTGTTCCAGTTCCTCAAATCCTTCCCGGGCGGAACCGAGATTCTGGGGGCGGTGGTGATCCCGACGCTGGCCATGGGAGTGATGGCTCTCATGCCATGGTTTGGACGATGGGACCTCGGGCGGCGGTTCAACGCTGCGTTCATCCTAGGGTTGGTTGGTGCGTGGATCCTATTGACCTCCCTGGCGATCCTCGAAGACCGCGACAACTCGGAATATCAATCAAGCCTACGCCAAGCTCGCGTCGACGCAGAGCGGTCCCGGGTTTTGGCGGGCGCGCCGGCCGGCATTCCCCCCACGGGCGCGTTGTCGCTGGTACGGAGCGATCCGTTATTCCAGGGGCCGAAGCTCTTCGCCCGGCACTGTGCCAGCTGCCACCGCTATCAGGGCCACGACGGCACGGGCAGAGTCCCGGGAGAGCGCGAAACGGCCTCAGATCTCTATGGGTTTGCGAGCCGATCCTGGCTGACCGGTCTGCTGGACCCAAAACGAATTGCCGGCATCCATTACCTGGGAGGAACCAAGTTTAGGGCCGGGAAAATGACGAAGTTCGTAACTAAAGACGTGGGTGGCTTCTCCACTGAGGAGCAGGCGCGACTGAGGGATGTGATCGCGGCGCTTTCTGCTGAAGCAAGCCTGCCCAGCCAACAGAAGCTCGACGCTGCCGACGCGAAGCAGATCGCTTCGGGTCGAGCGGCGTTGGCCGACGCCAAGTTGATCCGATGCACGGAATGCCACATGTTTCACAAGAAGGACGAGGACGCCACCGCGCCCGATTTGACGGGCTACGGATCTCGGGAATGGCTGGTCAGCTTTCTGACCAACCCAGCCCACGACCGGTTTTACGGCGGGCGGAACGACCGCATGCCCTCCTTCGGGCAAGAACAGATTCTGGACGCCGCGTCGCTGGGCTTGATTGCTGATTGGTTGCGCGGGGATTGGTACGAGCCGTCGGTGCGTTAATGAAGTTCGCCTTTTTGACGCTGGGTTACCACCCGGACTTAGCTGGTGGAGCCTATCGTTACGCGGCGGAGATTGCCGAGAGATTAGCGGCGCGCGGACATGAAGTGGTGGTGATCTGTCCGGCACCGCGGGCGGATCTTCCTGCCGAAGAAACCAGGGCCGGCGTACGGCTCCTGCGTTTCCCGAACGCCAGCGGTTTTTTCGCCGCAAATTGGTGGCGCGAGAATCGGCAAGCTGTTAAACGCCTAGCCTCTCTCCACTGGAACCGAGGTGAACCGGCCATGATATGCCTTCATCATGCCTTCTTCGAGCCCTGCCTTGGACGCTCGGGATTGCCGGAGACGTTTCTTTTTCACGGACCATGGCACTTGGAGTATCGTTTTGCGCGCTTGGGAACGACCCGCGGCGCAGGCGGAAGAATTCTGGACCGAACGATCATCTATGCCATGCGGATGATGGAGCGCCGAGTCGCGCGACGCGTGAAACAGATCCTGACTGTGAGCCGTTATTCGGCTTCCCGCCTCGGCGAATGGTTCGGCGCAGGCTTGGCGCCGGTGAGGGTCATTTCAGGAGGGGCGGATTTGAGCGTCTTCCAACTGCCATCGGATCGCCAGAAACTGCGTCGAGATCTAGGACTTGCTGACTCGGATTTTCTGCTTCTATCGGTGCGCCGCTTGGATCCGCGAATGGGTTTGCTGGCGTTGGTGGAGGCGTTCGCCACCGTGGCGCCGGCGTTCCCCTCTGCCAAGCTATGGCTCGCCGGGCGCGGTGCGCAGGAAAGCGAACTGACTCATCGAATCCAGGAATCGAGACTCGCCGCTCGCGTTCGGCTCCTCGGCTTTGTGCCCGAGCAGGATCTCGCCGGTCTCTACGCCGCGGCCGATTGCACCCTGATGCCCTCGCTGGACTTGGAGTGTTTTGGGTTGGCCACGGCAGAATCACTAGCGTGCGGCACGCCTGTGCTTGGATCACGGAGTGGTGCGACACCGGAAGTCCTGAGCCCACTCGGGGAGGAACTGCTGTTTGAGGCTGGCTCCGTGCCCGCGTTAGCGGAGAAGCTGAGGCAGGTTTTGTCTGGAGAACTGGTGCTGCCCAGCCGTCAAACCTGCCGGACCTACGCTATGGAGAGTTTCCGCTGGGATCGGCCGGTGGAAGCGTTGGAGCAGACCTGCGCAGAACTCTCACGAACGCACACGCATCTTTAGAATCACGGCTCGGGCCAAGGCGGGAAGGATCTCGCGTTCATTGGCATGATCGGCCGTGAACATCACCAGCACGAACCGCTCACCGGTAGGCAGTTCGATGTAGGTCGCGTCGTGCCGAACCTCGCTGGTCCAGCCGGCCTTGGACCATAGCTTAGCTCCCTGCGGCAGCGCTGGCCCGGTGAATTTGGCTTGGTTCTCGGGATCATCGGTGGGCGCAAACGGATCGCGTGCCAACAGGCTCATCATCTCGCGGCAGCGCTTGGGTGACACCGCCGCACCGGTTACGATCGCGGTGAGGAGGCGGGCGGTGGCATCGGTGGTGAGGAAGTTCCGAGCCGGTGTAAACGCCTTGGAGGCCTGCATCTCCCGCCCATAAGGTCCTTCGCACCAGGGTTTCTTGTTGACGTTGATTCCGCTGTAGCCAAGAGCAGAAAAGTAGCGGTTCACCGCATTTCGTTTTTTCTGCCAGGCTTCGAGTTCTGCGGGAGCCAATTCCGGACCGCTGGTCGTGTCGGTTAGAACATCCACCACGTAATGCGTGGCCTCATTGATGGAGTCCACAATCATGTCATGCATAGCCCGGCGCAATTCTTCAGTGTCCTTAAGCCGTCCATCCTCAAGCCATCGGTGGACAGCCACCAGGTAGAAGAGTTTGACCACGCTGGCAGGATAGATTTGGACGCCTCCGCGGTAAGCTGCTTGTTCGGGATGATGCAGATCGTGAAGATCCACCAGTGTGAGCGCAACCTGGTTGGTCTTGAGCTGAATGCCGGCAAATTGCGTGACCGTTTCTTGCACCGCTTCGTTGACGATTCGTTGGAGGCGCCGCGAGGGAACAGGAGTTGGGTGGACAACCGGGGTTTGTGCCAGCACGATCGAAGCCCCTAGGACGAAAACCATGGTGGTCAGAACGACTCGGCGCAAGGGGCTGAGAGTTGCCAATCCACCCATAGGTTTCCCCTCAGGGACTTTCGGAATCCGGTGCTTCCGCTTGGTCTACCGGTTCCGGCGAGGTCGGAGCCGAGCCGGCCTTGTGGAGGAAACGCATCATCGAATCGCCATGCTTCAGGACACGGCCTTCTTTCCATGCGGGAGTCAGGCTCAAGGTGTCCCGTTTGGCGTGGCCTAGCACGAACAGCCCGTCGGGTGCCAAGAGCTTGGGTAACAGGTCGTGATCCAGGAGTTCCTGGGACATGGACGTGGAGCGTCGGCCTTGGTTCTTAGGGCCAAAAGGAGGGTCAGCCAGGATCAAGTCAAACTGGTGTCCGGCCGCTGCCAACTGAGTGAGCGCGCTGAAAACATCCTGGGTTCTAAGCTCAAATCGGTCGCTGGAAAGGCCAGCCGCCGCAAGGTTGCTCCGGATCATCGCGGCATGCCGTTGTGCTCGCTCGACGGAAACCACGGACGCCGCGCCGCGGCTCAGGCATTCCAGCCCCAGCGCACCCGAGCCAGCGAACAACTCCAGGACCCGCGCCCCGTCCACTCGCCAACCTAAGCTGTTGAAAACAGCCTGTTTGACCAAGTCAGGCGTGGGGCGCACAGCCAGCCCCTTGGGGGCTTTAATCAGGTGCCCTCCGGCGGACCCGCCGATGATTCGCATGGAAGGAATATGAGGTCTGATTCGGCTATGGCAAGCGATCAGTCGCGGCGAGGCGGGTGCGGCTGGTGAGCTCGAAGAGCCGGGGGAAGGGACGGGGTACTTGTCCAGATACAACTATTCAGGCGCTGGCAGGTTTCGTAGGCTAGCCGAAAGCATGGTCGAAATCGATATCGAGGATCTGCACGAACTGGCAGCCTACCTCCGGGTAACGGGGCGGGTCGGCCAGGACGAGACCATCGAATCGCGAGTCCTGAGCGGCGGGGTCTCCAATCGAACCGTGTGGCTGGAGCGCGCCGGCGGCCAGGCTTGGGTTCTCAAGCAAGCCCTGAAGAAGCTCCGGGTGGAGGTGGATTGGTTCAGCTCACCAGAACGCATTGGCCGAGAGGCCTTGGGTATGAGCTGGCTGGCGAAGCTGACTCCGGCGGGTTCGGTACCGGCACTGGTTTTCGAGGATCCACGGCAGCATTTGCTGGCGATGGAGGCGGTGGCTCGGCCATTCGAGAATTGGAAATCAAGCCTGTTAGCGGGGGAAGTGGACGAGCGCTTGGTGGGGCAAGCGGCGGAACTCCTGGGGGCGATCCACCGGAATTCCTTCGAGCGTCGCGAGGAGCTAGCCGGGGTTTTCGCCGAGCGGTGTTTTTTCGAATCCCTGCGGCTGGAACCTTACTACGGGTTCACGGCCACTCGTGTTCCCGCCAGCGCGGGTTGGCTGACCGAGTTGATGAACGAAACCCGCTCAACCACGCTCACTTTGGTCCACGGGGACTACAGTCCGAAGAATATGCTGATCCATAAAGGACGGCTGATCCTGCTGGATCACGAGGTGATCCACTGGGGTGATCCGGCGTTCGACCTTGGCTTTTTTCTCGCGCACTTGCTCAGCAAAGCCCACCATCTGCCCCAACACCGTGCGCCCTTCGGCCAATCCGCCCTGTTATTCTGGAGGATTTACGAGGCTGCCATCGCTGGCATGCCCTGGCGCTCCGGCTTGGAGGCGCGCGCCGTGCGACATACCTTGGCCTGCTTGCTCGCCCGGGTCAGGGGACGATCCCCTCTCGAATACCTGGATGGCCAAGAACGCAGCCGCCAGGAGACTGCCGTGCTGAGCCTTGCCGCATCTTTCCCCATGTCGTTGAGCGAACTCCGGGACCGCTTTCTCGCATGCCTATCATCGAACGATTAGAGGGCTGGGAAATTCTCGATAGCCGCGGGCGCCCAACGGTCAAGGCCCTGTGCCGGTTCACCAACGGGTTTCAAGGGGTGGCGTCGGTGCCCTCCGGAGCCTCCACTGGGACGGCCGAAGCGGTTGAGTTGCGGGATGAGGAGCCAAAGCGCTACCGTGGGCTGGGGTGTCGAAAGGCCGCCGGCCACATCTCAAAGGAGATCAGCAATGCCTTGGCCGGCCGCGCGCTGTGGACGCAAGCCGAGTTCGACCAGGCGCTGATTCGCCTGGACGGGACGGCGGACAAGCGGCGTTTGGGCGCCAACGCGCTCCTGGCGTGTTCGCTGGCGTTTGCCCGGGCCAACGCGGTCTCACGGGGACTGCCACTGTATTTGATTTTTTCCGAGCTCGCGAAGCGGACGCTCTACTTCCTTCCGCGCCCGACGATCAACTTGTTCAGCGGCGGCAAACATGCCGGCAGCCAAGTGCCGGTGCAGGATGTCCTGGTGGTTCCGGCTTCGGCAAGGACCATGGCGGATGCGCTCGAGATGGCGTGGGAGGTGTATCAATGCGCGGCGGAACTCGGGCAGGAGAAGTACGGTGTCAGGCCTCTGACCGCGGACGAAGGGGGGCTGGCACCGCCCTTTCCCAGTGTCGAGGCGATGCTGGACGACGCGATGGAAAGCATCCGTCGCGCGGGCCTGAAACCCGGGCGTGATGTCGCCTTGGCGATGGACGTCGCCTCGAGCCATTTTTATGTCGATGGCTGCTACCGGTTGGGCGAGGAAACCCTCGACAGCGGGCAGATGATTGAGCGGTTGGGCGTTTGGCTGGACCACTATCCCATTGTCAGCATCGAAGACGGGCTGGCAGAAGCGGACTGGGAAAACTGGCCGCGGCTGGTTTCGAGGGTTGCGGGTGCCGCCCTGGTTCTGGGAGACGACCTGCTCTGCACCAATCCGACGCTCATTCGCCGTGCCATTGCCGAACGGGCAGCGGATGCGCTGCTGCTGAAGGTGAACCAGATTGGGACTTTGATTGAAGCTTCCGAAGCCTACGAATTGGCACGCGCCGCGGGATGGCGCGTGACGGTCAGCGCGCGGAGCGGGGAGACGGAGGACAATTGGCTCGCTGACCTCGCGTTTGGCTGGCAAGGGGATCAGATCAAGATCGGGTCGCTCACGCAATCGGAGAGGCTGGCCAAGTACAACCGCCTCCTTGAAATTGAGACCGCCACCCACCTGCCCTTGGTTGACTGGCCGCGGTGCGAGAAGCGATGAGGCGGCTGGCGGTCTGTCGCGGCACCTGAGAGCGAGTGAGGTCGGAGTTCGCTCCGGACCGCCGGCCATCAGCGGGATGGAGAGAGGTCTGCGGAGGGCTGCTTCGGTGCGAACCGCAGCGGAGCCGCGAGGGGAACGGTCGCCAAACGAGTTGTTATTGTCGTGGTGTGCAAGTGGTTGGTAATCAAGGAAGGCGTTTTCGAGAGGAGCCAAAGTGTGGTCGTGGATGTGACTGATTTGGAATCGGTTGCGAACGAAAATGGGCGGGGGGGATATTCTGGGATAAGGGGGGATATTACGGCTTA